>Ga0224501_10004569_pt1 | contig 10918 bp, 12 predicted proteins | sample SF_Oct11_sed_USG_4_FD_169105 | JGI IMG/M metagenome (GOLD analysis project Ga0224501, IMG submission 169105) | Sediment microbial communities from San Francisco Bay, California, United States - SF_Oct11_sed_USGS_8_1 | ecosystem: Environmental > Aquatic > Marine > Sediment | place: USA...
GCTGTAGCGGAAAGAAATACAGTAATCACGGATGGTGCATAGGTGTAGGCATTAGGCAGCCAGAGGTGTAGTGGAAACAATGCCAGCTTTAATGCCAGACCGATTAAAATGAATGCAAAACCGGTGTGTATGGTTTTAAGCTCAGTTACTTCTGGCAGTATCCTTGCCAGATCGGCCATGTTCAATGTGCCTGTTTGTGAGTAGATGAAACCTACACCTATCAAAAAGAAAGTTGCACCAAGGGTGCCCATAATCAGGTATTGATATGAGGATGTCAGAGCCTGTCTCTTACTGCCAAGACTAATCAATACGTAGGAGGACAGGGATGATATTTCCAGAAAAACAAATACATTAAAAATATCGCCTGTTTGCGTAATGCCCAGCAGTCCGGTAAAGCAAAGTAAAAATGCACTATAGAATAGCGGGATTTGATGTGGCGGGATTTCCTTTTCTGCACTCAATAATGCATATGGAAGAGTAATTGCAGCAATACCGGAAACAATCAGCGCAACAAAGGCATTTAGTGTATCAATACGATATTCAATTCCCCAGGGTGGTTTCCATCCACCCAGCTCATAACTGATTACACCACCATTAATTACCTCCCATAATTGCATGCTGGCAAGTACTACACAGATAAAAGTGGCGACCAGAGTTGACGCCCATGGAAGTATGCCTCGCGGCAAAACAGCAACAATCAGAGCAGTGATAAGAGGAATTACAACAAGTAATAAACTAATATGTTCTTGCATCACAGGGAATGATCATGCTCGTGAATTTCATCTTCTTCGATAGTGCCATACGATTCTTTAATCCGAACAACCAGCGCCAGAGCCAGCGCTGTTGTGGCCACACCAACGACAATTGCGGTAAGGATTAATACGTGAGGCAATGGGTTAGAGTAGAGCTCAACGCCTTCAGTAATAATAGGTGCTGCACCTCCTTGCACTGCCCCAATACTGATATAAAGGAGAAATGCCGAGACCTGAAAAATATTCAACCCAATAATTTTTTTAATAAGATTGCCGCGACTAATTACAATGTAAAAGCCAACCATCATTAAAAATATGGTAATCCAGTAATTATAGTGACTGAAAATAAAATCCATTATGGTCTGGACCTGCCGACGAAAGAAAAAAAGATAATCAGCATAACAGCAGAAACAGTTATACCTACACCAAGCTCCACTAATAAAATACCCAGATGCTGGCCGGCGACTGGTGTGTCGGCCAATACAGAGTAGTTGAGATAGTTGCCGCCGGAAAAGATTGAAGCTATTCCAACACTGGCATAGATAAGAGCACCAAGACTGGCAAGTATGCGTAATATTGCAGTAGGAATAATTTTTTCAGCAGCATCAAGACCAAAAACAAGCGCATAGAGAATAATAGATGAGCTAAAAATGACGCCTGCCTGAAAGCCGCCGCCAGGACCAAAATCACCGTGGAACTGCACATAAAGCGCAAACAAGATAATGAGAGGGATCAGGAATTTTGAGATGACCCGAAGGATAAGGTTATGTGTCATCTTTTTCTCGTTCTTTTTTTATGGCACTTTGTTTTGTACGTTTACCACCAATTAATAACAATACCGCAATTCCGGCGGTAAAAACAACCACCACCTCACCCAGTGTATCGAAACCTCGATAACTGGCTAATACTGCTGTGACAACATTCGGAACCCCTGTGTCCGGGATAGATTGCTTAATATAATATGGTGCGACATGCTTTTGAGCCGGTGCTTCAGGATCACCAAATGCAGGGATATCCAAAGTACCATAAACCAGCGTAGCACCTGTAATAATAACCACGGCTAAAGGCAGCCAGGGGCGATGTTTTCCTGTGTGCTTTTCTTTTTGTACTTTTGTTAGTGCAATTGTGGCAATCATTAATACAGTCGAGATACCAGCACCTACTGCGGCCTCGGTAAAAGCAACATCAACAGCATCCATAACAACGAATAAACCGGCAGAGAGAAAACTGAAAATACCAAAGAGCATGATAATGGCAAAAAGATTTGTCATGCGCACTATGGCTATTGCAGTAATTGCAAGAAATGCTAACAAAACGATGTTAATGACAATGTCGATCAAGATTTATTCTCTTTGTTGAAGTTATCAAGCTCAGGTTTCAGACCACCATGCATTGCTGCGTTGGCCAAGGCATGGGATGCGGTTGGGCTGGTAAAAAAGAGAAATATAAAAATAAGTCCAAGTTTAAATGCGGCGAGAGTTACTCCTGCCTGCAATCCGAGTCCAAGCAGGATTAACATTGCACATAACGTATCGGTTATGCCTGCGGCATGTTGCCGGCTATAAAAATCAGGAAATCGATGGATGCCGATCGCGCCGATGATGCCCAACAGGGAGCCTGAGAGAAGACAAACCCAGCTCAGAATATCAATTATCATTTCCGGTCGCATTTAACTGTTTAGGGTTTTCTTTTTCTGACGAATATAAATTGCCGTAAACGACCAGTTTTAATACGGCGACAATCCCAATAAAATTGATTAACGCATAGACTAATGCGATATCCAGCAAGTCAGTTCTGTCAGACAAAAAAGATATAATAGCAATCAGCAATACGGTTTTAGTGCCAAACATATTAACTGCAGCAATACGATCATAAACAGTAGGTCCCATGAGTGCGCGCGCCAGAGCGAGCCCCATAGTAACCAGTATTGCCAGAATTGCAGCAGTAAACATTGTTTATAATTATCCTAATCGGGTATTAGTTTTGCCATGCTTCCGCCGGCCAGGCATTCGGCAGATTCTTTTGTTAGCGCGTGAACGATTATTTTATCATTAGTCAGTTCCACGCTTACAGTGCCTGGAGTCAGGGTAATGGAGTTTGCATAAATAACGCGACCCAGATCTGTTTTTTGCGGCACTGGTATTTCGATGAGTTGAGGGCTGATTGTTCTTTTCCCCGGTTTTATTATTCTTTTAACGACATCCATGTTTGCATACACGATTTCGCGCAAAATTTTAATAAAAAACAAAGGGAGTTGCTTGTAAAGATGGAGAGGGTAGCTTTCATGATCCACAACATCCATGCGTTTAACCAGAATAATAGTGAGCAAGACTGATGTTAGCCCAAGAATAAGCAATAAGGGCTCAGTATGCCCTGATAATAAAAACCAGAACATAAATAGAAATATGCTATAACTGAAAATCTTCATATCAATACGCCCTCTATATTTTATTATATTAGACATTATCTATGAGCGCATGTCTTTAATTGATGAATTGTTATTATATCAACCAGAGCTATCTGAATACAGAATACTGTATTCAGATAGCTTAATTGCTAGTTTTCCTGGTTTACTTCTACTGGTTTTTCTACTGGTTTTTCTACTGCAGGCTTATCATTAGTGGATGATGTGTTAACGCTTTCAGGTCTGTTATTGTTATCTGAAAACGCCTTATTTCCATTTGGTTCTTGATTTGGTGTCTGACTAGCCGGAGCAGGTGCTGAATTAGCAGATGGCACCGATGATTGAGATGCAGTCGCGACAGGTGCTACCGGCTGTGCCTGATTTCCCTGTGCGGTGCTATCATTTTCCTTGTTACGTGGATTGTTGCGTCGTCTGTTTCCACCCCGGCGGCTACGGTTGCGCTGTTGATTGCCAGAGGATTTTTTCTCGCCATTATTATCATTAGTGGCTTGTTGTGTCTGTTCCTGTCTTTGCCCCTGTTGGCGGCCGGACGTTTTCTTTTTGCGGTTACCCTGACTGCGGCGCTGTCCCTGACCCTGGCCCTGACGTTGCTGACCACCACGCCCACCTCTGTTATCAGAGGATGTAGATGAAGATGACGACGACGACGAAGATGAAGATGATGGCGATTTCTTCCTTGTTGTGGTGTTATCTTGTTGTCCAAATATACTTCCCCATAGACGCTTGATAAAACCTTCATTATTTGAGGAAGGTTCCTGTGTGCGTGCAGGAGGAATAATCTGTTTAACAGCAGGTTGTTCTGCCAATGATTGTGCACCTGCTACTGTTGCAGTTGGTACCGTTTTTTCAGGTTCAGTCACCATGGTATAACTTGACTGATTTCTGGCTTCGCCCTGAATTTCACTGTCGCGCAATCTTTCGACATGATAGTTTGGCGTTTCAAGATGTTCATTTGGCACAAGGACAATGGAAACCTTGTGTTTGGTTTCTATTTCGGCAACTTGCATACGCTTTTCATTGGACAGGAATGTGGCGACATCCAGAGGTAACTGGGCCACAATACGACCAGTGTTTTCTTTCAGGGCTTCTTCTTCAAGAATGCGTAAAATAGAAAGTGAAAGTGATTCAACACTGCGTACAGTACCCTGACCATTACAACGCGGACATACATCCTGAATAGCTTCACCCAGTGATGGACGCAGACGCTGACGTGACATTTCAAGCAAACCAAAACGGGAAATACGACCAACTTGAACACGTGCACGGTCCATTTTCAGTGCATCACGCAGACGGTTTTCGACTTCACGCTGGTTTTTGACCGGTGTCATGTCGATAAAATCAATAACAATCAGACCACCGATATCACGTAAACGCAGTTGACGTGCAATTTCATCAGCCGCTTCAAGATTATTACTCAATGCGGTTTCTTCAATATCACCACCCCCCGTAGAGCGGCCAGAGTTAATATCGATAGAAATCAATGCTTCTGTGTGGTCGATAACAATCGCGCCACCGGAAGGCAGGCGTACTTCACGCTGAAAAGCGGATTCAATCTGACTTTCAATCTGAAAACGACTGAACAAGGAAACATGATCGCTGTGCAGTTTAACCTTGTGCAGATTATGAGGCATGACCTGTTGCATGAATGTGCGGGCACGTTCAAACACTTCAGGGTTGTCTATCATGATTTCGCCTATGTCCTGACGGAAATAGTCGCGTATGGCACGAATAACAATATCACTGTCCTGATAAATCAGAAACGGTGCGGATTTTTCCTGATAGGCCTTGTCGATGGCTTCCCATAAATGAAGCAGGTAATCCAAATCCCATTGCAGTTCCTCCGAGCTTTTGCCAATGCCCGCTGTTCGTGCAATGACGCCCATGCCTTGTGGCATGGTGAGCTCAGCCATGGAATCACGTAATTCATTACGTTCTTCGCCTTCAATACGACGGGAAATACCACCTGCACGAGGGTTGTTTGGCATGAGTACCAGATAGCGGCCTGCCAGACTGATAAATGTGGTCAGGGCAGCGCCCTTGTTGCCACGTTCTTCCTTTTCAACCTGAACGATGATTTCCTGACCTTCTGTCAGCGCATCTTTAATATTGACGCGCCCTTTACCAGGCTCTACATCAGATTTGAAATAGGCGCGGGAAATTTCCTTGAGCGGGAGGAAACCGTGGCGGTTACCACCATAGTCAACAAAGGCTGCCTCAAGACTGGGCTCGACGCGGGTAATCTTACCTTTATATACGTTGGATTTTTTCTGTTCTCTGGAAAGTATTTCGATATCCAGATCGTACAAATGTTGGCCATCTACCATGGCCACACGCAACTCTTCCGGCTGAGATGCGTTGATCAGCATTCTTTTCATTGTAAATAATTCTCATTGGCACTCGATCAGCTCCTTGCTTTGGCAATGTGGGCTGTAGGTAATAATGCGTGGGTGAACAATTTGGGACTTCACCGGGAAAAACGCCCTTATTACTGTTATCGCACCTGTCATGACCTGTTCCCGGGCATGCGAGTGCACCATTTTATTATTCATTACTCACGATATCGGGGTTGGAGCAATGTTAAAACCCCTGGCTCTGGATCCGCTCTTTAGCGGTCGAATCCATTAAAACCTGTCAACTTTTCCGAGGATAATAGCTTCTAATACTTTTTATTCCTCTCAGGATGCGGCAAATTTCCGTCATACCTGCAAATAACTATAACAGTGTTGGCCAAGTCCATCAATCTATTAGAATAAACTGGTATCATTGGAATCTATGAGTAAATCATCAGAAAATACCCCAACTTCGGTCCAACTTATTGATATAGGTGAAGGTTCTGATGGCCAGAGAATTGATAATTTTTTAGTCACATTACTTAAAGGGGTGCCCAAGAGCCGTATTTACCGGATTCTCCGCAAAGGGGAGGTTAGGGTGAATAAAGGGCGAATCAAGCCTGAATATCGGCTTAAAATCGGCGATCAGGTCAGGATCCCGCCCATTAGGCTGTCAGAATCAGGCCAAAACAAGATAACGCCATCAGGTCATGCGCTGGACTGGATTGATAATAGTATTCTGTATGAAGATGATCATTTGCTGATATTGAACAAACCCTCTGGTATTGCTGTACATGGCGGCAGCGGGATGAGTCATGGTGTGATTGAGGCTTTACGGGCCAAACGCCCGAAAGCACCCTACCTGGAACTGGTCCATCGCATAGATAGAGAGACCTCCGGCTGTTTAATGATCGCCAAGCGCCGCAGTATGTTGCGTCGGTTACATGAGTTGTTAAGGGAAGGTGGGATGGATAAATCCTATTTGACCTTGTTGCAAGGACAATGGCAAAAAGGTAAATGTAAAATTGACCTGTCCTTGCAGAAAAATGTACTGAGCTCTGGTGAGCGCATGGTCAAGGTAGATGAATCTGGCAAATCCTCCTTGAGTTTGTTCGAGCCTGTGACCATCTATAAGCATGCCAGTTTGATGCGGGTTGAAATCTTTACCGGCCGAACACATCAAATTCGTGTACATGCGGCACACAGTGGGCATCCGGTGGCGGGCGATAGCCGTTATGGAGATAAGGAATTCAACAAGGCAATGCGTAAAAAAGGGCTGAAAAGGCTTTTTCTACATGCTCATTCCTTGAGTTTTGTGCTGGAAGAGCCGAGAAAGGAAGTAGATATCAGTGCACCATTACCCGATGATTTACGTGCAGTGATTGATCAACTGGATAAAGAGAGTAAATGAAAAATTCCGGATTTAAATTAGTGATTTTCGATTGGGATGGTACCTTGATGGATTCCATCGATCATATTGTGAATAGTATGCAGGGCGCGATCCGTGATTTGCAGTATGAACACAGAGAGGCAGAGACTATTCGCAACATTATTGGTTTGGGAATGCATGAGGCAATTCTGGCTCTGTTCCCGGAATGTGAGCACGGTGAACGAATGAAGTTTATCGAAAGTTACCGTGATTACTTTTTCGAAACATCACACAATTCCGATTTTTATCCCGGTGCTCTGGATGTTGTCAATTCACTCAAGGAACAGGATTATCTGTTGGCGGTTGCAACCAGTAAAGGCAGGAACGGACTGAATCGTGCATTTAACAATTATGGTCTGATTGATACTTTTCATTCCAGTCGTTGTGCAGATGAAACCCAGTCCAAACCCCATCCTCAAATGCTTCTCGAATTACTGGAAGAACTGGAAACAAGGCCAGAGGAAGCCGTGATGGTAGGCGACACAGCCTATGATATGGAAATGGCACAGAATGCGGGTATTCAGCGGATTGCCTGTTGTTATGGTGTCCACGATCGCGAAAGGTTGATGTCTTACGAGCCTATGGCCTGTATGCAGAGCATAAATGAACTGGAAAATATTTTATCTACCAGATGTCAGGATGATGCAACAGCCGCTGGGTAACAGACTATAATAAAAAAATTATCAAGGAGACGGGTGGGCAAAATGAGTGATAATGACTGGACTGGAGGAAGGGAAGTGCCTGAACAAAAAAATGAAAACTGGGAACGTGAAGCACTGAGCAATCTGGCGCTTTCCGCTGTTACCGAGCAACGTCGTGCTCGTCGCTGGAGCATCTTTTTTAAATTACTAATGATGGGATATTTATTTCTTGTCCTTTTTATATTCGTGGCAGACAAGAAAGGGGAATCAGGACTTAAGCTGGGTAATCATACTGCCTTGATCGAGATTCAGGGTGTCATTGCTGATAGTGCTCCTGCAAACGCAGATACAATCATAACCGGATTACGGGCTGCGTTTAAGGATGATCGAACACAAGGAATTATTCTTCGCATTAACAGCCCGGGTGGTAGTCCGGTTCAGGCTGGCTATGTTAATGACGAAATCGGTCGGTTACGTAAAGAGTATCCTGATATACCGGTATATGCTGTTATCACGGATGTGTGTGCATCTGGTGGCTACTATATCGCCGTCGCTGCTGATGAAATCTACGCAGATAAGGCCAGCATTGTCGGCTCTATCGGTGTCTTGATGGATGGTTTTGGCTTTACCGGTGCAATGGAAAAACTTGGGGTTGAAAGAAGATTGCTGACAGCAGGAGAGAGCAAGGGTTTTCTTGATCCGTTCTCACCGCAAAAAGAAGAAGATGTAAAACATATTAAAGATATGCTGACTAATATTCATCAACAGTTTATTGATGTTGTTAAGAAAGGTCGCGGTGATCGATTGAAATACAATGATCGGTTATTCAGCGGTTTGATCTGGACCGGTGAGCAAGGTATTGAGCTGGGTCTTGTTGATGCACTGGGAAGTGCAAGCCATGTTGCACGTGAAATTATTGGTGAAGAGTCAATTAAGGACTTTACAGTACGTCCTGACTATTTTCAGCGTTTTGCAGACAGATTCGGAACCGCAATGGCTAATGCCTTTTCAACACAATTCGGAATAAATGGAACTGGCCTGAAATAATCTTTAAGCATTGTAATGAAGTCCTGCCCCAGAGAAATAGTGATACCTTTCAGACCTATCCCGCTTGACGTGCCGGATGGGATGAAACCAAATGAATTTTTCAACAGCACCGAAAATCTGAACGACCTTGTTCAAAATAATGGCCTGTTAAAAAATCCTGAAAACCTGTTGCTCTACAGAAAAGCACTGGGACACAGCAGTGAATTTGATACCTCGATTATCTATAACACTTCAAATGATATTCTTAATCCACTTGGCCGTCCTGTAAGGCGAACTCAGGTTCCGGATAACGTAAAGCATGTCTGGAACAGAATGAACCAGATTATTATTGAATATATGCTCGATGAATATCCTGATCCGGGAAAACATCTGGTTCTGGCAGGCGAGGCGAGTCTGGATGCAACCTGGCCATTAACCTCTCCAGGCGTACCAAGCATTCGTATGCTTCATAATCACTTTATTGTGTTTGATAACAAGATTTTGTCAGAAGCCGAAAGTGCTGATAAGGCTAATCCGAATTTAACGGATGGCGGACAACACAGTTTATTTCAGGCTTATATGCGTGATGTATATCGTGATTTCTTTGATCGCGCTCTGGAACTAAAAATTCTTAAATCCATGAGTGGTGACGAATCTCGACTGGGACTGACCAATTACCCGCAAGGCTTACCTTGCTGGGAAATACAGGGCGGGGCTGATTCATTAAAGGATATTCGCTTCTGGAAAGAATACGACGATATTCTAAAAGGATTTATCGACTTCTACCGCACCTTCTTCACACAAGTATCCACTCGTAATGCGGATATTTTGCCTGATGTGTATTTTCCTGATCACGTTGAAAATATTTTGTTATTTAATAATGATTTTATGGCAACCGCCAAAAAAGTCAGGGATCGGTGTATTACTGACGCAAAATATGCCAATGCAATTCGTTGGCAGCCCGCATTTAAGCAACTGATTTATCGTAATGATGATGGGAAATTGATAGTAACTATCAGCCAGAACTCGATCGGTAATGCAATCACTGAATTACTTGGCGTGGTAGTTAATCGTGTGCCAGATGCCGATGCTTATGAACAGTTTGAGCCACAATTGATTAAAAGACTGCTCGATGTCAGGCAACGTCTGATTGATGCTGATTTGGGTAGCGGAATAAAAACACAGTATTGGTAGAAGTAAATCCGGTTAATCTGGACAGCAATGGATAAAAAAAGATAGAAATCAGAAGTTGAATTTCTCGTTTTTAAGCATATCGACCAGCGCAATCAATGGTAGTCCAATCAAACTGTTAGGATCATTGCCTTCCAGTTTTTCGAACAACACAATACCGAGACCCTCTGACTTGAAACTGCCAGCACAGTTATAGGGTTGTTCCTTTTTCAGGTAATTTTCAATTTGTTCATCTGTCAGTTTTCTGAAAGTGACGCTGAATGGGATAACTTCAGTTTGTGTATTCCCACTTGCTGTATTTAAAAGACAAAGGCCGGTATAAAATACGACTCTCTGACCGGACGCATTCTGCAATTGTTTTACTGCATTTTCATGATTTCCGGGCTTGCCAATGATATTGTCATCCAGTGTTGCAACCTGATCCGAACCAATAATCAATGAATCCGGAAATTGTTTAGCCACTGCTCTGGCTTTTTGTTCGGATAAACGTGCAACAAGCTGCTCTGGTGTTTCACCCGGTTGCGGGGATTCGTCAATGTCAGGTGAGGCTGTTTCAAAAGGAATATCGAGTCGTTGCAGTAGTTCTTTGCGAAATGGCGAAGTAGATGCGAGAACAAGTTTCATAATGATGGAGTTAAAGTATTTTTTTAAAAAATTCCGCGGATTCTTTAATGAGAGAGCAGGGGAAAGCGTTTATTCGATTTCCAGCAATGCTTCATCTGGATTTACGCTATCGCCTTTAGCAACATTCACAGTCACCACTTTGCCTGAAATCGGTGCTTGTACTTCAGTTTCCATTTTCATGGCTTCGGTTACCAGTACAGGATCACCCGCTTTGACCTCATCACCTTCTTTTACGAGTACATCAACAATAGTGCCTGGCATTGAGGTAGTGACATGGCCAGGTTTTGTTGCGCGCGGGTGTTTACTGCCTTTACCTGATGCGGGCATGGATTCAGGCGCCATTTCGCCCAGTGTTTCCATCATGATTTCTTCCGGCACTCCGTCAACTGTCAGGAAAAATGGACGCAATGCCTGTTTTTCATGACCGGTACCGGTCACCTTGATATTATAGGTTTCACCATGCATGGTGACATTGAATTCAGTTGGTGCAATACCGCATA
>Ga0224501_10004570_pt1 | contig 10918 bp, 8 predicted proteins | sample SF_Oct11_sed_USG_4_FD_169105 | JGI IMG/M metagenome (GOLD analysis project Ga0224501, IMG submission 169105) | Sediment microbial communities from San Francisco Bay, California, United States - SF_Oct11_sed_USGS_8_1 | ecosystem: Environmental > Aquatic > Marine > Sediment | place: USA...
AGTTTAAGTTACAGTTTACACTTAAAAAGTTTTTATAGTTTACCGTTTTGGGTAGATTTTTAACTATCACTCTGCTCATTCTAATTCTTTTGTTTATGCCTTCATCGCCTCATAAGATGTCAATTTCAAGGGTAATGTTGTGTGGTTTGAATTTGTGAAGTTGAGAAGGCAATTAACCGAATAGAAAACTGTATCGGCGTCTGGCAATGCTGTCGCGTCGGTGTCAATCTTACTCAGTCAGTCAGTGGCGTCAATACACAACCTAGCATGGATGAAACGGAAACACTCAGTAGCAATACGGATAGTCGCACACTCAACGTAGTGGACGAGTCGGACACACAGAGAGTTTCTGAGCGTGTGGCAATTGCACTATTCATAGAATAAATTAGTTTTATTATGAATATTGAATCAATATCGAGCAATTCGATCAAATCTCACCAAACGACTGAAATAATCCTACTGGCCGACCACTAACTTTACAACCAACGCCCTTTTTACTATTTCCGGGTTGCAGAACTTTCCAAAGATTGTAACCTCTTTATCATCTTCGTACTTTCCAAGATTATTACTTTGTACTTTCTGGTGGGGAGATCTGGAATAGACTGATTTGATTCCAGCGACAAGGCTGGGGATAACCTTTCCGGGACTTGGTCCACTCAAACCCAGAAGCCCCAATCCATTACTGACCAATCTCCATAGGTGGGCCCAACTCTAAGCTCAGCCTCTAACAGTTAGTCAGAGTTTGTTGATTTCCCTGTAGTTATTCAAATCAGGGACAGCCCGACAGTTGTAAGTCAACCATTTTTCCAATAAAAAGATTTTTACTTTTCGGTGTATACTCATACCAGTGACATAAGTGTTACGGCTCATACTTTGTTGAGTTTGCCTTGGATTGACATGCTGATGCTGGTACATGCCAATTCAGAATCATTACCTTCTGGGATAGCAGGATTGCTCAGCGGTAAAATCACTGGGCTTGCAATCATGAAACCCTGGGTTCAAACCCAGTTTAATATAGGCCGCTGCTGTGAGCAAGAGCTCCTCACATTTATCTAGCTCCTACTTCTTCAACAAGCCTCGGGCTTAGGAGGTCCACTAAATAAGGTGGCCAAGTGCCCGAGTAGAGATTTTACTTTATCATTAAAAATTGCGTTTTCTCTAAAGGCTCTAGAGTCTAGTCGCTAGTAGATATCATTGGCATACACTGAATATAGGTTACGGCCCGGCGTTGCTACCTACAACTTGCCCTCAAGGTTCTAGCAATATTTCGCAAATGTCTTGTGCAAAAATATGTCATCAGTTAGTTTTAACTGCATTCATAGTATTGTATAATAAACATTTGAGGTTGCATAAAAAATAGTTTCCCGAAGCTCTAAAAGATGTGTTCAGTTACCACGAGATTTAAAAAATCTACCACCACTTCCTAATGAATCACTGAGCTTCTGAGCAATATCTGGAGTTGGGGGTGAAACAGACGTGGTACGAAGCTTTTCCATTAATCTTTTATACTTCTCCAGCTCAACCTGTAGTTGCCAGTTTTTTTTGTACACCTTGTACAATTCACCATTATTTCCTTTACCAATAGGCCAGGGATAATCACAGTGCTGTATATCCTTGTGATAAACTTCATGTAAGTCACTCATTATTGTCTCCTTCAGAGCCCCACAGTCATCGAATGGTGAAGGGTGTCGCACCAACCTGCAAAAGAGAAGTTTAATCAGTAGCCTGTGCTCAATACAACACCCAATCTAACTAGGGTAGGGGATGAAAAGCGTTGGAGCACGTTGATAATATCAGTACGCTGCTATCAGCGATATTAAATAGCCTACCATACACTATGGTATGGATCTTCTATTTCTAGATTTAGCGCTGGTTAGTGTACTCTGTACTCTAGTGGAATCGTTCTCTCATGTACTCTAATGCTCGGTAACATACCTCACTTGCAGTTCCTTTTCGGTGGGTATTCGCTCAGCTCTCGGTGTGCTAGGACTGCACCTTACAGCAAGGATTTTGCGTATCATGGGCTGATACTCTTCAATTTCTTGATGCGCTTGGTTGGCCTTGGCGTTTTCTCCTGGCATCAAATCATCAATAAGAGTCGAGATTGAGACGCACTGTGATTCCTCTGCAAATATCGCATACTATTGAATTTATTGTGATTTGTATCGTTTTACTCAGGGACTTAGTCCTATTTATAGACCTCCTAAGCCTGAGGCTTGTTGGAGCCGTAGGAGTCAAGAGTTATGTGAGGAACTCTGCATATCCCGTTGTGTTACCCTTATGGTTGAGAGAATTCACTGCTTATTCTTTTGAACCTGAACTCATGATCTTTCGATCTTGAGCCAAGCGCTCACGCCATTGAGCTATTCAGATTTGATTCACGCAAACCTTATTTCAAAGGCACCTCTGGACGCAAAAATGTTGTCTTTAAAAATCAAAGAATGGTTCAAATCTTCCCTCAGGGTATGTACGTACAAAAGATCACCATCTCATACCATGTACAAATTCTACACAAATCATTATGGGGTTGGGAGATTCAGAATATACTTGTATATGTCACTTTACGGGGAGGCCTTGTCTAGATAACACAAGGCGGCGGCTCTCTGTAAGGGAAGACAACTCCAAATCCATATGGTCTCTGGTGCAGAGGTAGACACTTTTGCAGATTTTGAGAGGAGACAATAGGTGCATTCGCGTGCTCGGTTTTGCTCTTGAACGATTTGGCGGATTTCGCGACCAAATAGATTTCGGTCGCAAAATCTGCTAAATCGTTCAAGAGCGCGACCGAAAAGCGCGATTTAAAAAAGCATCTTTCGATCGCGGTCCGCGACCGAAAGTAGGCTTTAGCGTAGTAGTTGAAGCAAATGTCAAGGTTACCGCAAAAAGACTTGATTACTACATGGGATAACGAATCGCGAACGATTGTTCGGCTCTAACCTAAGAGTTAAAGTTGAGAGAGGACAATTCTGATCCGATCAAAATCCATCCTAAACTCAACTGCACTTCCTCACCTTGAGGTCACAAGCATGCGAATGCACCTAAAGGCAGTGTTGTCCCAAAATCTGATTATTACTAAGGACTCTAGTAAGAAGACATTTAATACTTTTCTGTTGGAGAAACTCTCGCCTGGCATCTTGGAAGGCTTTTTCTGCTAGTGAAAGTCTTTCTTCACGAGCTTGTAATTTCTCCCTCTTCTCCTGCAGATGCTGCCTTAGCAGGGCTGAAAACAACAATGTGCGCATGTCTTCTACAGAACATGGTGTTTAAAGGAGTTATGTCACGGGCGTTGGTAGACGCACTTTTGGAGTTGTGTTCCCCATCCTTGAAGGGAGGCAACTCCGCATTCATTGCAGGGATAGTGAGTGGTCATTTTCCAATAAACGAATATCAGTCGCCCCAATATTTACGGCCTGAATGCCACAAATACAAATAAAGTGGGACCTAATGACTAAAACCTCGTAAGCTAATGATCTTAACTCCCTCATAACATCGAATGGGTCTCAAAATTGAACGTAATATTGGAGAACGCTGAAGTTATAAGAAGTGCTTTGCTGGCTTTTCTTAGCCCTAAATGGAGGCCGTAGTGTTCGGCCCTCTATCATTACACAATAATGGCACTAACGCTCGCTGACAGAGGTGAAAAACTGCGCTCTGAAATCCTATTTCTACATTTTCTCTATTTAGCCCTGTGTAACTACAGGTCTAGTATGTACCGGCAAGAGCATTTTCCAAACATCAGCAGCTCTGTGTTAATTTCCTATCTCAAGGTCAATTCTGTTGCGTCGACGTCTGAAAAGTGCATTGCCGAGGGCTCTAAGTATGCGCATTGGATAGGGCTATATCTAAGCTTCCATTTGAGCTGGGTATTGGGCCCATTATTTCATGGTAGGCCTCAAAAAATGAAAACAACTGAAGACAATTTTTGCCATGCCATAACCCCTTCAAATGTTCAATTGGGTAACCAATACAGGAGTGTCACAGGAGAAACGGGGCAGTAAAGATATGGGGACAGCATGACCAGATCATTATGACATGTGCGTCTTCATACTGGGAGAATTTTTCAGCCTGGATTTCATTGCAAGTTACCGTGCTTATCACAGACCTAGCATTACCTATAGAATATAATGTATACTAAAGGTAATATGTGTAATAATGTACATATCACTCAATGCATGTAGTCAGCACCAACTGACCCCGGTGCTGACTATCCAGTTTGGGGATGCCTCAAAATTGTCATTTTCTGAGGAAATGCTACACAATGCTACTCGGTAGCTGACAGCATAATCAATTTTCAATGTAATGGACTACATTTTACCTGTCATAGCCATGCCAATAAAGGGCACTGCAAAGCGTACAGCCATATCCTTTGCGCTCGTCCATTCTTTATTTGCCTCATACACACTCCTGCCAATGTCTTTGATCACAGCCAAGAACCCACTATCTGCTCGATTCAAATCATTTTGATCCGGTGGTATATTCATCTACCATAATCATGAACTTTCGAGATCATTTTATGCTGACAATGATTGAGTGGATAACATTATTCATCGAAAGTGCCTTGTAACTGTCAAAGCCTATGTCGATTGACATATCAAATTTAACAACACGCAGAGCGTTGCACAGCAAGTTGTGCTTCATTATTGCCATATGAGTTGAAAATCGTAATGACTCAGTCACTCACTAAGTTAGTCAGTAGTCACTAACTAATGTAAATGTAATGGTCTTTTTCTTAACTTGTGCGACCACGGCATGCCACGCCCACAGTGTTAGACCTAGAGTGACTCCTGCAGTCAACGAGTGACTGAGCGAGCTGTAAACAAGTAGTGGGCTGTAGTGTAGACTCTAATAGTATAGTGTAGGTAGCTCACTCACTTGCTAACTCCTATTAGGAGTTAGCAAGTGAGTGAGCTACCTACACTAAGTCCTAAGTCGATTGCTGAAGTGAATCACTCAGTCAGACTCACACTCAGTCACTCGTCAGTGCTCAGTCTCAGTGTCACTCACTAAATAACTCAGTTTCAGTCTGTCACCGGTTAATTTCGCTCGGGTTCGGGGTTGCCACTAATATCTAACGGAAGAAAAGTGTGGAGAACCTTGTACCGTTAAGCCACAGGGGTTGCGGTTGCAATAAAAGAAAGGTGTGCTCGTCAAATCGGAAAGAATGCACCGCCGCTTCTCTTAAGTACTATTGAGTAGAGCCCAAGCGAGAAGGGCCCTAACGCGCTTACCGGTGACCCGGCTTTCTGGCGATTGAAGTGAAGAGTGAAAATTTGTAATTATTTCCAGTAAAAAAATTCCCTCCCCTCCCCTCCTCTTCCCTTCCCTTCCCTCCTTCCCTTCCACTGGTAGCAGTGAGGAACATGCACCAGTGGGTGTATACAAGGGGTTCGCAACTAAAGGGACCGCCTAGATCATGCATGTAATGTTTAATGTAAAAGAATAAAGGCGGATCCGTCACCTCAACAAAATCCACCGCAAATGCAACTGAGCAAGAACCAAATAAAGGCCATTGACACCGTCTTTATCTCATCAGTGTGACGAATGATGGAGATGAACGTGTCCCAAAAGGCTGAATCGGAATTACAAAGAATTCAACCCATACAGATTTGTATGACTGGCCATTGTTCAATTTTAGACCACACATGGATATGTATCGTTTGAAAGTTTTATTCTGTAGGGTTATACTGATGAGGATTCAAAATATGTATAATTATATGATAACACTACACATACATCGGGCTAACAGACAACGGGTTCAAGACACAATACCAAAATCACACCGCATCTTTCCGTCACACAAAACACAGAAACTCCGAAGAACTCAGCAAATGAACTCTAAAAGACAACAGCGTCGACCATTCAATTTCCCAGCGCATCCTCTCATGAAAGCTAACCTATAGCAGCTTAGATAAAAGATGCACCCTCATTAGACCCTCAAAAGATCTCATTATCTACCATCCCGAATTGTCAACACATAACAAACGAAATGAACTCGCATCCGCTTGCCGACAAAGAAAAAAGACATTATTGCGCAACACGCAAACCCTTTATGTACTGGCTATAGTCCGCTTTTGTTTTACCTTATGCTTTACCTCACGCATTACCTAACTATAATACCTTGTCATACAATCATTTGAATATTTCAGTATAGCTATATTTCCTGACAAGTGAAGTTAGTCATGAAACAAGCCTGTCAAGATAAAACATGTAAACATGTAGCAAAGATTATCCCAAGATAATGAACTCGGTCCATTTGTTGGAAACACATCGCTACATTTCTCAACCTCCGCTGGGTTGACTACCCCGGCTCTAACTCGAAGGCTAACACAGACACTCAACAATTTAATGTGCCAAGAACAAAACAAAACGGGATGCAGTTGCAGCTGTTTTTGTAGAAATGAAAAAACTGGGCTTGCTGTCTACAAAGTAGTGCGATTCGCTGCTATGCATATGATAACCCGTTTGAGCGTGGCAAAACTACAGGATTGCTGTGTTCGGTCTGGTAAGTTTAACCCGGTTAGTCAACCCAGTCACTGATTGGCTGAGTGGTTTCCAATACTTCTATTGGAAACCACTCAGCAACTGGGTTGACTAATCGCGCGAACGCGTACAGCGACGGGTACACCGGGCGCCTCACCTCACCCTCGTCTGTTTCCATAGGTTTGGATGGGAGACAGTTCTCTTGGTATAATCTTTGCATGTAGTCTTGTTTTCTTCTACTATACAATAATATAATATACAAATATATATATATATGTATATATATTTTATATATATTATTATATTATGGTAATTGTTTTCTTTTTAAACCCTGCTATACGTAGAAGTTGGTTCACCGAAATCTCTCGTGTTGTGTCCACATTGATGTCCATCTCCATCATGAGTATGTGATGCACGTAGCCAGAACTAAGAAACTGTTACATTAGTCATGCGCATGTGGCTGTTGTAATGCTGAGGTGATGTTGCGTATGATGTCATAGCGTCGTTAGCTCAATGTACGTCACGAGGTCATCCATTTGTCATACCCAAGACTGTTGACTGGTACCAGCCTGTTGTTCTTGTATAGTAAAATTTTCAAATTGAAATCAAAATATTTATTTTGAGACATTTCTCTCATCCTTAAAATGTCTGATCACTGCACAGTCCTCAAGACTCCTGAATAGAGCCCAAATTTTCGTTCATTTTTTTGCACTATTCAATCAGTTGGCGATCTCCTCGCCGGAAGTGTGGAGCAGTAAGTTCTGGAAATGATGAGTTCGTACTCTCAGTGTTCTAGTCATTGACCTATATCCTAATAGTACATCGATACTCTTCAACAATATCATTTATTGTATATATTTTTCTTGTGGCGTGTTACAAAATATCAACAAAAATAAAGCTGCATCTGCAAAATATGAAACTTACCAATAAGTTTATTTGACAAGTCCAAACGTCTCCGGGTTTGAAATAACAGTAACATCATGCATGGATAAATAAAACTTTACATTGCCATCTACAAGTACTAGGTATGTCAAGGATTGCAACTTCAGCAGCTATTGCTAATTAGTTATGACTCTAACACTGCTATCTTTGGATTACATAAGGGAAGTGAAAGCTGGCTATTCATTGGTCAGGCTGTGAGAAGAACCTCAGCTCTGTCCAAGGCTTCCTCGGTTTTAAAGAAGCAGAATCGAATAAACGGCGTAGCAATACTCTGATTCTGGCCATAGAATGCTGACGGTGGAATACCACAAACCCTCTTTTCCTTCACAAGCCACTTGGCGAATCTAAAGTCATCTGAATCGTCTTTATTTCCAAGTACGTCCGCACTCGGATTATACTCTGCCCAGTTAGCTAGTACAAAGTATCCAGCCTGAGGTACACATGGCTTTAAACTGAGTGACCGTAAGATGTCAGCGAGGCGATCCCGTTTTTTGAGAAGCTGATTAAGTTGAACCGTGAACAGGCATTCCGGACTATCGATTCTTCCCGCTTCTGTCTCCAGACATCGAGCAATGGCTTCCTGAGCAGGCGTGGTGCACACGCAGTCACCATTTTGATGGGCGATCATACTGCAGTCAATGAGACTCTTCGGACCTATAGACCAGCCCACACGCCAGCCAGTCACACTGAAAGCTTTGCTAGCTACAAAAACAACAGTGTTTCAAATTGGGGTCAAGAGTTTTAAGGATTAGCAGAAAAACAGAATTTGATGGAATAATGTAAATTCAAGTTATTGTAGCTGCCGGCTCTTGTCATAAGTTACAGCTTAGCTAAGGGCACCACGAGTTTTCTGGGGTGAATCATAGGGATACATTCTGCTTGCATTTGCGTGCCCAACAGAGATGGTAACTCTATGTGTAGACCTCTTTTATTTAATGTCGCCACCCGAAATCGGTGAGGGTCTTGCAAAAGACAATTGACTGACCTGAGCATATTGTGACGGTGCGTTTCCACATCCCTGGTAAGGTGGCTATTCGGACATGCTCAGAACCAGGATAGACAAGCCACTCATACACCTCATCACTTATACAGATTACATTAAACTCTATACACAGATTGGCTATCATGGTAAGCTCCTCTCTATCATAAACCTTGCCTACAAAATCACACAATGCTTTCATATACTGTTCCTCAACCACTGGATAGGTGTGGAGATCATTGAAAGCGGTTTTTGACCATTGGTTTCAGATATATGGATCTACGACTGTAGTACAAGACTGACCCCGTGGACAGTCCCACTGAGTTGTGGCATCAGCAAAACAGGACAGTTCCATTCAACTCGCTGGAATTGTTATGAAGTGGTACACAACTCTGTAAATTGGATGCATACTAAATTGGAGAACTTGATTGGCCTAAGACACATAGAAAAGGCAATTTGTGATCTAATTGTAACAATTTCTGTGTAGTTTATATTCAATTGTGATGTCACAAGTGAATCAGTTTGCCGAACCTTTAGATTGGCAATTGCCTATCCATCTGATCATTTCCATCTTCCATTTTGAAACAACCTGCGGACCTTGGAATTTCAATTGAAAGGACAAGTGCTCATGTGGAACAGCACCAAAAATGGATGACTTACCGAGAGGGTTATTAGGAGTGTTTAGTAGGAAGAGTTTTGTTTTATCACTGAATTTACTGCGCAGCTCTTTTGGGTCCAGTCTCCAGTCCTTACTAGACGTCACTTGCCCATGAGGACGAAGTGGAATAAAAACGGGTACGCCACCGGCCATACGAGTCATTGGGGCATAACTGTCATAGAAAGGCTCAATCAAGATCACTTCATCTCCAGGGTTTACCTGACATACAAATAATGGTCAGTTTGACAGCCAGGGTCACTCTGGCTAAGATTCATAGTGGGGGGATAAGTAACCACTTGGTGTAATGCCAATGAATGCCATCATACTAATAACATAGCCAGGTGCTGACCCCAGAGGAAAGTATTTGTTTCTACTAATCTGATCTAGCATTTTTGTCATTTCAAGCCTTGACACCCTCCGTCTAAAACAAACCTAATTGATGGCATTTCCAGGATAGCATGCTCTAGTATATACACCCATACGAATTCTCTAGGTGACCTGGATCTCCAGCACGCGGTAGGGTGTCAGGAAGCTTCCCTCATCTCCCTTCTCCACCACATGTCAAAAAGCCAGACCATTTAACTAATGCTACTGAAGTGTTCTCAGCAGTGATCCATGCATGAGTATATATTGAGTATGCACATAGACAGGTGATTATCAGTTCCTTACGAAGCCAAGAAATGCAGACTGTAGACTCTCATATGCTCCGTGGGTCACCAAAATCTCAGTATTAGGATCAATGTCCCGTTTGAAGAGAGGGCTGTACAGGGTACTTATAGCCTTCACAAGTCTATAAAACCAATAACAATACGTCTCATCACCACGGCATCACTGCACGCTGTTTTTTTTATGGAACCAACGGATCAATTGGGGCTGATAAGACAACTCCAAATTCAGAAGTTAATGGCATTTTCGACATGGCTGTAACTTCAAATACACAAAAATAACACACAGGAGGTCTAGACTTCCTACCTGGGATGACCCTGCTCTCGTGTGTACTGAAGGTATTTGTTACCTTCCAAAACAACTTCAGCAAGAGTTCGCTGTACATATTCCAGCGGTGCATAGTCAGGTTGCCCCTGTCCTAAATTCACTTCAGCAAACTCCCGCGCCAACGCATTGAACTCGACCCAGATATTACTAAAGAGAGAAAAGTCATGTATGGAAGTGAGTAACGTTGTCTGTTGTCGTTTGATGCATGAAAAACTTATCAGGCTGTTGCCAGGGGTGGGAGTAGTTACTCGAAAAGTAACTAATTATTCGATACTCATTACTTTGATAAAAAGCAAAGATTCCTCGCATTAGTTACTTTTAAATAAAAATAAGGAATAGCTTTTATGTATTCGATACTTTTCCTCGGATAGTGCTGTAATATATTGGGTTAAAAGTGATCAACTTTAAAGTGATAGTGATAGACTTGTTATGTTTCAATCCTGAACTGGTGTGATCCATTGCTGTCAGCCATAATGTCATCATGAGTGCTTTATAGACTGTCAAGGTCAGGACATATTTCTGTCAGGACTTGTCTCCACTTCGGACCTATTAATTGACTGAGGGAGATCATTCCAATGAGCACAACGAGTGATATTTGGGTGGTAGAAAACTTGACTTATACATTTGTGAGCTAGTTTTCAGAGGGCGATATGAATCGGATTGCAAAGATTTTACCAAGATAACTATCTCCCATTCAAACCGACGGAAACAGGCGAGGGTGAGGGGCCCGGTGTAACCGTCGCTGTACTCGTTCATCCGATTAGTCCACCCAGCAGCTGATTGGCTCCCAATAGTACTATTTAATAGAACTAATGGAGGAGACCACTCAGCCAATCAGCGACTGGGTGGACTAATCAGGTTATACT
>Ga0224501_10004572_pt1 | contig 10915 bp, 5 predicted proteins | sample SF_Oct11_sed_USG_4_FD_169105 | JGI IMG/M metagenome (GOLD analysis project Ga0224501, IMG submission 169105) | Sediment microbial communities from San Francisco Bay, California, United States - SF_Oct11_sed_USGS_8_1 | ecosystem: Environmental > Aquatic > Marine > Sediment | place: USA...
CAGGTCGGTCTCACGCACCTCAAGAATCCGCGCACGGAAACGGCGACGCTGTTCCGGTGTTCTGCCATGCAGAATGCCGTGGAAGGTCTTCTTCGCCTCGCCGGCGGGGGAGCCGGGTTTGTCGATGGAGGAGATGACACCGAGGATCGCCTCTTCCACCAGGCGCCACTCGTGGTTATTTTCCACCAGCCACTTCACTGAGTTATCAAAGTCGGTGAGGGTCTCGGTGAGGCGCGGGTCGCGGTAGGAGTAGAAGCGCATTGAGCCGCTGTCCGGGTCAAAGCTGGCGCCGCCGCCGTAGGCACCGCCCTGTTCACGGATGGTGCGGTGCAGGTAGTTGTTGCGCAAAAAGCCGCCCAGCACCATCAGTGCCGGGGCGTCGTCGTGGTCGGCGCAGACACCGGGGTAGGCCCTGGCGCAGAAGTTGACCTGGGTGGAGGTGGCCCAACCCTGTTGCAGCTGTCCGCTGGCAGGTGGTGGGACGAACAGGCCTGCTGCGCTGCCGGCATCGCGTCCGGCCCAGCGCTCGGACAGGTGTCCTGCGATCCCCTCGCGCTGCTCCGCCTCGCCGATCAGCAGCAGTTGGCGTGGGGCCTTGATCAAAATATCACGCAGTGTCTCCAATCTGGCCGCAAAGGATTCAAGTGTCGCTTTGTCATCGAGGCTGTCGTCCAGCCCCTTCAGTGCCTTGATGGCGGCAAGCCCGCTCCAGCGCTGCTGCTGTGCCGCGCTGGGGGTGAGGCCGGAGGAGGCGGCGGCCATCGCCAGGCTGTGGCCGGCGCTGGTGACGCGCTGCTCGCGGTACATCCGCTCCTGGGCCACCAGCTCTCTAATACGTGACAGCTCATCGAAGCGGGCCGCCTCGAAGGTCTCCTGCATCAGGTCGGTGAGGGCAGACTGGTTGCGCAGCAGCGCCTTGCCGGAGAGGGTGAAGATGCCGCGGCTTCTATTCAGGTCATCCACTGCGCCACGTAGCGAGACGCTGGCGCCGATGCCGCCGGTGACCGCCGCCTGCAGCGCCTGCGATTCGAGGTAGTCGCGTCCGGCGCTGCCCACCTCGGTCAGCACGTCGGTAAACAGCGGCAGTAGTTGTGCCAGCTCATCGTCCAGCTCGGGCAGGTCTACCACCACCTGCTGATAGACGATGCCGTTGGTGCCACGGGCGTACCAGTTGGCGGGCTGGGCGGCGATGATGGTCTCTTCCCCTTCCGGGATCGCCAGTTCAGCGGGAATATCCTCCAGCCCCACCTTGGGCAGCTGTTCCGGGTCGTCCTGCTGCTCCTGGCGCTGGGCCAGGGCGGCGGCCTGTTCGATCACCCGCTGCTTTTGCGCATCGTCCATCTCGGCCTTAATGGCGGCGAGGCGCGCGGCCTCGTTGGCGGCACACTCGGCGCTGAGCTGGGTGTCGGGCTGCATCACCAGCCTTACCCGGTGGGGGTTCTCCAGCACCTCGCGGGCCAGACCCTTGATGAACTCGGGGTCTTCGATCTGTTGGCGCAGCTTTTCGAGAATGGGGTCGATGTCCAGCGCCTCCAGGGCATCGGCGCCGTGCAGTACGGTACCCAGGGCGTTGACCATCAGCTGCAGGCCGTAGGGGAAGCCGTCGCCGCTGATCTCGCGCTGTGACAACTCATACTGGTGCAACACCGCCTCGACCATCTCTTTATCGATGCCGTTCTCGGCGACATCTTTCAATACATCAAGCACCAGCTTCTCTACCGCCTCGGCGTGCTCCGGGTTGGAGCCCTCCAGACCGGCGGCGAAGATCATCTCGCGGCTGGAGTCGGAGAGGCCGCACATGGGCGAGGGGGCGCTGCCCAGCTCGCTGGTCTCCAGGGCGCGACGCAGCGGCGAGGCGCCGTTGTCGAGCAGTACCCCGGAGAGGAGGTGGGCGCGCATCACCTCCTCGGCATCGATCGATTTACCGAGCAGCCAGCCGAGCACGATGTGAGTCTTGTCGCTGGTCTCCTCTTCGCCGTCGAGGGCGTAGCGGTCTTCCACCTCGATGGGGGCGTTGAAGCGTTGCTCATCGGGTACGGAGATATCCAGTTCCAGATGTTTGAATTGACTCAACGCCTCGCTCTCGAAGCGTGCCTGGTGAGTGGCGGCGGGGATATCGCCGAAGGTCATGAAGACCGCGTTGCTCGGGTGGTAGTGGCGGGCATGGAAGGCCTTGAGCTCATCGTAGCTCAGGTCCGGGATCGCCTCCGGGTCGCCGCCCGAGTTGTGGTGGTAGGTGATGGTGGGGAATAGCTCGCGCGACAGCGCCTGATAGAGGGCGCTCACCGGCGAGCTCATTGCCCCCTTCATCTCGTTGAACACCACACCCTTGTAGACCAGCTCCGAGTCGGCATTGCCCTCCTCGGCAAACTCCACCCGGTGCCCCTCCTGCAAAAAGTCCATCTCGTTGAGATTGGGGAAGAATACCGCGTCCAGATAGACATCGAGGAGGTTGTTGAAGTCCTTCCGATTGCGGCTGGCGAAGGGGTAGGCGGTCCAGTCGGCGGCGGTGAAGGCGTTCATGAAGGTGTTGAGCGAGCGGCGCGTCATCATGAAGAAGGGGTCGCGCACCGGGTACTTGTGGCTGCCGCAGAGGCTGGTGTGCTCAAGGATGTGGGCTACCCCGGTGGAGTCCTGCGGCACGGTGCGAAAGGCGACAAGGAAGGTGTTCTGGTCATCCTCGCTGGCCAGGTGGATGTGCCGGGCGCCGGTCTCGCGGTGGCGGAACTCCTGCAGCTCCAGATTGAGCGAGGGGATCTGCTCGGCGCGCAGGAAGTCGAATGCCGCGTGTGTATCAGGGTTACTCATATTGATGTCGCTATCCTTTGTCTTCACTTGTCTACGGAGATTGTGACAGGCGAAGTAGTATACAAGTTTTGTCGGATTGGATGGTTATCAGTAACGCTCTACAATGGGCCATGGAGAAAATAGTCGAACTGTTCGATACCCACTGCCACCTCGATGTGAGTGAATTCGATGCCGACCGCGAGGCGGTGCTGGTCCGCGCCCGCGCTGCTGGGGTGACGCGAATGGCGATTCCGGCAGTCGATGCGGCAGGGTGGCCGGCGCTGCTCGAACTCTGTCGCCGGGAAGAGGGACTCTATCCCGCGCTGGGGCTCCACCCTGTCTATATAGATAGTCATAGTAATGACGATATCGATGAGTTGCGTCGCCTGGTCGAGCAGGAAAAGCCCGTCGCCATAGGCGAGATCGGTCTCGATTTCTATGTGCCGGGGCTGGACAGGGAGCGCCAGCAGTGGCTCTTCGAACAGCAACTGCAGATCGCCGCCGAATTTGAACTCCCCGTGCTGCTGCACGTACGCAAGGCCCACGACCAGGTGCTGGCGACGCTGAAGCGGACGAAATTTCCCCACGGCGGCATCGCCCACGCCTTCAACGGCAGCCTGCAGCAGGCTGAGCAGTACATAGCTATGGGCTTCAAGCTCGGTTTCGGCGGCATGCTTACCTACGAGCGATCAACCAAATTGCGGGCACTGGCAGCACAGTTGCCGCTGGAATCGCTGGTACTGGAGACCGATGCCCCCGATATGAGCCCCGCCGCCCACCATGGCGAGCGCAATAGCCCGGAGTATCTGCCTGAGGTCTTTAGTGAGCTGGTGCTGTTGCGCGCAGATAGTCCCGATCAGTTGGCACGACAGCTGATGAGCAATAGCCGAGGTGTGCTGCGGTTATCCAGGGGGTGAAGCGGCTGAGCGGTGAAGGCGGGAGATAAAAAAACGGGCCCGGGGGATGGGCCCGCGAAGGTAGGAGAGACAACTCCTGAAAACTACTGGGTGAGAAGAGCGAGCCTCTCAAGCTGTTCCTTCTGCAGATTTAAGCCGTTGCTGCTCACCTCAAATTTCGACACATCAATGCCACCCTTGAGTTCCACGCTACGGCCATACTCTTTGGTCAGGGGGATGTGCTTCATGCCGTTGGCACTAACCACCAGCATCTTTGCACCGAGGTGGAGGCGTAAGCTGTCGTAATGCCCCCTTTGACTCACCTGCTGCGGATTGATCAGTCGGTCGGCGCGGCTCAGATGCTCCACCGGTAGCAGTGCCCCGTGAAAGTCGTCGAACAGAAGATGCATGTTGCCCTGGCTGTCGCGACCCTCAATGCGCTCTACCCAGATAAAGTGGGTCCCCTCTTTGGCCACCACATCGCTGGTGCGGTAGTCAGACTTGATAGGGAGGGCTATCTCTGCCGGGGTGCGGTATTCGGCCAGGGCCGAAGCTGAGACAAGGGCCATTAGTGTGCTGGCAACGATCAGTTTGAAGTGCGGCATAAAATCTTCTCCTCTGTTGCGGACTCCGGGGGGAGCGGTTATTCGTGGGGTCAATACTCACTTAAAGGGTGTGGAAAGTCCGTTAACCCAATTCAGGAAAAAGCGGAACCACTTATCATTTTTCTAATATTCTTATGGAGTGTGCCCGGGGTCGCAGGGGTACAGTTAAGCGGTAGTCGTGCTACTGTATGGCGATGCAGAGCGATAACAATAACAGCAATAAAGGCACCGTCGCATGGCTGCTCTATGACTGGGGGAACTCCGCCTACGCCACGACGGTGATCGCGGGTTTTTTCCCCGTCTTTTTCAAACAGTACTGGGCCGCCGGGATGCCGGCGACAGAGAGCACACTGCAGCTGAGTATGGCCAATTCGCTGGCCAGTCTGGTGATTGTGTTGCTGGCCCCGGTACTGGGTGCGATTGCCGATCAGTGGTCGGCGCGCAAACGCTTCTTGCTCTTCTTCGCCTTTCTCGGTGTGTTGATGACCGCCATGCTGCCGTTAGTGGCACAGGGTGACTGGTGGTGGGCGGTTGTTTTTTATGTCATCGCCACCATCGGCTTCTCCGGCAGTGTCAGTTTTTACGACTCACTTATCGTCTTTGTCACCACACCGTCGCGTCTTGACCTGGTCTCGGCCGCCGGTTACGCCTTTGGCTATCTTGGCGGCGGCCTGCTATTTGCCCTCAATGTCTGGATGACGTTGCAGCCGGAACGCTTCGGCCTGGCCGATGCCGCCGAGGCTGTGCGTCTCTCCTTCTTTACCGTTGCCGTATGGTGGCTCATCTTCACTCTACCGCTCGCCTTTTTTGTGCACGAGACGGGGCGTAGTCGTGGCAGCGCCTGGGCGGCGGTGCGCCGTGGCCTGGGGCAGCTCTATGGGACCTTTCACCAGATCCGCCAGTTGCGTCACGTCTTTATCTTTCTCTTTGCCTACTGGTGTTATATCGATGGCGTCGACACCATCGTGCGTATGGCAGTGGACTACGGCCTCTCACTCGGTTTTGACTCCAACAGCCTTATCGTGGCGCTGCTGATCACCCAGTTTGTCGGTTTTCCCGCAGCGATTGCTTTTGGTTATCTGGGTAAACGTATCGGTGCACGGCGCGGGATCTTTATTGCGATAGGCGCCTATGCGCTGATCGTGATCGCGGCGGCACAGATGACCACACAGAGTGAATTTTATGCCCTGGCCATCGCCATCGGTCTGGTGCAGGGGGGGATCCAGTCGCTGAGTCGTTCCTACTACGCACGCCTTATCCCGCAGGAGAAATCGGCGGAGTTTTTCGGCTTCTACAATATGCTGGGAAAATTTGCCGCGGTGCTGGGGCCTGTCATGATGGGTTGGGCCGGGGCGTTGAGTGGCAGCCCGCGAGTTGGCATCCTGACGTTGTTGCTACTTTTTATCGCAGGCGCGCTGCTGTTGAGCCGCGTGCCGGACGTGGCGAGAGAGGGATAGGGAGGAGAAGAGCGTGGCGTGGATTCTACTTTTTGTCGGCGCCTTTATTGGCGCCCTGAGTGACAACCTTGCCGGGATAGTGTTTGGTGGCGCCATCGGCTATCTGCTGGGTCATAGCATCACTTTGGGTGGTCGACTTCGTGCGCTGGAGTCGCGCCTGCTGCGTCTGGAGCAGCGGGGCGACGAGAAGGAGCAGCAGACGGAGGTAGCTTCGTCTGTAGGTCGCACCACTCCTCCCAAACCCCGGCCAGAGCCGGAAAAGCCTTCACCATCGCCGGCAGCGCCACTACAGCTCGATGAGATTGTGGTACGGCGTGAGCCCCCGTCGCCTCCACACGAGAGGGGTGTCTCGGGGCAGGCGGGGAAGTCGGCTCAGGAGGACCCGTGGGAGAGTGCTCTCGGTAGTGGGATAAATCAGCTGACCGAGGCGGTAAGGAGCTTCTTCTTCGACGGCAATATTGTGGTTCGGGTCGGTATCGTGGTGCTCTTCTTCGGTGTCGCCTTTCTCCTTAAGTATGCCGCTGACCACGGTATGCTCTCGATCGAGTTGCGCCTTTCCGGTGCCGCCATCGGTGCGATGGCGATGATCGCCGCAGGGTGGCGTCTGCGCCATAAACGGGCCGCCTATGCCCTGCTGATCCAGGGGGGCGGTATCGGCATCTTCTATATCACCGTCTTTGCCGCCGCCAAGCTCTACCACCTGTTGCCGCTGGGGCTGGCATTCGGTTTGATGCTGGCGCTGGTTGCCCTCTCGGCGCTGCTTGCACTGTTGCAGGATTCGCGCAATCTTATCGCCTTTGGTATTAGCGGCGGTTTTCTCGCCCCCATTCTCACCTCCAGTGGTAGCGGCAACCACGTAATGCTCTTCTCCTACTACCTGCTGCTCAACGGCGGCATCCTCTCCATCGCCTGGTTCCGTGCCTGGCGAGAGCTCAATCTGCTCGGTTTTGCCTTTACCTTTGTCATCGGTGCCGCGTGGGGGTGGAACAACTATCGCCCGGAACACTTTGCCACGGTGGAACCCTTCCTCGTCGCTTTCACCCTCTTTTACGTGATCATCGCGGTGCTCTTTGCCCTGCGCCAGCCGCTACATCTACGGGGCTATGTCGATGGCACCCTGGTGTTCGGTGTGCCGCTGGTCGGCTTCACCCTGCAGTATGGGCTGGTGCGCGAGATGGAGTTTGGCCTCGCCTACAGTGCGCTGGGGCTGGCCCTACTCTATGTGGTGCTGGCGACTGCGCTGTGGCGACGTCTGGGTGAGCGACAGATGCGCATGTTGACCGAGTCGTTCCTCGCCCTCGGTGTTGCCTTCGCCACCCTGGCGATCCCGCTGGCGCTCGACAGCCGCTGGACCTCCGCCGCCTGGGCGATGGAGGGGGCGGCGCTGCTGTGGGTCGGGGTACGGCAGCAGCGGTTGTTGCCGCGCCTCACGGGCCTGCTACTACAGCTGGCGGCGGGGATCGCCTTTCTCGATAACCGCTACCCGATGGATGAGGTACTGCCGCTGTTAAACGGCTTCTATACCGGTACCCTGCTGCTGGCCCTCGGCGGGCTTTTCAGTAGTTACCTGTTGCAACGTTACCCGCAAAGGTTGCGCGAGTTTGAGCAGCCGCTGCACTACCTGCTGCTAATCTGGGGGCTCGCCTGGTGGGTACTGGGCGGGATGGTAGAGATTGAGCAGCACCTTGAGAGGGTGGATGAGTATGGCGCGGCGCTGCTCTTCTTTAGCGTCAGTGCCGCGTTTTGCCACCTCACCTTTGAGCGCCTTAGCTGGCGTGCCATGCGCTATCCGATAGTGGCGCTGCTACCGGTGGGTCTGCTGCTGGCACTGCAGGCGATAAACTCCTACGCCCTGCAACACCCGTTCAGGGGGTGGGCGTGGCTGTCGTGGCTGCTACTCTTCGCCCTGCAGTACCGTCTGCTGTGGCGGATGCGTGCGGACTATACCGCCAGATTGATCCGCTTCGGTCACAGCGCAACGTTGTGGTTACTGCTGTTCCTGCTTACCTGGGAGCTGCAGTGGCAGGTGGGGCAGTGGCAGAGCGGTATCTGGCGCTCCGTCTCCTGGGCGGTGGTGCCGCTGCTGGCGGTGACGTTGCTGCTAATGTGGGGTGATAAATTACGCTGGCCGGTGCGTCGCTACCTGACTACCTATCTCGGTATGACCCTGTTCCCGCTGATGCTCTTTCTGCTCGCCTGGTTTGGGCTGATGGTTTATCCAGCGGGTGACCCCTCACCGCTCCCCTACCTGCCGCTGATCAATCCGCAGGAGCTGATGCAGTTGATGGTGATCCTGTTGTTCGCATCGTGGGTGGTACTGCACCAGGAGAAGGGCTCACGCATCCTGGGTGATGTCAGCCCGCAGGCGACCTACTACCTGATGGGGGGGATGGCCTTTGTGCTGCTCAATGAGGTGATCGCCCATACCATCCACCACTACTATGGTGTCCCCTATACTCTGCGGTCGATGCACCACTCACAGCTGTTCCAGACGACGCTCTCGGTGGTGTGGAGCAGTGTGGCATTGATGATTATGGTGCTGGCCACCCGCATGGTTAAACGGACACTGTGGCTGGTGGGGCTGGGACTGTTGGGGCTGGTGGTGATAAAACTGATACTGGTCGATCTGGATGGTAGTGGCACCATCGCCCGCATCGTCTCCTTTATCGCCGTCGGCCTGCTAATGCTGTTGATCGGATATTTCTCACCGATACCGCCAAAGGGGCAGGAGGAGAGATGAGTAAATCAATATGGACGGTGTCACTGCTGCTGTTCTCTGGCCTGGTCCAGGCAGAGCGGTTACAGACGAATGACTTCGCCTTTGGCATGCCGTTGCAGGTCGACGGCGATGGGGCGATCTACACCCTGGCGGTTCCAGGTGAGGTCTACCGCCACAGCTGGGACGCCTCACTTGCCGACCTGCGTGTCTTTAACAGCCACGGTGAAGAGGTGCCCCATCTGTTGCAGAGTAGTGCGACGGTGCAGCAGTTGGCGGGACAAAGTTATGAGCCCCCCCTCTACCCGCTGCCGACACAGAGCAATCGTCCGCTCACCGAGGAGGTGCATGTCGCCATAGGAAAGAATGGCACGTTGATCGATTTCTATGGGGGTGAACTGCCGTTGCCGGGTGCGGGCGAGGGTGAGTACTACCTGATCGATGCCACCGCTGCCGGTGGGGCGATAGAGTCGATGCGTCTTCACTGGCCGGCAGGCGATGAGACCCTGATGACCCAGATCTCCCTCTCTGGTAGTGATGACCTTAACCACTGGCAGCCGATTGTGGAGAAGTACACTATTGCCCGTTTGCGACACCAGGGCTTCAAACTGGAGCAGGAGAGTGTGCCGCTGCCGGGCAGGCGGATGAAATATTATCGTATTCACTGGCCACCCGGCGGCAGGGGTGTGGCGCTGGATAAGGTGGAGCTGTTGTTGCAGTCACAGTATGAGTTGATGCCGAGTGAGATGACGACCCTCTCTGCTCAGGGGGAGTCGGCGGGGCCGGGTGACTACCGATTTGATCTGGGGGGGCATTTCCCGGTCAGTCGTCTGCAACTGGTGATGCCACAGCGCAATACCGTAGTACAGGCGCGCCTCTTCTCCCGTGGAAGTGATGAGGAGCCGTGGCAACTGCGCCACAGCGGTCTCTTCTATGACCTGGATCTGGAGGGTGGGCGCCTGCGAAGTGGTGAGTTGCAACTGCCGCCCCTCAGGCATGGTCAGTGGCGTGTTGAGGTGGAGCAGCGTGGCGGGGGACTGGGTAGCGGCACACCCCAACTGCAGTTGGGGTGGTACCCGCAGCGTCTGCTTTTTATCGCCCGAGGCGAGATGCCATTTACCCTCGCCTTTGGCCGCTATGGCCTGGGGGCGGAGAAACTGGCCATCGACCCACTGCTAAAAAGTATTGAAAGGGATCCCGCCCGAAGGGGTGGGATTAAGCCGGCATCTGCCGGGGCATTGTTTGATCTGGGTGGAGCGGGGAGGCTTGATATGCCGCCGTCGCCCTTACCCTGGCAACAGTGGCTGTTATGGCTGATCCTTCTATTGGGTGTCGCCCTGCTTGGGATGATGGCCCATTCACTGTATAAACAGATGCAGCGTCAGTCGTAACGGGAGACTTTGAAGAGGATGGTGAACATTGAGGGCAGGTGAATTGGATCGCCGTGAAGAGGGTGAACTAACTCGCGCAACATCGTCGTTGCGGCTACGCTTTCTCACGCCGCTGGTGGCGGCGATTGTTCTGTTGCTGATCTTAATGGCCTTTACCCTCTTCTACATGGAGTCACAGCGGCAGAGTTATAGCGTTATCCATGAACGCCTCACCCAGACCCAGTCGATCACCAAGATCTTCTACGAGAAGAGTGTGAAGACCGAGATTATGGCTATCCACTCGATTATTGCCGCGCTGCGACTGGATAAAGATCTTAATACTTTGCTGGCCCGCCAGGATCGGGTGGCTCTGCTCGAACATACCAGTGCCCTGTTTCGGGAGTTAAAGCAGGAGTCGGGCATTACCCACTTCTATTTTCATAACGCTGACAGGGTGAACCTGCTGCGTCTCCACACCCCTGAGCGTTACGGTGACAGGATCGACCGGATCACCGCCATCTGGGCAGAGAAACGACAGGAGGAGGTAAACGGGATTGAGCTCGGGGTACTGGGTACCTTTACCCTGCGTGTGGTTGCCCCCTGGTACGACCAGACGAACGGGAAGCTGATCGGCTATCTGGAGCTTGGCATGGAGGTTGACCACGTGCTGGACCATATTCGCGAGCTGTTTGGCCTGGATGTGGCGGTAATGGTTTACAAGGAGTTTCTCGAGCACGACAGCTGGCAGGAGGGGATGAGTCTGCTGGGGCGCAAATCCCGCTGGGAGCAGTTTGACAATGTGGTGTTAATGACCGAATACGAAGATGGGCTGCCTGCAATGCTGGAGAATTTTTTGCAGCAGGGGAACTATCTGAGTCGTGACATGGTTCACCGCTTTGAAGAGGGGGGGGCGGTTCACTGGCTGATGTCACTGCCACTGCAGGATGCGATGGGTATTGATGTGGCGGTGATGGTGTTGCATGCCGAGACCCCATCAGAGGCGTGGGTGATGCGAGACTCCCTGCTAATAGTAGGTGGAGTGGTCTTTATGGTGGGCTGCCTGCTGGTTGGCTTCTTCTACTGG
>Ga0224501_10004573_pt1 | contig 10914 bp, 11 predicted proteins | sample SF_Oct11_sed_USG_4_FD_169105 | JGI IMG/M metagenome (GOLD analysis project Ga0224501, IMG submission 169105) | Sediment microbial communities from San Francisco Bay, California, United States - SF_Oct11_sed_USGS_8_1 | ecosystem: Environmental > Aquatic > Marine > Sediment | place: USA...
GCCAAAAAACTCGGCTACTTTTTCACGAACGTGCGGTACACGCGTTGAACCACCCACCATCACAACAGATTGCACATCTGCGGCATCTACACCGGCATCACGTAATGCACGCCGGCAAGGTAATAATGTTTTTTGAATCAGGGGAGCAATAAGCTGGTTAAACTTCTCTACCGTCAGTGTATTATTCCAGTGAGTACCATTATCTAATTCAATATCTAACTCTGCAGTATCATTGTGAGTTAATGTTTCTTTTGCAGCACAGGCATCACGCATTAAACGCCGCATTTGATGATGACTGGCATCATCTTCTATAGCGGCTTCATCCATAATCCATTTAGCAATGGCATAATCAAAGTCATCACCACCTAAAGCCGTGTCACCCGCTGTTGCCATGACCTCAAAAACGCCCTTATTTAAGCGTAGAATGGAGATATCAAAGGTACCTCCACCCAGGTCATAAACCGCGATAACACCTTCAGCCTGTTTATCCAAACCATAAGCAACAGCCGCAGCCGTGGGTTCATTTAATAAACGTAAAACATTCAAGCCAGCTAACTTACCAGCATCTTTTGTTGCCTGCCTTTGCGCATCATCAAAATATGCCGGAACAGTAATCACGACACCCGTCAGCTCTCCTCCTAATGAGGATTCGGCACGCGCTTTTAACGATTTTAGAATTTCGGATGAAACTTCTACCGGGCTTACATCACCGGCTACAGTGTGAATACGGGGAACAGCTGAATCACTATCTACAAATTCATAAGGACGTCGGTTTCCCAGTTCCTTGATATCAGCCAGGCCCCGGCCCATATAGCGTTTTACCGAGCTGATCGTATTCAATGGATCTTCAGCTGCTACACTGCGTGCATCGTGTCCAACAATAATATTATTTTCTTTATAACGAACAACTGAAGGCAGGGAATGATTACCCTGTTGATCGGGCAATGTTTCAGCTAAACCACTTTTTACAGAAGCAATGAGTGAATTCGTTGTGCCTAAATCTATACCAGCCGCGAGGCGATGCTCATGCGGGTTAGTGGATTGTCCAGGTTCGCTTATTTGTAAAAGTGCCATAAATTTTTAGTCTTTCAATCTTAAAATTAAAAATCAGATTTATACTGTAAAAAAATCACATAATATCAAGCAGGTTCTCTTCCATAAATTCAGCTTCTTGTTGTAACTTGTTTAAAAACTGCATCTTGTGCACGAGTTGTTTTACACTATACTTTTGCTTGTCATCGAGTTCACCAGAGGCAAATTGCTGACTGACTTGTTGTAATACATCACCGATACGACGTTTAATATCAACCATGATCTGAGTTAATTTTTCTAACGCATCATCACTTTCATCCAGTTCTGAAAGCGATTCACGTAATTCAATCTGCTCCATTAAAAAAGCCGGGTCGAGCGCGGTATCTTTTTCATCATCAAAAGAAACATCCTGAAGTTCCAACATATAGCGTGCGCGCTTTTGTGGTAATTTCAGGGTTTGATAAGCATCGTTAATCGCTGCTGCTTTTTCCACGGATAAGCGACGTTCATGATCTGAGGCATTAGCAAACTTATCAGGATGAACTGCACGTTGTAATTCCCGGTAGCGCTGACTGAGCTCAGATAAATCGATCTCAAAAGAAACTGGCAGTTCAAATAACTCAAAATGAGTTTGCGTTTGTGCCATGACAGGATTTCAGTTCGTTAAACGGTGAAGCTTTCGCCACAACCACACTGATCTTTAACATTTGGATTATTAAATTTAAAGCCTTCATTCAGACCTTCTTTTCCATAATCCAGCTCAGTGCCATCGATATAGAGTAAACTTTTAGCATCAACAATAATTTTCAGGCCGTGAGTTTCAAAAACCTCATCAGCTTCTGAAATTTCATCAATAAACTCCAGAACGTACGCCATACCAGAACAGCCACTAGTCTTGATTCCCAGGCGCAGGCCAATACCCTTTCCCCTGTTATCAAGGAAAGCTTTAACCCGTTCTGCAGCTGCATCAGTTAATGTAATTGCCATTAAAAATATCCTAAGTATTACCGTTATACGCAAATCTATAAGAGATAACGAGCAGTTAGAGGACAAGGCAATAATTAATGAAAAAGCGGAATGTACACGTAGTACATGAGCATTTTGACTTAATTATTAACGCAGTAATCTGACTTCTCGTTATTTCTACTACTTATTTTTTGCTTTTGTAGTCGTCGATTGCAGCTTTAATCGCATCCTCAGCTAAAACAGAACAATGGATTTTTACCGGTGGTAACTCGAGCTCATTAGCAATTTCAGTATTTTTAATCTGACCTGCTTCATCCAGTGTTTTACCTTTCACCCATTCTGTTAATAATGAGCTGGAAGCAATTGCTGAACCGCAACCGTAGGTTTTAAATTTAGCATCTTCAATAACGCCATCATCTGACACTTTAATTTGCAGACGCATAACATCACCACATGCTGGCGCACCTACCATGCCTGTACCAACATTGGTTTCATCTTTATCCATCGAACCAACGTTACGTGGATTTTCATAATGATCGATTACTTTTTCGCTATATGCCATGACTGTTTACCTCAGGTAAAAATTCAGTTACGTAATTCGTAATATTAGTTTAGTGTGCTGTCCATTCAATAGAATTTAAATCTATTCCATCTTTAAACATCTCCCATAAAGGAGAAAGCTCACGTAACTTACCAATATTGTCGTTAATTTTTTCTATTGCAAAATCAATTTCTTCTTCCGTGGTAAAACGACCAAGAGAGAAACGAATTGAGCTATGTGCTAACTCATCATTTCGACCTAATGCACGTAATACATAAGAAGGTTCAAGACTTGCAGATGTACACGCTGAACCTGAAGAAACTGCAAGTTCTTTTAACGCCATTATTAAAGACTCACCTTCAACAAAGTTAAAGCTTATATTCAGGTTATGTGGGATACGTTGATCCATATCACCATTAATGTATGTTTCTTCAATGCCTTCTAAACCTTTTAATAAACGATCACGTAACATACGGATACGTTCATTATCAGCCGCCATTTCTTCTTTAGCTAAACGGAAAGCTTCCCCCATCCCTACAATCTGATGAGTCGCTAATGTACCTGAACGCATCCCACGTTCATGTCCGCCACCGTGCATTTGTGCTTCTATACGTACACGTGGTTTACGTCGCACGTATAATGCACCAATACCTTTAGGACCATAAATTTTATGTGCCGAGAACGACATTAAATCTACTTTAAGGTCTTCCATATCAATGGGCACCTTGCCAGCGCTTTGTGCAGCATCAACGTGGAACATGATTTTACGTTCACGCGTGATTTCGCCTATTGCTTTAATATCCTGGATTACACCAATTTCATTATTCACATGCATAATAGAAACAAGAATGGTGTCATCACGTAAAGCCGTTTTCAACTTTTCAATATCGATTAAACCGGTATCTTCAGGATCGAGATAAGTCACCTCATAGCCTTCACGCTCCAGCTGGCGACAAGAATCTAAAACAGCTTTATGTTCTGTTTTACAGGTAACAATGTGCTTACCTTTTTTCTTATAGAAATGGGCGATACCTTTAATTGCCAGGTTATCTGACTCAGTTGCACCCGAGGTGAAGATAATTTCTTTTGGATTTGCATTAATTAAATCTGCTACATCTTTACGGGCCTGGTCAATCGCCGCTTCTGCTTTCCAGCCAAATTCATGTGAACTTGATGCAGGATTACCGAAGTTACCTTCAGTCGTTAAACAATCACACATCTTTTCAGCAACACGTTTATCAACCGGTGTTGTTGCAGAATAATCAAAATAAATCGGTGTCTTCATAACATCTCCAACTAATATCCCACATTCCAGTGTCAGGAAACTAGTTTTAATACTGTATTACTTTAGTTCTGAGACGCATCCATGCGCCCAAGGCCGTGGAGGAATTTCTATTTAAGAATTAGCAACCGCATCTTTAGACATACCAAAATTTGTTTCTGCTTTTTCCTGGCGTGCAGCAACTTCTTGTACGCCCTGACGTTCAACCAGGTTACCTAAACTAATACCCATTAAGAACTCATGGATTTGTGCACTTAACTCGGTCCAGAGATCATGCGTTAAGCACTGACTATCATCCTGACAATTAGATAAGCCTCCACAACGTGTGGTCTCAACTTTTTCATCTACAGCAGTTATGACATCAGCAACCGCAATGTCATGTGAGTCACGACTCAGGCGATAACCGCCACCCGGTCCACGTGTACTATCCACGAGTTCCTGTTTACGTAAACGTGAAAATAACTGCTCAAGGTAAGACAAAGAAATGCCCTGACGTTGAGAAATATCTGCCAAGGTAATTGGCCCATCTTTATAATGCAATGCTAAGTCAAGCATTGCTGTTACAGCATAACGTCCTTTGGTGGTCAGTCTCATTGCATTGCCCCGCCTAATTAAGTAAAATCTGATATACAATCTTGTAGTTCAAGAAAAATAACAAAACCAAGCATTTTAGTCAAGTATTTTTAACGAATTTTAATTACCCGTTTACTACACCACTTCCCAAATTACTTAAATACCAGGCTTAACCAGAAGGTTTATCCTCATCATCAGCATCCACGTGATCAGGTAAGGGTGAACTCGATGAAATATCGCAAATACCCAGATCAGGTAATTTGACTACATCCAGTTCTGTTCCTAATGATTTCAATGACTTACACATATTTTGCATCTGTGTATCCATGGCATGAATATGATCCAGCATTACATCTATTGCATTAGCAACCGGATCGGGCATACCTGAAGAGGTGCCATAGGCATCAAAACCAATCTTTTTAGCAAATTCTTTGCGTTTCTCAGTACTCTCATCCTGAATTTTAGCCGAAACAATATGTCCCGGAATTCCCACGACAGTGGCATTTTTTGGGACATCTTTGACGACTACGGCATTTGAACCTACCCGGGCACCATCAGCAACTGTGATCGGCCCAAGAACTTTAGCGCCGGCACCGACAACGACATCATTACCTAAGGTGGGATGACGTTTTCCTTTACTCCAACTGGTGCCACCTAGGGTAACCCCGTGATATAAAGTGACATCGTCACCAATCACGGCTGTTTCACCAATAACAACCCCCATCCCATGATCGATGAAAAAACGACGACCAATTTGAGCACCAGGGTGGATTTCAATCCCGGTTAAAAACCGGATAATTTGTGAGAGTGTGCGAGCTATCCACTTTAAATGGATACCCCAAAGAAAATGGCTGACACGATGCCATAACAATGCATGCACACCCGGGTAATTGGTAATGACTTCAAAACTGTTACGCGCAGCAGGGTCGCGCTCAAAAACACAGTTTATATCTTCTCGAATTCGTTTAAACATAAGATTACCAAAATGTACTCATTGCTATAAATTTGAGGTCGGCTATTAAAGTCTTCTTAACTCCATCTGTCAATGCAAGTGACAATGATGCAGCAGTATAACCGTGCCCTTATTATTCTGAACGTGATTTAACTTTTTGAGCTGCTGACATAATACCCCTTAATATATTGACTTCTAAACGCTCCAGTCCTGTCCGGGTAAATAAGCGTCGCAAGCGCCGCATTAGTTGTCCAGGATTATCAGGTTTTAAAAATTCAATTTCTGTTAATGCTTGTTCAAAGTGCTGATACATACCTTCAGTCTCTGCTGAAGTTGCTAAGGGTGAATCAGGCTTATCAACAGGTGTTATATCTAGAGCAGCCGCTAAGCGAATTTCATAACACAGCACTTGCGCCGCTGCCGCAATATTCAACGAACTAAAATCCGGGTTGGTTGGAATTGTCACCAACAACTGGCAAAGCTCCAGTTCTTCATTGGTTAAGCCTGAATTTTCGCGGCCTAAAACGATAGCCACCTCCGACTCTTGAGCAACATTCACTACCCTCGAGGCACATTCACGAGGATCAACCACCGGCCAGGGTAATGTCCGCATTCGTGCGCTCGAGCCAATGACTAAAGAACAATCTGCAATCGCTTCTTCTAAAGTAGAAAAAATCTGAGTATTTTCAAGCACATTCACCGCTCCAGAAGCACGAGCACGTGCTTTTGCATGCGGGAAAGGTGCTTCAGGGGCCACCAGGGATAGACGGGACAGGCCCATGTTTTTCATTGCGCGTGCAACCCCACCAATATTTCCAGGGTGTGTTGTCCCAACCATGATAATGTGAATATTTGAAAAATCTGCTTCCATAATGCCAATGATACCAGTTATTAAACTAACACTGTGATGAATAGGCTGTTAGAATACACTTATATTGATATCGCTTAAGCAGATATTAGCTCTTTAAGAATCCAGAGGAATTTATACCGTGCATCCAATGCTGAATATTGCCGTGCGTGCGGCGCGTAGTGGTGGTGACTTTATCTCCCGATATATCGACCGTGTAGAATCACTAAATGTCACTGAAAAATCTCGAAATGATTTTGTCAGTGAAGTCGATAAAGGCGCAGAAAAAGCCATTATTGATGTTATCCGTAAAGCTTACCCAGATCACAGCATTCTTGCCGAAGAAAGTGGTAATCACAAAGGCAATGAATATGAATGGATCATTGACCCACTCGACGGTACAACAAATTTCCTTTATGGATTTCCACAATTTGCGGTTTCTATTGCTGTACGGCATAAAAACCGAATTACCCATGGTGTTGTTTACAACCCTCTCTCCCAGGAACTCTTTAGCGCAAGCCGTGGTGAAGGTGCACAGCTTAACGGCCGACGTATCCGTGTGACTTCTCGCAAGGGACTGGAAGGTGCCCTGCTAGGAACAGGTATTCCCTACCGTGATGATCATATGCATTTAATGGATGATTACCTTGGCATGTTAAAAGCCCTGGTTCCCGGCACCGCAGGTATTCGACGTCCCGGTTCTGCAGCTCTTGACCTCGCCTTTGTGGCAGCCGGTCGCCTTGATGGCTTCTGGGAAATGGATCTGAATATCTGGGATATTGCAGCCGGTATTATCCTGGTTGAAGAAGCAGGTGGCCTGATTGGCGACTTGAGCGGTGGTATGGATTACCTCAAAACCGGTAATATTCTCGCGGCGAACCCAAAAGTCTTCAAAGCCATGCTGCAAAAGATACAGCCTTTCGTAAAAAAATAACTTAAGTCTCAACACTGTGAACCTGCTTAACAACAGGTTCATTCACACCGCTAATCAGTGCCCATTTTTACCGATACTGCCCTTTAGTAATTCTCTTGGGGAACGCTATTACTTATAACCAGCCCAAATAGAGAGCGTTCAATCAAGCACATGTCGGTAAAACTATCAAAACACGGGATTAAGCGCCTGGAAGTGACTATGCGTGATGTACTTGATGGCCTTGAAGATGTGGCAAGTTATATAAACTACCAATCAACACCCGGGGTAGTAGAAATACTCTCGATAGAGCCACCAGGTCGCACCAAGCTGTACTACCAGGAAGTTATACAATTCAATAACCAGACATCACAAAAAGTAGATGAGAGTACGAATATCGTTCAATACCTGATTGAACGAGAGCTCAGAAAATCAGCCTAAATTACAGCTTATACCCCTATCGATCGATAGGACATTGACCGGGGATTACAAAACATGATACCTATAGTGTCATAGGATTTGCTTAGATTTATTCTAACCAGGTTACCCATCAAATAAGCTCAACTTAAGGAGATCCAGTTGAAGAGACGTATTTTCGCATTTTTCGTCCCCCCCGTGGCGGTATGTAAATATGGGTGTGCCGGCTGCTGTGCAGCCCCTATCGGTGTATTCTGGATTGCTGGCCTGGTTAGCATGGTTTATGCGTTTTTTGGTGGACCAGCAGGTATTGATGGATTCAGTCCCGGTACATTTTTACTCGGCGCTATTTTATGGGGTATTGCCACCACCTGGGCCGAACTGACAATCAATGGGCTTAATGCTGATGATCAATGTGATGAACAAAACAGTTCACTATGCCGCATGGTAAAACCAAAGATTGATGACACGGACCCACTGGATGAAATAAAAAAATTCCAGTGATAACAAAACTAAATCAAAATAAAAAGCCCGCATAATAATAAGCGGGCTTTTTATTTTGTGTAAAACATTTACATAGAATGCTTTTCAGCTTCCAGGCTAAAAGTTTTATTCAATGTAATGACCTTCCTGATCTTCACCCTCTTTTTTCACCGGCATCATACTCTCGGCTGTAATATTCAGGGTAATAACCATGCTGCTTGCTACATAAATTGATGAATACGTGCCTACCAGGATACCGATAATCAATGCTATGGAAAACGCATGGATTAACTCACCACCAAGAACAAACATGGCTATTACAACAATCAAGGTAGTTACCGATGTCATCATGGTACGTGACAGGGTTTGATTAAGTGAGGTGTTTATGATTGAAACAGGTTCCTGTTTACGCAACAGTCTGAAGTTTTCACGGATACGATCAAACACAACAATGGTATCGTTAAGTGAATAACCAATTACTGCTAATACAGCAGCTAATACTGTTAAATCAAAATCAAACTGGAAAAATGAAAATATACCCATGGTAATTACCACATCGTGAATCAATGCCGCAATTGAACCCAGGGCAAAGCGGTATTCAAAACGCGCCATGACATAAACAAGAATAAATGCCAGTGCGATTAGCATGGCCAAACCACCGTCTTCACGAAGCTCATCACCCACTTGCGGACCAACGAATTCCTGGCGACGCATCACAACATCGGCATCATCTTCTTTTAATGCACTGAGAATTTTATCGCCCAATGATTGTGAAGATGTATTTTCACGTGGTGCTAAACGTACCAGCACATCTTTTGATGAACCAAAATTTTGCACCACCGCATCACCAAATCCCTCATTTTCCAGGCGATTTCTTACCTTGTTCAGATCAGCCGTTTCAGGATAAGCAACTTCAATTAAGGTACCACCGGTAAAATCTAATCCAAAGTTCAGACCTTTTGTCGCCAGCGATGCAATTGAAGCAATAATAAGTAAAATTGAAAATGCCATAGCAATATGACGTTTTGCCATAAAATCAAATGTAGGCGTATTTTTAAAAATTTGCATAATAACTTTCCTTCACTACCTGATTATATAGACAGCTTGTTAATTTTCTTTCCGCCAATTGCTAAATTAATAATGGCACGTGTTCCCATAATGGCGGTAAACATTGATGTCACGATGCCAATAGACAAAGTGATCGCAAAACCTTTAATTGGCCCGGTACCAAAAATATAAAGTACGATGGCAGCAATTAAGGTTGTGATGTTTGCATCCGCGATGGTTGACAGGGCTTTTTCATAACCTGCATGGATACTCGATTGCGGAGTATTACCTATTTTAATTTCTTCACGAATACGCTCAAATATTAAGACGTTGGCATCAACCGCCATACCAACGGTTAAGACAATACCTGCAATACCAGGCAAGGTTAGTGTTGCCTGTAACATTGAGAGCACAGCAACAATTAAAACAAGGTTTACCAGCAGGGCAACATTCGCCACAAGACCAAAGCCACGATACCAGAGCAACATGAAGGCCAGTACGAAACACATACCAATAACAACAGAGTCTAAGCCCTGAGCAATATTTTCCTTACCGAGACTTGGACCAATGGTACGTTCTTCAATAATTCGAATTGGTGCTGCTAATGCACCTGCACGTAATAACAGCGCCAGGTTACGTGCTTCCTCACCATCATCCAAACCGGTAATTTGAAAACGCTTACTAAAGACGCCCTGAATAGTCGCAACATTAATGACTTCTTCAACTTTCTTTGTAACCCGTACACGCTTACCATCAACCATTTTGCTGCTTTCTTTATGTTCAATAAAGACAACGGCCATGGGCTTTTTAAGATTCTTTTTAGTGGTGTTGTGCATCACCCGTGCACCCGCACCATCAAGCATAATAGACACCATCGGGCTGCCTGATTCGTTATCAAACCCTGATGAAGCATTGGTGATGCGATCACCTGTAATGATTAAGCGCTTTTTCAATACAACAGGTTGACCTTCACGATCACGGTATAAACGCGCAGTCGGTGGAATATTTCCAGCCACTGCATCCTGGGGCGAGACATTCACATCAACTAAACGAAATTCTAATGTTGCCGTTGCACTTAAAATTCGTTTGGCACGTGCACTGTCCTGGATGCCCGGTAACTGAACCACAATCCGGTTATCACCTTGTTGTTGAATCACAGGTTCAGCCACACCCAGCTCATTAACACGGTTACGTAAGGTAGTTACGTTTTGTTGTAATGCAGATTTCTTTAATGCGACCAGTGCTGTATTTTTTAACGTGGCGGTAAAATAAAATGCGCCTTCTTCCTCGTATTCATCTAAAACAAGGTCATTAAGTTCTGAACGCACTGCAACTATGGCTTTATCACGTAATTCAGCAGAGCGAAATTTTACGCTGATCTGCTGTTTGTTATCACGTACTGCTAAATAACGAATTTTTTTCTTTCTTAATTCACCGCGAATATCGTTAGCGTTACTTTCCATTGCCTGGCTTAATACCAGCTCAGTATCGACTTCCATCAAGAAGTGCAAACCACCACGTAAATCCAGCCCCAGATACATCGGTAAGGCATTCATACTGCGTAACCAGCCCGGTGTAGCCGGTGCCAGGTTCAATGCAACAGTGTAACCGTCACCGAGAGCATCACGAATATCATCAGCCGCTTGTAATTGTTGCTCAACACCTTCAAAACGTAACAACAAACCTGTTTTATCTAACACTGAACTGCGCAGTGTAATACCTGAGGCTTTTAATGCTGCCAGTGCTTTACTTTCAGTTTGGGTATCAACGGTGTTATTTCGTGTTGCTGATATCTGGATGGCAGGATCTGAACCATATATATTAGGCAATGCATAAAGACTGCCAACAACAAGGGCAACCAGAA
>Ga0224501_10004574_pt1 | contig 10912 bp, 13 predicted proteins | sample SF_Oct11_sed_USG_4_FD_169105 | JGI IMG/M metagenome (GOLD analysis project Ga0224501, IMG submission 169105) | Sediment microbial communities from San Francisco Bay, California, United States - SF_Oct11_sed_USGS_8_1 | ecosystem: Environmental > Aquatic > Marine > Sediment | place: USA...
TAAGAAAAAAGACCAGCTGCTTCCTTTTATTGAAAAAATAAAAAACAAGTTTGACTTTAAAGATATTATCCCTCTTTCAGCGATCAAGGGAGACAATATTGAAGGTTTTGAAAAACTGATTTCAGATTATTTACCTTTGTCTGAAGCTTTTTACTCTGAAGATCAAATTACCGATCGCAGTTCACGATTTATGGCAGCTGAAATTATTCGTGAAAAACTAATGCGTAACCTCAGCAAGGAGCTTCCTTATAACCTTACGGTAGAAATCGAAAAGTTTACCCAGGAAGGAAAAATGCTCGACATAGCTGCGGTTATCTGGGTTGAGCGTGAAAATCAAAAAGCCATTATTATTGGTAAGAATGGTGAAAAACTGAAAAGCATTGGCACCAAGGCGCGTATTGATATGGAAAAAATGTTTGAACAAAAAGTGTTCTTACAATTATGGGTAAAAGTAAAAAGTGGCTGGTCTGATGACGAGAGGGCATTAAATAGTCTCGGTTATACTGACGACTAAAAGGGTGGTCAGCAGTGAATCAACAAAGCCACCGAGTTAGCCTGGAGCCTGCATTTATACTTCATGGCAGGGATTTTCGCGATAGTAGCAGGTTGCTGGATGTCTTTACTAAAGAATTCGGAAGAGTCACTCTTGTAGCTAAAGGTGCCCGCTCTGCCCGCTCTAAATTGCAGGGTATTTTACAACCGTTTACGCCTCTTGTTATTTCATGGTCGGGCAAAGGTGATGTGCAGACATTAACCGGTGCAGAATCTGTGAAAAGTACAATACATTTATCCGGTAAGCAGGTAATGAGTGGTTATTATATTAACGAGTTGATGCAACGTTTAACCACTTTTCATGATCCTCACCCGGAACTGTTTACCCTTTACCAGGGTACGCTGGAAAGTTTTGCTGTTGAGGAAGATGAAATTATACTTCGACGATTTGAGAAACATCTTCTGAGTGAAATTGGTTATGGCTTAAACCTCCTGACAGAAACGGACAGTGGTCGAGCAGTTAACCCGGATGATTCTTATTTTTATGATATCGAAAAGGGACCGTTAAGCTGTAATAAAAATAACAGCGAAGGTGAGCTCGTTATTAGTGGGCAAACACTCGTCGAATTAAATGATGAGAAATTTAGCTGTGTACAAACGCAAAGAGAAGCTAAGCAACTTATGCGTATTATTTTAAGTCACCATTTAGGTGATAAACCATTAAAAACCAGAAGTCTACATTGGTATAAACCACTATGAATACATTAAATCCTATTTTACTTGGTGTAAACATTGATCATGTTGCGACTTTACGTCAGTCACGCGGAACCATCTATCCTGAACCCGTACAGGCTGCCTTAGTTGCAGAGCAAGCAGGAGCAGATGCGATTACGCTTCACTTACGTGAAGATCGTCGTCATATCCAGGAACGTGATGTGGAAATGTTTAAAAGTATATTGCAAACACGTATGAATCTTGAGATGGCAGTGACGGATGAAATGTTAAGCTATGCTGAAAAAATAAAACCGGAAGATTGCTGCCTTGTTCCAGAAAAGCGTGAAGAACTCACAACAGAAGGTGGCCTGGATGTTGCTGGGCAAATGTTGCGTATGAAAGAGGCGTGTTCACGTTTAGCTGATCGTAATATCCGGGTTTCATTATTTATTGACGCCGATAAAAAACAAATTGATGCATCACTTGAATGCGGGGCACCTGTTATTGAAATTCATACCGGGCATTTTGCTGATGCTGTAAATAATTATGAAAAAGAAAAGGAATATCAGCGTATTATTGAGGCTGTTGAATATGCAGACAGTAATGGATTGCATGTTAATGCCGGGCATGGCTTGCACTACCATAACGTAAAAGAGATCGCTGTTATTCCTCAAATACGCGAACTAAATATTGGTCATGCCATTATTGCGCAAAGTATTTTTAGCGGGCTAGATGTCGCGGTTAAAGAAATGAAAGCATTAATGGAATCAGTCAGGGTATAGTTGAAACTCATGATATTTGGTATTGGTACCGATATAGTTCATATCAAGCGCATGCGTGACAGCCTGGAAAAGCATGGCGACAAGTTTGCGCGACGTATATTGACTGAAAGAGAATTTTCAGAGTTTACAAATAAACAGGATAAGGCGGCATACCTGGCAAAACGATTCGCGGCAAAAGAAGCGACATCTAAAGCAATGGGAACAGGATTTAGTAATGGTTTATCACTGCAACATATCGGTGTTAAAAATGATGAGTCGGGTAAACCTGAGCTTGAATTTTTAGCAGTAGCAGATAAATTTCTTCAGGAAAACAAGATAAAACAAACACATTTGAGCCTGGCGGATGAAAAAGATTATGCGGTTGCTTTTGTAACTTTAGCCTTGTGAATCCTGTTCGTCTACCAGACTTTTTTTGTATACGATTGACCTTCCTGTATTAACTGCTTTATTTCATTCGTTACGTTTTCAACAAGTTCATTAAGCTGTGGCTGATTTTTTTCTTTTAACACGTGATCAAGAACTTCAACACTGTTTCTTAACCTTGGCACAATACAGTAAGCGGTTGCACCATAGAGTTTGTGAATATGTTCAGCCAGGGACTCCAAATCGTTAGACTTGAAACTTGATTCAATTTGATTGAGTCGGGAATTAAGGTCATCTAGTAACATGACAAAAAGGTCTTTTGCTAACTTGGCGTTACCGTTTGCAGCAGTGATTGATTGTTCAATATCCAGTACTTTTGTCATTTTAATTTACTACTAGTGTCGTGCTGAATGTACCTCAGCCTGCTACCTTGTTTAGTGCACATATGGCTCAAATTATTATAAACTAAGTATCATTATAATTTGATTTTATTTACCTTTTAAAGAGAAAAAATTAAGAGTAATTATTCATGAATTCTTCCGTTAAACCTGATTTTCCGACGATTGAGTCTTTCGTTGGTAATACCCCGTTGGTACGTTTACAACGTTTACCCGGTAATACCAGTAATATAATTTTGGTTAAGCTTGAAGGAAATAACCCGGCCGGCTCGGTAAAAGATCGTCCTGCCCTGAGTATGATTCAGCATGCCGAATCAAGAGGTGAAATTCAACCTGGTGATACCCTGATAGAAGCAACCAGTGGTAATACCGGAATTGCCCTTGCCATGGTGGCTGCCATTAAAGGCTACCGTATGGTGCTTATTATGCCGGACAACCTGAGTATTGAGCGTCGAGCTTCAATGCTCAGTTATGGCGCCAAGTTAATCCTGGTGACAGAGGAACAAGGCATGGAAGGTGCGCGTGATCTGGCGTTACAAATGCAACAAGAGGGTAAGGGTAAGGTACTGGACCAGTTTTCTAACCCTGATAATCCTTGTGCCCATTATGAAACAACGGGACCTGAAATCTGGCGAGACTCTAAAGGCTTGATTACGCATTTTGTCAGTGCAATGGGTACAACCGGTACTATTATGGGGAATTCACGCTATTTAAAAGAGCAAAATCCGGATATTCAAATCGTGGGGGTTCAACCTGAAGAGGGTGCTTCCATTCCGGGTATTCGCCGCTGGAATCCTGAGTATTTACCACAAATATTTGAATCCAGTCGCGTCGATATGACAATCGATATGGGACAGCAAGAGGCCGAATCCACTACCCTTAAACTGGCCACTGAAGAAGGTATCTTCTGTGGTGTTTCATCGGGTGGTGCTGTTGCTGCCGCGTTACGTCTTTCAAAACAACTGGAAAACGCGGTCATCGTCACTATTATTTGTGATCGCGGTGACCGTTATTTATCAACCAATATATTTCCTTCTGAGTAATTTAAAGTCTTTTAAATTATACATGGGAATACTGGATATTTATTACTATGGGTAGAAAGGGTAGAAAACTAAAACCGCTTCAAGAGCATGAGGCGGTTGTTGAGTCGTTAAGTCACGATGGTAAGGGAGTATGCAGAGTTGAGGGTAAAGCCATTTTTGTAACAGGTGCCTTGCCCGGTGAACATGTTCGTTTTTCGTTTCGTCCACAAAAAAGAAAATATGATGAAGGTAACCTGGTCGAAGTTTTAAAACCTTCGCCTGATCGGATTGATGCTAAGTGTAAACATTATGGTATTTGTGGTGGCTGTAGTTTTATGCACTTAAGTAGTGAAAAACAAATTGAAGCCAAGCAACAAGTATTAATTGATGGTTTAACACATATAGGTAAAGTAAAAGCTAATGAAATACTGGCCCCATTGACTACTCATCCATGGGGTTACAGGAGAAAAGCCCGGCTTGGTGTCAAGTATGTATTTAAAAAAGAAAAAGTACTGGTGGGTTTTCGTGAACGTAGTGCACCATACCTTGCAGAGTTAGAGCAATGTGAAGTATTACACCCGGATGCAGGTTTGCGACTAACATCATTTTCGACACTGATTCGTAGCTTAAGTTGTTATGACAAGATTGCACAAATTGAAGTCGCTATCGCTGATGAAATCAGTGCCTTTGTATTCCGCAACCTGGTGGAATTAACGGCTGAAGATAAAGAAAAATTAATTAACTATGCCAAAGGTGAAGGGATTGCCATCTACCTGCAGCCAAAAGGGCCAGATAGCGTAACACCGTTATACCCTGAGAATCCAAGGTTACAATATAGTTTACCTGAGTATAACGTGACACTCGATTTTGAACCGACGGATTTTACCCAGGTAAACCAGGACATTAATCCTAAAATGATAGCCCTGGCATTAGAGTTATTAGAGTTAAATGAAAATGACCAGGTGCTGGAGTTATTTTGTGGTTTGGGTAACTTTACCTTACCCATGGCGCGCTTTGCCAAACATATTACCGGTGTTGAAGGTGGCGCAGAACTCATCGAACGCGCAAATAAAAATGCTGAACTTAATAATATAAATAATACAGAACTTCATGTTGCTAATTTAATGGAGGATGTCAGCGGCAGTAACTGGTTAAAGAAAGATTACGACAAGCTGTTGCTTGATCCACCAAGAAGTGGAGCAAAAGAAATTTTACCTTACCTTGAGAAAATGAATATCAAGCGTATTGTTTATGTTTCCTGTAATCCATCCACATTGGCCCGTGATGCCGGAACCCTGGTGAATGAAATGGGGTATACGCTAGAAAAAGCAGGAGTGATGGACATGTTTCCGCATACAGCGCATGTTGAGTCGATCGCCCTGTTCACTAAAAAATAATAAATGACATTATGGCAACTGAAATAGAAAGAAAATTTTTACTCAAAGATGATTCATGGAAGAAAGAAGCCGGTCAAGGCACTCGCTATTCACAAGGTTATTTAGTTGGAAGTGCGTTTGCATCGGTTCGTGTGCGAATACAGGGTGAGCAGGCATTTTTAAATATAAAGTCAGCCACAATTGATATCACCCGGCAGGAATATGAGTATGAAATTCCTTTAGATGAAGCAGGAGAAATGCTTGAGACCTTATGTGAAAAGCCACTCATTGATAAAACACGTTATTGCTTAAGAGTTGGGCAACATGAATGGGAAATTGATGTTTTTGCCGGTGACAATGAAGGACTTATCGTGGCAGAAATTGAGTTAAATAATAAAGATGAACATTATGATAAACCCGCCTGGCTAGGTGCGGAAGTTTCTAATGATGCACGCTACTATAACGTTAACCTGGTAAAACATCCCTTTAAAGACTGGTCATAATATGAACTCAAATATCAAGCATCAGGCAGGGGAACACTACATTGATATTGATGTTGATAAGCAAAAATTGTGTTTACTCCGGGGTAAAACTGTTATCGCCAGCTACCCGGTTTCAACAGCTAAAAATGGGATAGGTCAAATCAATGGCAGTGAGTGTACTCCTGTTGGCTGGCATACGATAAGAGCTAAAGTTGGAACGGATGCTAGGGAGAACACGGTCTTTGTAGGGCGCAGGGATAGCGGAGAGATATTCACGGAAGAACTTCGGCAACAATACCCGAAACGGGACTGGATTCTGACACGAATTCTCTGGTTAAGTGGCCTGGAAAAGGGAAAAAATAGGGGTGGAGAAGTCGATACGATGCGCCGCTATATTTATATACATGGTTGTCCGGATAGTGACTCATTTGCAACACCATCTTCACACGGCTGTGTAAAAATGCGTAATAAAGATATTATCCGCTTATTGAACCAGGTTGATGCCGGAACACGTGTCTTGATTCATGGAGTTTAGTGTTAAACAGGTAATGTAATGAATTCATTAGTCTTAAAGCTAGTAATTATTGGTTGTTTGCTATTCCAGTATGGTTGTAGTTTAAAATTCAAGCGGAAATCAGTACCTGTATCTGAGAAACCGGCTGAGATGATTCAATATGAAAAACGCTCAGAAAAACATGTTGATGTAAAAAACAGCGTCAATTTAACAGATAAATTCAGTGAAAAAGATCATCAGTTAATATCATCGTATTACACGGATAAAGCCAATCAAATTATTCGTCAGGATATGATTGCACATACACAAGTATCGGCTAAACAAGAAGATAACCTGGTCATTAATGAATTTATACCGGGTGATATCCAGGCCATGCCATTGCCACTTATGTTAGAGCGTAAATTGTCTTCGTTACCCTTACACCTGATTCGTGTTCATGTGGGCAAACAGGTTATTATTATGAATGTGAAGTCGAGACAAATTTTAGATATAATCAAAATTTAAAAATATAAAAAATACCGGGAATATCTATGTCGCTTGGTCCAATTATGCTGGATCTAGACTCCTTTGAAGTGAGTCCGGAAGAGCGTGAAATTTTACAAAATCCACTTGTTGGTGGTGTAATCTTATTTAGTCGCAATTTTTCCTCTGTTGATCAGCTTATCCTGTTGGTAAATGAAATTCACCAGCTTCGTACTCCTCGATTACTGGTTGCTGTTGATCATGAAGGTGGGCGGGTACAACGTTTCCGTGATGGCTTTACCTCGTTACCGGCTGTTGGTCATTTCGGAGAAGTCTATAATCACAATCGTAAACGTGCACATATGCTGGCTGAAACGGCAGGATGGGTTATGGCTGCAGAATTAAGGGCTGTAGGGATTGATTTTAGTTTTGCCCCGGTGCTTGATGTGGACTACGGGGTAAGTGAAGTCATTGGTGATCGCGCCTTCCATCAGGATGTTCACATTATTACAGAACTGGCGCATGCTTATAGTAAGGGGATGCATGATGCGGGTATGGCTGCAACGGGTAAGCACTTTCCCGGGCATGGCGCGGTAACAGCAGATTCACATGTTGATATTCCTGTTGATGACAGGGAATATAAGGAAATTTATGCGCAAGATATTTTGCCATTTAAACGAATGATTAAGCATGGTATGGCGGCAGTAATGCCTGCGCATGTTATTTATCCAAAAATTGATAAACTCCCGGCAGGTTTTTCTGAAATTTGGCTGAAAGATATTTTACGTCAGCGTTTAGGTTTTCAGGGTGTTATATTCAGCGATGACCTGGATATGAAAGGTGCCAGTGTGATTGGTGAAAAATATATTGATCGGGCTGAGAAAGCCTTGTCGGCTGGCTGTGATATGGTACTGGTATGCAACAATCGTGAAGGCGCATTGAATGTGCTGGACAATTTAGGCGGACATAACGATCCTGTTGCACATATTCGCCTGGCACGCATGCATGGGAAACACGATACCACCATGGCTGAGTTACATAGCACACGAAAATGGAAACGATCATCAGATATACTAAAGCGCTACCAGGATGATCCTACGCTGAATTTAGAATTTTAAATTCAGAATGTAAATAGTAAAACCGGGTGTAATTATTACTATGTTTGAAAAGTTACAACAATATATACCTTACTTAAAAGATGCCGATACCTGGATATTACAGGTGTTTGTTATTGTCTTTGCCGCTTTGTTGCTTGATTTTATTCAACGGAAAATTTTACGCCGAGTACAAGGCCAACTTGAGAAAACGCCGAACTTATGGGATGACGCTTTTATCCATGCAGTAATAAAACCCTTATCCGTCCTGATATGGTTAGCGGGTATTACCATTGCTATCGAAGTATCGGGTTTAAGTAGTGCCATTATGGTTTTTGAAGTCGGCGTGATTTTTGTTATTACCTGGACCTTAATTCGATTTATTTCATTTGTTGAAGTTAATATTATCGAGCAGCAAAAGGTGCTCGGTCAGACAGTCGATAAAACAACCGCGGATGCAATCAGCCAGTTATTACGTGTATCCATTATTATTACGGCTGTCCTGGTCGCGTTGCAAAGTTTAGGCTTTAATATCTCTGCAGTGCTGGCCTTTGGTGGTATTGGTGGTATCGCGGTGGGTTTTGCTGCGAAAGATTTACTGGCTAATTTTTTTGGTGGCTTAATGATCTATTTAGATCGTCCCTTTTCTGTAGGTGACTGGATCCGTTCACCGGATCGTTCTATTGAAGGTACGGTTGAAAAAATTGGCTGGCGCTTAACAAAGATAAGAACCTTTGATAAACGCCCACTTTATATACCAAACTCTATGTTTGCCAATATTTCTGTTGAAAATCCTTCACGTATGACACATCGTCGTATCTATGAAACTATTGGTGTACGTTACGAAGATAGTAAGAACCTGCCTGCAATTATTGCAGATGTGAAGGATATGTTATCTAATCACCCTGAAATAGATACCAGCCAGACCATGATTGTGAATTTTAACCAGTTTGCCGAGTCCTCACTGGATTTCTTTGTTTATACCTTTACCAAAACCACTGACTGGATTAAGTTTCACGAGGTAAAACAGGATGTATTGTTTAAAATAACAAGTATTGTAGAGAAGCATAACGCTGAAATTGCATTCCCAACATCTACAATTCATATTGAAAACGAAGCGCTGCTGCATAAAGATTAGTTGCGTGAAACTTAAGTGGATAATGTATTGTGGATATTAATACAATAAAACAAGTTGAAGCAGAATCAGATTGTTTATCTGATTCAAAACAGTTAAATGATGCACTTGATCGTGTAGCTGAAAATATCTCGGTTGATTTTGCAGAAAAAAATCCAGTTGTACTTTGTGTTATGACGGGAGGGGTGGTTCCAACGGGGCACCTGGTTACACGTTTATCTTTTCCATTACAACTAGATTACATTCATGCTACACGCTACCGCGGTGAAACCAGTGGAGGAGAACTGCACTGGATCCAGGAACCATCTGTTTCATTAAAGGACAGGAATGTATTGATTATTGATGATATTTTTGATGAAGGTATTACCTTGCTTGAAATTGTAAAGTACTGTGAAGCTAATGGTGCAACAACAGTTAAATCAATGGTAATGGTTAACAAGTTGCATGATCGTAAGGCAGACTATCAACCGGATTATGTGGGTATGGATATCGAAGATCGATACCTGTTTGGGTTTGGTATGGATTATAAGAACTATTTACGCAATGTAAATGCAATCCATGCAGTTAAGGGAATGTGAGTGATGACAAAAGTAGCAATTATTGGTGGCACAGGTTTAACCTCGATAAAAGGACTTGAAATTACAGGACGTGAAATTGTCCAGACACCTTTTGGAGAACCTTCTGGACCACTGGTTCGAGGAAACCTTGCCGGTCAGCAGGTTTACTTTCTACCACGCCATGGTGCAGCACATACTATTCCACCGCATAAAATTAATTACCGGGCAAATATATGGGCATTAAAAGAAACGGGTGTTGAGCAAGTTATCGCGGTTAACGCGGTAGGTGGAATACGCGAAGACATGCAGCCGGGAAAACTGATCGTGCCTGACCAGGTCATTGATTATACCGTCTCGCGTACTAATACCTTTTTTGAAGACGGGTTAAAGCAGGTTGTACACATTGATTTTACAGAACCGTTCTGTGAAAGTTTACGTCAGAACATCATCCAGGTTGCTGAAAGTGTATCAATTGATGTTATTAAAGAAGGCACCTATGCTGCTACCCAGGGTCCACGTTTGGAAACTGCTGCGGAAGTGAATCGATTAGAGAACGATGGCTGTCACCTGGTTGGCATGACCTGTATGCCAGAAGCTGCGTTAGCAAGAGAACAGGAACTTTGTTATGCCAGTATCTCTGTGGTTGCTAACCTTGCTGCAGGCAGAGGGGAAGAAGAGTTAACCATGGAAAAGATTGAGAAAAATCTTAATGATGGCATGGAAAGAGTTCGTCAGTTACTCGAAGCCGTAATACCATCACTCGATTAAACTTATCTTGCTTTAGGCACCGTTGTTGCGTCCTCGGATAATTCATGCGGGGTAATAAGTAATAAAACTCCCAGCACCGGGTGATCAAGATAATGTAATTCTGTACTACGAATACGTCGACGTTGTTGTTTTAAATGAATGATTCCCTGTTTTTCCATCTTATTCTCAGGTGTATCTCTGTCCAGAACTTCAAAAGGATTGTCACTTGTTGTTTCTGGCAGCTTATCACGCAAACTGAGTTCAGCTTCTAAGTGTAAATAACGGGCTAAGGTCACACGTAAGATACCTTCTAATTCTGAAGATGTACTAACTGCGGGTTGGGTTTCAGTTGCTGAATTATTTTCTACATCGGGTACAACCGGGATTTCGCGCTTGAAATAAACCGGTAAAGCCTGGTGCTTATCCAGGCCAGGCTGGCGCCATGCTGTATGGAAAATGACGCGCTTCGATTCAGATTCAGAGAGTTTTTTCACATGCTCGGTTAATTGATAAGTACTTGAATCTAAGGACTTGTAACTTATCTTCAAGTCAACATCCTTTGGGAGCCAATCCTTTAATTTTGGGACAGGTTCACCAAGTGGAACGATTTTTTCGGGCTGGGCCAGATGGAGATGGAGTGGCCAGTTTTCAGATTTTCTTGCTGCCGGGTTAAGGTTTTCGATTATCACCACTTCAATATCGTAGTAGCGCATATCTTCAGCGAAGCTGATATTGGCTAAGGCGAAAAATAATACCGAGATGAGTACTTTCAAG
>Ga0224501_10004575_pt1 | contig 10910 bp, 12 predicted proteins | sample SF_Oct11_sed_USG_4_FD_169105 | JGI IMG/M metagenome (GOLD analysis project Ga0224501, IMG submission 169105) | Sediment microbial communities from San Francisco Bay, California, United States - SF_Oct11_sed_USGS_8_1 | ecosystem: Environmental > Aquatic > Marine > Sediment | place: USA...
ATACCTTGCAATAGTGACCACTCGCATTGTTGTATGTATATATTTTCCAACAACTTACAGGTTAGTGATCGAGCTCACGTTCCTGCGGTGATACAAATTACACTCATGTGCCTGTCTGTTTTACACGCTACACCGGAAGCGCCTTAAAATGAGCATACACTCATTTATGCTGATATTGCCGGCATTCGATGTCCACAACCCGATTGACCTTCAGAAACGGCCAAAAATGCCTACATTTCCGGCGACACCAATCGCACCTATTTGAGGGGACGTTGTGAACGGCAAGATACAGATACCAGCTTTGTTGGCCTGGGCGCTCATAGTAGCATCCTGCCACCCGGAACCGTTCGTATCGGAAAACTTCGACATCCCGGCAACCCTCGCCCATGCGCAGGCCATCGCAGCACCGTTGGCTGAGAACCCGGCGATCAACAGCATGGCCGTCCTGGGAGGCTCCTTTGCGCTGCCGGCCACACTCCTACAGGCGGGTAATACAGCAGACGCCCTTTCGGATCTTACGTCGGCACTGGGCCGGACACTGTCCTACAATGCGGCCTTGGGAAAATACGAGTTCTCGGCAACGTCCAGCGCCCCGTCGACGACGGTGAGATTTGTGCTGTACGCGGTTGACCGGGACCTTGGGATAGTAAACGAGCCCCTCGATTCTATCGGCTACCTAGATCTTGCCCCAACCGCTACACCCAGCCTAATGGTCACGGCCACCATCGCCGGCGCCACCCAGGTGGAATACGAAGCGGAACTTTCCGGGAGCCTAACCGTGGGCTCCTTGGAGCACCTGATAAGCGGGTCTGTTGCCGGTACGGGACAAACATCGACCATCTCTTTGGGCCAAACGTTTTCCCAGACTCAAGGAATAGATCTATCCTACGCCCTGACCCACGGAACAGTCACCGGTACGTTGGACATCGGTTTCGATCCGACGACGGCCAAGGCCACGACGAGCTTCGCGCTCACATCCCAAGGTACGCAGGTTAAAATAGTAGTCACCGGGGATCTCCAATCGATTTCGGGAACGATAACGGTAAACGACCAGACGGCCATGACGATTTCGGGGTCGGCCGCAAATCCAACCTTCGCATTCGAAGACGGCAGCGAGATTTCCCAGGAGAATCTGAACGATCTGAACGCGTTGTACCAAATCCCGGCAGCGATCCTTCAGCATGTGGACGCACTACTGAGCGCTTCGTACTGGGTGTACGGACTCGGCATCTTCTTCAACCAATAGAGACGAAAATCAGAAATTCAATCGCCGCCTTGATAGGCATGTTATTTCTCACCGCGTGTGAAGGACCGGCCGATTCTTTAGGCCTCGTATTCCTGGACGGGAGAGCTGTAGCGGCAATGGGTGATTCTCTCTTGGTGATGACCGCCGAGGGCGTCTCAGGCGTGTTGCTGTACGACATCAGGAATGAAACGCTCGACACGATAGCCGAAGAGACGTTGAATCAGCCCGTACATATCGAAATCGGACCTGACCGGTGGTACGTCTCCGATACGCGAGGCGCATCGGCCAGAATAGCAGTTTTGAATTTCGATGGGACACTCGACCGCTGGATTGAACTGGCCGGCATTTCGAGACTCGCGCATCAATTTGCGCTCCTGCCGGATCAGCGTATCGTAGTGCAATCACCGGACGGTCAATTGATCTTCGCCGAGGCCAGCGACGACTCGGCAGAGGTGTTTGCATTGACCGACTTGGGCGTCAGACCCAATCTGATGGCGGGCGTCGCCGGTGGTGTCTTCCAAGCGGTGCAAGGGCACCATATGACCCTGTACAACGAATTCGGAAACATCCGGTGGCGGACTGACTGGCCTTGGGCCGAGACGGCATTCTTCACCGACATCGCGGTCGACCGTCAGGAAAGAATCCATCTTTTGGCCGCCGTACCCAACGAAGAAATTTTCCTCGCATATACGGTTGGGAGGACGGACGGAGCAATTATCAGGTGGTCGGAGGACGGAACGTACGCAACGTTTACCGTGGAGAGAAACGGGCGTTACCGGCCGGACAGCACCGTAGCATGGCTCAGGTGATTTCGCCTAATATTTGAGACCGGAAACTTCGGCGAACTGTTTGAGCAATTCTTCCTGGCGTTTGTCCAACTTGTCGGGGAGGTTGACCTTGACCTCGACGAGTTGATCCCCGCGTTTCCCGTTCCGCTCTACTCCGTGCCCCTTGATGCGAAACCGGCGGCCGGCTTGAGTACCTTTTGGAATCCGCAACAACACATGCTGACCTCTGATGGTCCGCACCTTAAGTTTGGTTCCCAGCACCGCCTGGGCCACATTTATCGGAACCGTACAAACCAGATCATCGGTTTCCCGCCTGAAGAACCTGTCGGGTTCGATTTTGAACGTCACAAGCAGATCGCCCGATTTTCCGCCTGAAGGATGCCTCTGACCTTGTCCTTTAAGACGGACTTTGTGGCCGTTCTCCGTAGCCGGATTGACAGTCACCAGCATGCGTTTTTGGATTTCGACTTCACCCTCACCGCCGCACTTACCGCACGATTCGCTCGGTATCTGTCCCTTACCCCTGCATCGCGGGCACGGCCTATTCACTGCGAAGCCGCCCTGTCCAAAACTCACCGTACCCCGACCGTGGCACTCTCCGCAGGAGGAAACCTTCGCACCAGCGGCCGCGCCAGACCCTCCGCATGTCGGACACGCTTCGGAAACCGAAACGGTAATGGGCGCCTTGCCGCCCAGCACGGCCGTACGAAAAGGAACGCTCGTGGTAACTTCGATCGGTTCGACCTGCACGTCCCGCTTGCCTCGGCCGAAGATTGAAGAAAAAATATCTCCCAGTCCGCTAAACCCTCCCAACCCGCCGAAGTCCACTTCCTGGTACCGGGCATCCGAACGCGTACGGGCGCCTGGGTGTCCGCCGGAGGAAAAAGCGCCGAAGCGCCGCATCATGTCATATTTTTTGCGCTTTTCCGCATCGTTCAACACGGAATACGCCTCAGAAATTTCCTTGAACTTTTCAGCAGCCTGTTTGTTGTCGGGATTTGCATCCGGATGGTACTTCTTGGCCAAACGGCGATATGCTTTCTTGATCTCGCTATCGTCCGCTTTGTCCGATACGCCGAGGAGCTGATAGTAGTCCTTGTTTGGCGCCATACGGAATTATTCCGCCTCTCCCTGCCACATCTTCACCTGCACCTTGGCGGGCCGCAAAAGGGTCCCTCCAAAACTATATCCGGTCTGCAAAACTACGCCCACAGTCTGGTCTTCTTCAGCAGACTCTGCGGGAACCGAGCCGATCGCCTCATGCACGTTGGGGTCGAAAACCTCATCGGGCGCTCCGATACGCTCCAGTCCGCCGCCTTCCAACTCTTTGAGGAGCTTGCGCTGTACCATCTCAACACCCTGCACTACATCGGTTACCGAAGACTTCTCCTGATCCAGAGCAACTACACGCTCAAAGTCGTCGAGAATTTCGAGCAGGCGCGTCGCCAGATCGGCCTGAGCCTTGGACCATGTCGTCTCGCTCTCTTTGATCGTGCGTTTGCGATAGTTCTCGAATTCCGCCGCAAGACGCATCTGTCGATCGATCGCCTCCTCCAATTCGGCTCGAAGAACCGACTTCTCATCGCCTTCAGGGGCGTCTGCCGCCGCCTCGATGCCGACCTCGGCCAATACCGGTTCCAGAGCACCGTCAAGTTCCCCGGCGCGCTCATCTATGCTCGAAGCGGCTTGAGCCCCATCTTCAGTCCTCGAAGCTTCCACCTGTTCTCCTGCCTCTGCTTCGTCTGAAGGCCGGGCTTGGTCAGCCTCTTCCCTTTCTTGCTTGTTCTTTTTCCTTGTTCTCATCCCTAAACCCTGTTTAATGTTTGCACCCCCGGCGGGGGGGACTGCCTCAACTCCTGGAACTATAGCGATGACGCAATGACCGTACCACTAAATCTGCCAATATGACACTGACCGGGCTGCCGAGCGACCCGATTCTACACCCCCTTATGACGTCATTCGGCCGTCAGGAGTTTCCGCATCAAATCCAGCGCCGCCTGAGCACTTCTTTCCCTGACCTCTTCCCTCGTTCCGGGAAACACCCTGGTAGAGACCCTTTCCGCTCCCTCAAAATACCCGGCAATCGACACCGTCCCAACCGGCTTTGCCTCGGTTCCGCCACTCGGCCCCGCAATTCCCGTTATGGCGACCGCCAAGTCTACGGAAAATCGGTCTTGGGCTCCCCTGGCCATGGCCAACGCCACCTCTTCACTGACGGCTCCATGTCGTTGCAGCACGTCCTCAGAAACGCCGAGGAAATCCTGTTTTATGCGGTTCTCATAGGCAACAATGCCGCCGGCGTAAACGCCCGATGCGCCGGGCACGGATGTGATTCGCCGGCCCACGAGTCCGCCCGTACACGATTCGGCAGTCGCGATCTTGAGTCTCCGGTCGGACAGCTGTGCGACAAGTACTTCTGCAAGATCCAAATCTCCGGTTGCGTACCAGTACGGAGAGACTGTTGCCTTTAGGGCCTGCAAGCCGCTTCGCAAAATGTGATCGCATTCATCCACCGGGCGGTTCCACACAGTGAGTCTTAGATCCACGCCCATTAGACTCGGCAAAAAGGCCAAAGTGGCCGGCGCGATTTCCGATTCAATTCCCTCCAAAGAGTCCGCGAGAGCCGATTCGGACACACCGGTAGTCCTAAGCGTAGCCGATCGTATCGCACTGCCGGCTGTATTGCGCTTCTTGAGTCGAGGGATGAGCTGTTCGTTCAACAAACCGTTCATTTCCTTGGGCACACCGGGCAACATTACTACTACTCCCGGATCCCCTTCGACCCAAAGGCCCGGCGCCGTGCCCCAACGGTTCGGGAGGACTTCCGATCCCTCCGGCACTTCTGCCTGAGTTCTGTTGGATTGAGGCATGGATCTTCCAAATTGGGCAAACCGTTCGCGGAGCAAGCCCAAATACTCTTCGTCCAAAACGAGAGACTTGCCGAAGAAATCTGCAATGACCTTTTTCGTAATGTCGTCGCGCGTCGGACCGAGTCCGCCGGTTGTAATAACAAACCCGGTTCGCTCGAGGCCGGAAGCTACGACATCTCGAATCGCGTCCGGGTCGTCCGAAACAGTGGTAGAGCGACTAACCCTAATGCCGATATCCGCCAGGGCCTTTGAGATTTCTGCTTGGTTGGTGTCCAGCGTGAAGCCCAGTAGTAATTCGTTGCCAATGGTAACTAGTTCAAGTTCCATGACCCGAGCTCAGATTCTAATTAGCTGACTTAACGAAGAGACTTCTGTACCGGTACAGGTATCCTAGAAGGGACGTTACCGTAAGAACCAAAGCGACCGCCAAACTCACGGCAATAACGAACCCGTGGAAGTAGTTCCACACGGTAGCCGGAGACAAGCCTTCCCACCCGTACTCGGCCTGCATGTCGCGCCAAGCGAACCACGCGATTGCCGCGCCCAGGAAGATGCTCTGAAACGCTGTCTTTATCTTACCCGACCAATCCGCAGCGATCACTACGCCTTTGCTTTTTGCGACTTGCCGAAAGACCGTCATGAACACTTCTCGTCCAACCAATATTACGACCGCGTACATCGGTAACGCGCCCCACCACGGAAACTCGAACATTCCCGTGGGGTTCTTGGAAAGTATATAAATGGGGATAAGCATGGCGAACAAAAGCAACTTGTCCGCAAGTGGATCCATCAATTTTCCGAAATCCGTTACTTGGTTGCGCTCGCGGGCCAATCGTCCGTCGTACATGTCGCTTATGGCCGCCATGAGAAAAACAATGAAGGCGCCGAGTTTCGGAATCCAACCTTCCAAGAACGGTAACACCGCGACAATCGGAGTCAGGACGATTCGCGTGACCGTAATGATATTCGGGAGCGTCCAGATCACGCGACTATCTCGCTAGCTCAACGTCTTCAGCACCATTTTTGCCACGTGCCGGAGTGTTTCGAAGACTCCGTCACCGCGCATCGCAACCGACTCGAAGTACGGAGCCCTTGCAACCCACATCCCATCCTTCTGTTCCACGAGGAATTCACCCTCGTTGTTAGGATCGGGGACCGCCTTTTGTTTCGCTGCCTCGGTCACTTCCCAACCCGGATTGAGTTGGGCCTGAAGATCCGCAATAGGCGCCGCGTTCGGCAAGTCCCGTTTGTTGTACTGTACGACAAACGGAATTTGGGTCACGTCGTAACCGTATTCAGTCATGTTGTCATAGAGGTTTTGCATCGATTCGATGTTCGCCTCCATTCGCTCCATCTGGGAATCGGCCACGAAGACGAGTCCATCGACGCCCTTCAGGATGAGTTTCCGCGACGCATTGTAGTACACCTGTCCCGGAACGGTATATAAATGAAACCTGGTCTTGAATCCGCGAACGGTTCCCAAGTCCACCGGTAAGAAGTCGAAGAACAGCGTACGTTCAGTCTCGGTTGCAAGAGAGACCATCTTGCCTCTCTGTTCCGGATCCACCTTGCCGTAAACGTGTTCGAGATTGGTTGTCTTGCCGCCGAGACCAGGACCGTAATAAACGAGCTTACAGTTGATCTCCCTGGACGCGTAATTGATCATCGACATGGCATCACCTCCCTATTCCCCGAACAACAAGTCGATTTCATCATCCGCGCCTTCCAACAGTCCACCACCGGTTTCCGGACCGCGGCTAAACATCTCTTCGATGACGACTGTGAGATCCTGAACCGTTTGTTTCACCCTAAGCCTTACCAATCCCACGGTGGTCCGTTGGTCGAACAGAACGACCAAGATCAACTTCCGTGCAACGTCGGCGAGATACATCGATTCCTTTTCGCCCTGGTGAAACAGAGATGCGAACTCCGGCTCACCGATCATCTTGGCAAGTTGATCGTTCGCGCTAAAATCCGCTGCGGTCAAAGAGGCGAAAACGGTCGGATCGAACGAGAGTGCTTCTCCGGCGTTCGCCAGAAGTTGCCCCGTTCGGTCAACCACCATCGCGCACCGCGCGTTGGATTCTTTAAGCAGATCGGTTAGTTGAGCCGTGATCTTGGTGTAATCCGACTCGCCTAAAGACCAAGTGCCTGCACCAGTCATTCAGGTCCTCACGTTATCCAAGTTTGACTTCCATCCTGCGAATTACGGATTGAGCCCGCTTCCTAAGCATCGGATGCTGTTCCCAAACCGCATAATCACGCAAAAGACGTACCGCTTCTACGCTGGGGTGCCCCGCCAAATATCCGAGAGCGGAGAGCCTCCTAAGCGGGCGCCTGCTGAACAGATCCCGCCGGTACCACCCCATCGACTGCTGAACCAGGAGAGCGCCTAACGCCGCTCCGATTCCAAATGTCAGACTAACTGCACGAAGCTTTGCACCCATTCACGCACCCATATCCCGTCTGGCCGACAATGCCTGGGCCACGGTCATCTTGTCCGCATATTCGAGATCGCCGCCGACCGGGAGCCCAAGGGCTATCCGAGTCACACGCACGCCCGAACCCTCCAGTACATCCTTCAAATACGTGGCCGTCACCTCGCCTTCCATAGACGGGTTGGTAGCCACTATCACTTCCTTCACGCCGGAACCAACCTCGGATCGCTGTCTCAGACTCTCCATACCTAGCTCTTTGGGACCGATACCGTCCAGAGGCGACAGGTGGCCTCCGAGTACATGGTACAATCCTCGAAATTCGCCTGATTGCTCGATGGGGTCAATGTCCGAAGCGTCTTCGACCACACACAAAACCGACCGGTCTCTTCTGGGGTCCCTACAGATAGCACAGGGATCCAACTCGCTCAAGTTACCACAATCGGCACATGGGCCGACCTTGTCGGCAACTGTCGTCAGAGCCCTGGCCAGAGAGTCCACCACGTTCCGGGGCTGCTTGAGCAAAAAAAATGTCAGACGGGTCGCGGTTTTCCGGCCAATTCCGGGGAGTTTCGCGAGTTCCGCCGTGAGATCATCAATGGCGGACACTGAACCCGCTACAGCGGAAGTTGAAACGGTAGGGGCATACCCCCGGTCACCTTCCGGATCTCTTCCTGATAAAGCTCCTCAGCCCGACGCTGAGCGTCGCTGACGGCCGCAGCTACCAGATCCTCTATCATCTCCACATCGCCCTCTTGGACGATGCTGGGGTCGATCTTGACGCTCCGGACCCTGCCTTTGCCGTCCGCGGTTACCGTAACCATGCCGCCGCCGGCGGAGCCGGAAACGCTCTTTTGAGTCAATTCGGTCTGAAGCTGGGTCATCTTGACCTGCATCTGCTGACCCAACTGGAGCAACTGTGAAAAATCAGCCATATCTCTGTGCAATCATTAAAGTTACTACTGCTTGGAACCTATCGAGCCCCAAATGAGCCCGCAACCTACTCTATTATCTCCAAGTCCAGCGCATCGGCCGCCGAATCTAGCGCAGGATCTTTGGCTCGATAGCCTTTGAGCCTGGCCTCGCGGTCGCTTTCGAGCGTCTGGCGCTTCGGCTCAACGGGAGCCTCCTGACTGGACTCTCCTATGAAACTTACCGTAAAACGTCTGTCAAAATAGCCGGAAATCGCCTCACCGACGATACCCCTATTTCTATTCAAACCTTCAAGTTCGTGCTCACCACCGGAAAACCTGAGTGAGACCTCACTTTTATCTACTCCGACCGGCTCCACGACGGCAAGGACTTCCCTTAGTAACGGTTTCTTTCGACCGACCGAGTCCACGATAACGCTCCAACCGGCCTTGATATTTTGTATAGTCGGCTCGAGAGCCCTGCCGGGGCTGGGCGGCGGCGGCGGGGCCTCGGACTCGGCAGAAACCGCGGAAGCCTCCTTCTCCGGCCGAGGTCGGGGGGGTCTGGAGGGCCTTGGTTCATGCGATGGTTCAGACGGAGGGGTGCGGCTTGGGCGTTCGGTTTTTCCAACCTCGCCGCCGCCCTTAAGCGCCTCCAGGATCTCCGATATTTCGACCGTGCGGTCCAGAAAGGCCCATTGCAGTAGAAGGGTTTCCACGTGGAGTCTCGCATTCGGACTGCGCCGGATAGCTCCATCGGAGGATTCGAGCAGTTTGAGCATTCGAAGAACATCGCCCTCCGAGAAATCTCCTTCGACTTTTTCAATTGCCAACCTGAGGCCCTCGGTAAGTCCCGTGGGAGTACCACCCAATTTCCTGACCATGAGGGCCCTCAGCACCTCTCCAAGGCCTCCCACGAATTCGATGAGATCTGCACCTCGGTCCATGAGCCGGGCCACAAGCGGGAAAACCTCTTCGGGCCTCCTCCCTGCCACGACGTCCAACACCTCTCCGTAAAGCTCATCGTCGATAAGGCCCAGGGCCTCACGGACTGCTTCAGCCGTTATGGAACCGTCACTAAACACGACCACCTGGTCCAGGATAGACAGCGCGTCGCGCATGCCGCCGTTGGCCACCCTCCCGATGAGGGTCAACGCATCCTCGTCCACCCCGATTCCCTCAGCTTCCACCACCTCCCTCAAGCGGTCTACGATGGCCTGGGGGCCGATGCGGCGAAAATCGAACCGCTGGAGACGGCTCAGAACGGCAGTCGTGGTATTGGCAATTTTCTGTGGCTCGGTGGTCGCAAAGACGAAGACGACACCCGGGGGCGGCTCTTCGAGAATTTTGAGAAGCGCGTTCCACGCCTCCCTCGTCAGCATGTGGGCCTCGTCCACGATATAGACCTTGTAGCGCCCTTCGGCACTCGCGGCATACATCGCCCGCTCCCTCAGTTCGCGGGCATCATCCACACCTCGGTTACTCGCAGCATCTATCTCAACCACATCCAGATTTGCAGATCCGGCCCACACTCTCTTGCATGAGTCGCATTCTCCGCACGGTTCGCCTTCACCGGCATCTCGATCCCTCTTCTCGCAATTGAGGGCCATGGCCAGGATCCTCGCGGCCGTGGTCTTGCCTGTGCCCCTAGGTCCAGTGAGAAGATATCCGTGCGCGACCCGGTCTTTGGCGACGGCGCCGGCCAGCCCCGTGGCGACGTGATTCTGCGCCATGAGGTCCTTGAAATGGAGGGGGCGGTATTTACGAGCTAGAGCTGTATGTGTCATGGTCGAAGAAAGAGAACGCCCCAGGCTTCCCGAAGCGACACCTGCTGTCGCTTAGCGCTGCTACCTTCACGGTCCTGACGCGATTCACGGGCACGCACCCTCCGGACCTGGGGCTCTGAATAGTACACGATAGGACCTTCCTGGGCCAAGAACCGAATTGTCGCTATCAACTTGGAAAGAGTCGTTTCACGGCATCAGCCGCTACAGGCAGAACGAATACGATAGCGGTGTCACCGGGCTCGAGGCGATCGGTACCTTTCGGCACTATTACGTTCTCACCCCGCAATATTGCAGCGACGATGGCCCCTTGTGGAAAGGTCACTTCGGAAAGGGCGTGACCCACTACAGGAGCTGTTTCCGCCACGGAAAAAGAGATCGCCTCGGCATCCGTATCCTTAAAGGTGGAGACCCTCGTAACGCTTCCGCGTCTTACGTGGCGCAGGATCGCGTTCGCGGCGGAGAGCCTCGGACTCACGGCGGCATCCAGGCCGATGCGTCTGGCGAGCGGCAGATAGTCGATCTTGTTCACCAGAGTTACAACCTGTTTCGCGCCGGCATGCTTTGCCACGAGGGACGACAGGATATTGGCTTGATCGACCTCGGTGAGCGCCACGAAGGCGTCCATATCGCCGACTCCCTCTACTTCAAGCAACTCGACGTCCGTGGCATCTCCGTTCAACACCAGCGCCCTGTCGAGCCGTTCCGCCAAATCGACGGCCCGCGCGCGATCTTCAACCAGCAAAGTGGCTTCGATCTTTCTTTCCGCCAACATTTGTGCCAGATAAAAAGCTTCGTGACTGCCGCCTGCAATCATGACGCGTTTTAAATCCGTATGTTCGTGTCCACAAAGTGAGAGCGCTTTGGGCACCGCAC
>Ga0224501_10004576_pt1 | contig 10910 bp, 5 predicted proteins | sample SF_Oct11_sed_USG_4_FD_169105 | JGI IMG/M metagenome (GOLD analysis project Ga0224501, IMG submission 169105) | Sediment microbial communities from San Francisco Bay, California, United States - SF_Oct11_sed_USGS_8_1 | ecosystem: Environmental > Aquatic > Marine > Sediment | place: USA...
GCTTTCCATTAATTATCAGTTTCTTAATTTTATTTAATATTTTTAAATCACTGAGGAGCTCCGGTGCATAAACGTGTAGTGTAACTGGACTAACTTCCAGTTTAGTGTATCAACCGAGAGTTGATTGGTTTGGGGCTCTGCATTCACCTTCATATTCGGGGTCATTCCATTCACCGTCCCCTTCGAGGTGAATGTGTAGCAATTCCACATCGCGCAGTGATGCCTCCTTCCCATAACGCAGGAGAGCTCTCAGCAGTTCTGCTGGAGTGGACGATGTACCATGCACAAACACTTTAAAACCTGCAAAGCATGAATGGTTACCTGAAGGTGTCTCCCTCAGCACAATCAATCAATTGTAAAATGAGAGATTTGAACTTACAATAATAGATGTTCAGTGGACAGTTACCTGATCTTATCATTGAAATGGCTTCATCTGATGACATCACTTTAGGTAGCCGTCCAGGTATCGGATGAAAAGGCTCATGGGAATATATATAAAACTCTCTTCGTTGATTGGTAATCGTACAGCTACTCAATGCAGGTTGAAGCCTCAGTTTGTTTCCGGTGGAGTGGGATGTGATTAGATCCAACTTATGAAGCTGTCTGAGGGGGTTGCAAGAAATCCTTCTTGTAATTACACCAAACATTGCTGCCCATGTAATTTACTTCTTACGCTACCAAATGAAATGTAAGACCATGCAGCTCCTTCCTTGTAATGTAATGGCTTTGGTCACGATGAGCAGGTGCTTCAACCGCCGAATCTAGACTGATATTTTCGTTGGCCCCTCTGTTTTGTAGGCCGAGACTTTCGATGTGTGTGATTTGTCGCTAGTTCGTAGTCGATCTCAAGAAAGAACTAGAAGTAGAAGGTTAGGTTAGACTTAGATTCTGAAGCTCCTTCAAGTCCACAACCGCGTCCAAGTTCAATGAATCAATCAACAACACTCGTCATATGATAAGGAATTGCTGCAGTCCGCGCTAAACTGGGAAAGCGAGTTCGTTAGGACGTTAACACGACGGCGACAAAACTCTAATAGTATACAAAACTGCTGTAGAACAGAACGCCGATCCAGAGTGTTTTGAGAGGTTTCCCTCTACCGGAAGCTCACGTAATCGACTATATGGAGATATTTCATTGGTGAATTATTTATAGGTCACAAAGGTAAGTCACACAGGCTTGTGGGAGTTGTGTCTTCTTCATGATCGAACCCACGGAGCCTGATTGGCCTATTTTCCATTCGTTTATAAACGACTGGAGTATTTTGCTTTCTCTAATTATTTGTATTTCCGGACTGAACAGCTGATCGTTCACCAGCTTTCGGTATTGTTTGCATAAAATTTTCGTCGATCCATGTTGTGTACCATGCTATTGTCAGATGCGTGAATGAGAAAATATGTTCAGGGATATAGGAGGAGCCGAAAATCTGGACGATGACGGCGGTAGCTTTCCAAACTTCAGTCAAATGGAGGTGGACCCGAACTTTTTTGACCAAGATGGAGAGACAGAACGATCAAGATCACCACCCATTCCCGCACCCAGACCAAAGAAGATGTTTTGGCACGCTTACCATATCGACAGGGTGCAGGAATTAGTGCCTGAAGAAATAAGGTAAGCTGTAACTAGCTTAACGCCAATAGAACCATGATTGTGATTCATTAGATGATTTACCATTGGTCTCTTATCTGTCGTTTGCTGGTTATTACTAATTACTGTATCCCTGTTGTTGCTGTGTTTCTAACCAGTGACAGTCCTTTATGTCACTGTTCCAACTGACCAAGAAGCCTTACCAGTTACTCATTGTAATATATCCCAGGTCTATCCTTAAGGAATTCATTGATGTCTTGTACTTATTAAATCTTAAGCATTCTGGTTGAAATCAAATGTTTCGATGGGCCTTACTGCTTCAATACCCACAGCAGCTGTGATAATTTATCTTCTGGAAAGATGTTGCTACTTTCTAGTCAATATCGAAGCTTAGCCGGTACAGTGACATAGGTAAAATGAAGATTGAGTTGAGCCCGTACTAGGCAACATTGATTGCTATGCCAGGAATGCCCAATAAGTAGGGTGCTTAGCTTCTGATCACAAACTTCTAGATTCTTCTAGATTCAAGTTAGGGCTATACAGGGGTCTCGCTTGGACTAAGATTCCTTCGTGTAGCTTCTCTAACTTCTCAGATATAGAGGTTCTGATTCAAAATGGGCATTTCCCCACATGGAAAATGAAATGTTGGTCTGATCTAATCTAATCTAGGAATAATGATGGTGGGGTCACAAAATGATACATGGCTCAAGTGCAGTTGGGTGACAGCGACTGCCAGGATGAATTGGAACAGCACTCGCAGCGAGCTTGTAAGAACAGGCAACATCTAGTCTGCTGTTAGTTATTACACTGTCAGCTTAATACCTGCTGCACCAGCGGACGTAGTTTATCATACTGACTGTGGTTAATGCATAAGAAGTCAGTGAGCGCCTTATAGTCTATCAATTTACATTCAATAAAGGTTTTGCATGGTTATGGAGACATGAAATAGACTTACAATTCAGACATGTATTATATATTTATGAGGCATTTTCTGACACAGGTGGTTTTACAAGGAGGATCCCAAAGCCAAGTGGATTCCGTTTATAGGCTATGACAGTCTGCGTATAGAGTGCAGATATCGAGCCCTGGAGTTTTCCCGGCAACGAAGTAATAGTCTGCAGGAAGAGGATATAGACACTAGGATCCACGTGAGAGGGGGACTGTATGAAGTGGATATAACTAATGGAGTAGTTCATCCAGTCTACTGGAAAGGTTTGATAAGATATTTATTTATGCGCAGTTTAAGGCTGTATCCCTGATAACGTGTCAGGTGCTCATGAGTCATTGAATCTCCATTTGATTATTCACCACATCCCGTGAGCAGTAACTAATACTGCCATTACCACTGCCATTACTACTACTATTACCATTGCTATTACCATGGCCACAGTTGGCAGCCGTTTAACATGTTTCTCGTGTCCTCACCCCACATTGCTTGGTATTTGTATGAGCAGATATTTTTATTAAGTGATAGCTTCAAGGGATTATGGGATAGTTCACTTGGGAGAATGCTAAGCTTGCGGCCTCGAAAACCTGCGCTCAGATTGCGGTTTCTGTTACGAACAATCCTCCCAAATTCTTAAGCATTAATCCAAGCGCAAAATGAAAACATGCCTCATTATGAGGTGGAGCATTGATACCGACCATTTCACATTACCCCATGCTAACTGGTAGAAAAACACACACCTACATTGACAGATTCACCAAACAGTGAAAACATCGTTCCGAAAGGGCACACTGTTTCACCCAGTTTTCAGGTTGCGACTCGCCCAAATTTCTGTTCAATACTCTAACTCACAGTTTGTACTTTGTTATTTGCATAATGGTCCATCAATGGTCCATATTTGTTGACCGTATAATCAGCAATGACTTATTCTTTTGGGACCTGTCATCTGTATTGATCCTTGTAACAGCCTGCTTTATTATTTAATCAAAGCTCGCTGCGGGTAGCTGTTCTGAGTCGACCTATAGCAGCCGATGTCACTCAGCTCCACTTGAGACATGTATCGGTATTGTTACATGTATCGTTATTGTTCCTAGATGAACAGAAGTCCCATTGGACCTAATAATAGTAAGCCATTCGTTCAATCGGTGACCAGACGGTGGTGTATCGTAATGTACGCTGTCAATGCGTTAATGATTGACAGTTTAGCTTCCAATCATATTCAATAACAAGTTTATTTTAATCAGAGTACAGCAGCTGTATCACGATATTGTTATGAAAGATCATCTATGGTCTCGGTTGAGAGAGGATGCCACTGGCATGAAGGAAAATCATGTGCACCAGCACCGCGTAACAAACCCATTGCTATATATGGGTTTAAGAGTGTCTTAGTGGAAATCACTTTGGATGTAATCTATATAGTGGGTTTTCTAGTACATTCATTGGTTTCGGGTTACTGCAGCAAAGTCTGACCGAAAGCAGCCTTCTTCACAGGACATCTCCGTCACCGTCCTTTGATCAAGCCTGTAGCTTATTGACACTATCCATCTATTCGGATTAGAGGTGACACTTGAAATGATTGATACTACAGTGAAACTCGGTTAACTCAACCTCGGATAACTCGAAAACTTGCTTATCTCAAGCCAAGTTTCATGGTCCTCGCCTGGGTAATAATAATTTGCTGGGCCTATCTCGAACTTTTGGTCATAACTCGAACTGATAAACTGCGGTTAGTACCATCAAATTGCCTTTTCTGTGGCTGGATGTGTTCACATTCTTGTGTAACAAGCTTATTTCATTGGTTTCTTTTCACATGAGAAGAAAATCTCACAAATTTTAGAAAGTAAACTTAACTCAAACTTTTCATAACTCAAACTTTGTTTGGCGGTCCCCTGCAGTTCGAGTTATCCAAGTTTCACTGTACATGTTTTCTCCTGCTATTCACAGGTGACTCCTTGCCTATTCTGCGAGGTACATGGTTTATAGATGGCACATGGCAGCCATTGGAGTATGAGTACAGCTCTCAGCTTGAGCAGGACCATCTGGCTACGTTTATAGGCCAACTGCTGGTTGATCCAAATGCGGAGGAGAAACCGCGCGAAAAACCAGAAGGTAACCACCTCTTTCCTTCCTCTGCTAAACCCTGTAGTCTTCTGGAAAAATCAACAGTTTCTAGAAGCTCACCCCGTCTAAATTACCTTTCTATCCTTCCAAAATTGCAACATTTATGACTTCATAGCAAATGCGCGCAGATAATTATAATTACTCGTCGCACTGTACATTTACCTCTAAGGATCTTGTGAGTCAGATTAGTCGATGTTTGTTTCCAAAACTCCACACTGTAGTCAGACTTTAGGAAAAGGAGAGACAAATTCACAGCTATCCCCTTCCCTCAGAAGGGTTTCTAATAATTTCGAATGCGGTACAAAAGCCAGCTCCGTTTGACCTCAAATGATCGTCTTGCGTTAACAGCCAATAAATTTGAAAGACAAGGTATGTAGACTGCAGAGCACTTTTTAGTTTTTGAGTGTCACAGCATTGCTCTGCAGAGTCTAATATGGTGCTTACTCTGTACGACAACTAGTTATACTACTTCGTATTTACACTACCTGCACAATTTTTCAATTTTGGTTTAAAAAAAGTCACTTCGTGATCATTTAAAGGGTTTCCAATGTTACCAGAATTGAGAAGTTTGAAACGCATCAAAAGGGGGGATTGCATAACTTTGTAGAGAGGTTGGTATAGCCGCAGCCTCGTGGATAAGTTTACAAGAAGTACACCGGGGTAATGCTAAGCTAAACTCAGCAGGGGGGGGGCATACATTGCTGCGGCCAATGTCGCGATGCATACTCAGTAGTGTTACTCATTCGACTGACTTTGCCATTTACTAGTCTTTAATTACATGATCACCTCATGAGGACAGTGTAGTTATTTTGATTGGAAAATGTCACTCTCAACAGCATAAGCATGGGCATCTCACCCAAATCTATGTTACCCACCCAGTCTCGAGGGTACCCTGTTACCTAGCTAGTAATTAAATAACCTTTTGGTATTTGTAAGTGGTGAAGGGCTTTGAGACAGTTTGACCAAGTCTTGAGTTGGGAAATAATATCATCAGCCCATCTTTTTTTGGAGCTCCGCTGAACTCTTTAGCACCTTTGTTGTTTCTTAAAGTTCAGCGTCTGGAGTATCGTAAATATTTCATATAATCAATAGCACGCCCCAATGAAGTAGCCAATCTATAGCTCACAAGTGGTTATTTTATCGCTTCCAGTCTGTAATGGGCACGAATAGGTATCTGGTATCTGATATTGGAGGGTAGAGAAAATATAATAGTGGCCATATATCTTGGCACTGGAGAAGGCTCTATACCTGAGTAGTTGGAGCCCTCTCCACTGGTGCTAAAGGTCACTGGCTCAGGACGGCTTGTGATTTGCTTTGAATTCTTCAAAAACTCTCCTTGTCAACTTTTGAGAGAATGGGTACCCGACTCTCTTCAGAATTGGGGAAGGTGAAGCCAGGAGGAAGAGGAGTGGCACCCCCACCTCAGTTACACCATTGTCAGTACACGCTGACTCTCTAACAGCCAGTCTCCCACGCGGCCATTGGCTCAGGGCCAACCGTTATCATTTTTTACTTTATCTCTTACAGTCAAACACAATGTACAGTTTCACGAGTTCCATGTGGATTGGTACTCTGCTCAGGAGGTGTACATGTTCAGTGAATCGGCAAGCTCCCGAGTCTATAGATATGTTACAAATAAACTGAGCATACAGAAAGGTATGAGCGCGGGAGACTCATTTCCTCTCTACTCAATTCCTGTCTACCAGGTGTCAAAATAAGATAACGAGATCCGTATGTCCCAGCTGCCATTCTCACTCTAGGGAGTAAAAATTATAATCATTGGCTTGCATTCTAAAATAATACCATGAAATGACGCTGACACCGTACACAACTGTTGGTAAAAGATGCTTTATGTATTATTTCCCGCATCTCGGGTGCATAGCACCGATAATACAGTCCGTATGCTGATGGTTGATTTTAAACTGCAGATTCTTCTATTATATGCGAATATGACAATTTAAAAAATCAATCGTTTTCTTGTGTCATTCAGTCATTTTAATTGCTCTACTCAATTAGCTCTCCAGCGATATTAGATTTAGTCAAGAGTGTAATAGCTCCTATTGTGAAGTGCATTTTATTTTGTATCCATCATCTTTGTGGTACAAAGCTCGCACGAAATCGAACAACAGCCGTACCATTCACCCGATTAGAAAGATAATGCAGACTGGAGGAACACGGGTAACCGTGTCTTCTGATTTACAGCCACTGCTGGTACACGGTTATGGAGAGGGTACTATGAAGAAGCTAAAATGGAGGACAAGCCATCAGACGTTACTCACCTAGTCTTTGTCGTACATGGCATCGGACAAAAATATAACGAAAAGCGGATTATCCAGTGCTGTAACAAGTGGGTAGTCAAGTTCATTGGTGGCCGAAACTCCTGCTGGAAATCTTACCGAGGTCATGACATCTAACACTCTCAGAACTCTGCATGCATCCGTCAGTCATTCGAAAAGCAAGCTTTAAATTGGTGACTTTTTGTGACTGTGGGAAATGATTGGTAGAAGCGGACACCATGTAGATGGCCATTGTTACATTTTGTAGTCTCCGGAACAGTTCCTCCAAGTTAATAGAGAAATATTTCCCTGACTTGACGGGGTCCCACAGACGGATTGAGTTTCTACCCGTGGAATGGAGAACAGATTTACACCTGGATGGGGGTGAGTTATGATGGATGTTTCTAAGCTATATGTTCTATCGTGTCTGTTGTTATCACTTCTGAGAGTAAAGCGATAACAGTGGATAGCCTCTGACCTTGGACCAATGGTTCAATGTTCAAGCAAAAACCATCTCCTGCTGATTTCCGAATTTATAGGGAGCTGGGTTAACCCGATTTCTTTACGCATCGCGCAATAATGTGCCTCATTGGTTTTCCTTGAATTTGAATCTACTTTGTGAGTATACATTTTCAAAGATGACTTGGAATTCACATTGAGACTATTGAATCAATAAGAAATTATTCATAAATTCGTTGTAAATGGAAAGATTCCATGCGGACTTAATTACAGACCTGGTGACTCTTTACAGATTTAGTGGAATCGATAACACCAGAAAAGCTGAGAAATCTACGGGAGATACTCAACGCTACCGCTATGGATATCATGTACTATACCAGTCCGCTCTATAGGGGTGAGGTAAGACACCCCATCACTCCCTGAGCCTAACGGAGTTATGAGGGTAGATTTCCTGTTTTCCCCACCTCCAAAGAATGACTTTTCACTAACACAGACCTATATTTTCTCAGTTGTGACAGAATCCCCTAAAGTAGTCTATGAAGTTACTCATCATGCTCTTTCAAATGGTACGGAAGCCCCCTTTGCTTCTGTTGCGTGATATCCGAGTGGCTTTTGATTTTAATAGTCATCCGTCACTTCTACATGTTAGTTACCAGATTTAACCAAATGAGTTTCGATTGTAACAGCCAGTGCATAGCCCAAAAATCCCAACAAGAAATCTCGCAATTGTTAATGGTTGAACTTGCTAGTGCGGTCGGTCAGTCCATTGAAGCAAATGCCATGGTGAGTCAGCCCACTTTTTGTCCTTGTTTCAATTTGCACTGAGTTGTCTTCTAACAAAATTGAATGTGCAGAAAACTCCAAACACCCATGGTCAGTCAGTGCGATGCATTCCCAACGCGTCGAGTCTGCGAGCAAGAGATGGCCACTTCATGCCCCTGAATGGCCACTCAACAATACCTACTTGTGAAAAAAACTAAGCTGAGAATGAGAAATGGAATTTAGGAAATATTTGGTAAACAAGTTTGATTTCTCGACATGGATAGGTATGATAGCTGACACTATCCTTTCCAGATCATCGGAGGTCTGGAGTCGGAGCTGAATCGACTTTACTCTATGTTCTGTGAGAGACATCCATACTTTGAAGCTAACAATGGAGAAGTGTCTGTGTGCGCTCACAGTCTAGGTGTGGTTATCATGTATGACATTCTTACCGGATGGGATCCAATAGAGCTTTATGATCAGTATGTCTCCCGCCTGGTGGTATGTATCCAAAAGCCAACATTACTAAAATGTTTTCTTTTAAACCGAGTTTTGGTATTGGATTGCTTGCTCGTATTGATATGAATCTATAGAACTGCCACACCCAACGTCAAACAAACTGAGACACTCCCCACGTCACAAATAGACGGAAACTACATAGAAACAGAGATTATACCAAGGTCACGATCTTTAGTTTGTATAAGAATGCAAACGATCGATCGGGGCTCAGAGCTCAACAGCACTAGAACCCTCACTTTGACATTTCAACTCAACAGCGTGCTATTTCATTGTTCATACGGGTATGAATCGCAAGCTCTTTGCATATGAAAACGAACCCGCTTTAATCTATAAGCATCATATTCCGGTTCCGATGCAGGCAACACAAAGACGTTGGCATTCTATGCGACCCAGCTGCAACGTGAATCGCGTAAAGCGATCCTGTATCATAGACCCCTGTAACTGGAGCCCCTATGAAGACCCAGCTGCATCATTCGGAAAATAGACCTCATGGCTTATCTTGGTTTAATCTTTGGCAGGAATCGCGATACTTGTCACAAGTTGTCTACGTTTGTATTAGACAGCAAACAATTCCGCATTACCCTGGAGTGGTCTATCTTTTGCGTAAAACTTCTAAGTGATTTCAATGAAATCATTTTGATGAATGCCGTTTGTCAAGAACGAAATATTATCCGCTCCAACCATCTGACATCGTCATCAAGACTTTTTGATAGTCAGTGTTAAACCTATAGAAAATTGTTTTAGGTTCACCCAGTGAGTTGTCTTCTCCCGTTGTAACCTTGAACCAATGGGAATCCAAAGCTTATCTGACCAATCAATGATGATGGTCCTTTAAGTCTAAATGATCACTTTCCTTCCGGAATTATCCTGGAACCAGTATGAAGCTTATGCTTCAACCGCAATAAATATCTGTAGGTCGGACCAGAAGATTTGTCTAGAACGATTAAATTCTCTGAAAGGGCCAGGCACAGATGTTTTCGCATGATTGCATGACATGATTATGTTGGGTTGATTATGTTGTGTTGCTCTGATCCTCCTCACAGTCTTCACTTGATCTAACTTCTACATCTCTAATCCTAAGGTTGAGACTCGTTCTGGGGCGGTCGTAACTAGAGATTTTATGAGGAGTTTGTTTTCACAGATGGCACTCAGTCTGACTCAAACTCAGTGATGTCATGTCATCGCACTATCACGGGTTGATAAGTCATTCAATCTGCTGTTACAGAGGAACGTTTCATCTCACACGGGAGTAAACAGTGATGGACAGGCTTCAAGTCTGGAGTCCTTAACAAGTACAGAAAGAAGTAAAAAGTGAGTGCATTCTTCTCAGAGCGTAGAAAAGTACTTGTCTTCCTCAGTATCGAAGGTTGTCTATTGATGCTTGTAAGCTTTTGTTTCATCATCAGCTTCAGAATCAAAGGCCTTTCAGGGCTCTGTTCAGAGTTAGTCGTTCATCACAGTAAAATGACTGATCCAGGCAGTTGATTTTTCAATTCTGACGTTTGTACCAAGTTCAGGCGCAGTGCCAGCTGAAATCATCTAAGCGGGTTGAATTAAACCGGAGCCATTATAATTTTTTGATGAGATCAGCTAAATTCAACTTGGGGATGCCCACCTCACTTTGGTTTAACCCGCTCAAAACTTTATAAAATCGAAAGGCTATTACTGAGTCTAACCTGGAAATTCGTATCGTCTAACTTATGATTGTCAGTATGTATAACTCACTATGAATTCACTGACAGGTCAGTCAACCATTAAGTCAGGTTGCCAGACATTAGCAAAGTATGGTACCATGGTATCTATTGTTGAGAGTGACCCTTTACTCGTTCACCTTGTTTTCAGATTGCATGAACTGTACATCAACTCAATAGAACACAAGCAAAAGTCAACACTGAAGTTCAAGGTCACAAATATGTTTGCTCTCGGTTCGCCTCTGGGGGTTTTCCTGACATTGCGTGGAATACGGCCGAAAGCGAATGGTCTCCTGGACAATGTTCTACCAAAGGCTCTATGTAATCGATTCTATAATATTTACCACCCTTATGATCCGATAGTAAGTACATTTTATACTGGCCCGATAGTAAGTACGTTTTATACTAGCCCGATAGTAAGTATATTCATACTGGCCCGATAGTAAACTACATTTTGTACTGGCCCCATAGTAAGTACATTTCATACTGGCCCAATCGTAAGTACATTTCATACTGGCCCGATAGTAAGTACATTTCATACTGGCCCGATA
>Ga0224501_10004577_pt1 | contig 10906 bp, 6 predicted proteins | sample SF_Oct11_sed_USG_4_FD_169105 | JGI IMG/M metagenome (GOLD analysis project Ga0224501, IMG submission 169105) | Sediment microbial communities from San Francisco Bay, California, United States - SF_Oct11_sed_USGS_8_1 | ecosystem: Environmental > Aquatic > Marine > Sediment | place: USA...
ATAGTGCTCTGTGATTATTTATAGTGCTCTGTGATTATTTATAGTGCTCTGTGATTATTTATAGTGCTCTGTGATTATTTATAGTGCTCTGTGATTATTTGTAGTGCTCTGTGATTATTTATAGTGCTCTGTGATTATTTATAGTGCTCTGTGATTATTTATAGTGCTCTGCGATTTAGGAAACTGAACTACTAATTTTTGTCTTTCAGATAGTGGCTATCTCGGAGTGTAACTTGCGGTATGTACCGCCAGTGCTTTTTGAGTGCATTTCCATCAAAAGATTGGACATCAGCAGAAATAAATTCCAAATGCTTCCGCCAGACATTGGTGAGTCCAATATTATCTGAAGCACACTTCTGTGCTGCGGGTAGACCAAGTCTCTCCCTCTCACTTTGAAATCATTAGCCCAGCCAGACTATCCCAGTTTGCAGCTGATGTCAGTTGTAGAGTGGCGTTCCTGTCTTATAGAACCTATATAGTAAAGTGGGTATAAACCAACGGAAACAAAGGCAAAACATTTGATGCTGTAAACGAACCTATTTGATAAGAGAAAAGTCATTCACCTGGCCGGCCTGTCAGTATTGCTCAGTCTGACAGTACCCTAAGTAACAGCTTCCCCTATCATGATTGCAGGTAATTTAGTTGACTTGGAGTACCTGAACTGTTCAGAGACTAGCATAAAATCCTTACCACCGGAAATAGCATTCTGCGAGAGACTAAGGGAGGTAAATCTGTACGGAAATGTGCTGGACATGTTACCCGTCACAATGCGAGAGCTACACGAGCTAACAGAACTCAAACTCAATGCTCGAAGTTTCCACAGCAAGATGGATGATTACATGAACAAACTTCACAAGTAAGTTACAGCAACATTCAGTCCACAAAACAGTGGCATCTGAATGCGAGACAAGTATATAGACAGTATTACATACCTATGAGCAGTTATGGTGTCACTCAGTGGTGACTCTTTGCGCGTTTCATAGGAATGGACAGATTAAGTCTGAGCACATCCCTAGTGTTCTCTTCGACATTCCGGAGCTACGTGTTCTTGACCTGGACGGTACCAGAATTAACAATCTGCCAGAGGAGAACTCATGCAAGCTCGATGAGCTATATCTCAGCAATAACTACTTCCTGCTGATACCAAAAGGTAAAATTACCAACATTACAAAAGCAGCTCCAAAAACGGAGCATTATGAAACAGTTCAATTGGTAAACTTCCCTGACGATGAACAAAAAGATCAGTCAATCTTAAAGTCAACACATTTTGGCTGCAAGGTATTCTTTACAAAATGACATCAAATGATCCACTTCAGATTACACAAACTGCTTACCCCCTTCCGAAGACTTGTAGCCTCAAACTTGACGATCACTGAACAGTGACACAAAGGTCATGAAGTCGCTACATGGTAGATTTTTTAAATTTCAGGTCTGAAGACACTGCCTTATCTGACAATGGTGGATTTATCGCATAACTTCCTGACTTCGGTACCAGATAACATTGAAGAATACCTTCCTAACATCCGGGCACTGCGACTCAACCATAACATGCTCACATCTCTGCCAGCCAATCTCAGCAGACTGATAACACTGGAGGAACTGGAAGTCTCCAACAACAAAATACAGTTAGTATAACCCCCTTACTGACTGTAGTTCAAAATACAGTTAGTGTACCACTCCACTGGCTACAATCTAGCGAAATACTCCATATTATCACTCAATTGGCCAAAATCTCAAAAGTAAAATGTCTTGGTTTAGTTTAGTTATCTTATTAGTTATCTTGGTTTGGTTATCCTTTCTCCTGTCTTCAGTAGGGTAGCCAATTCACTTATTTGATGAATTTTCCTGGGGAAACAGCTGATGAGTGAGTCAGAAGCCCCTCCCATTGGTTAGGCTTATTTCTGGGAACTACATCCGCGTCGGCATCCGCATGCGTAGACATATACCTTACCCTTACTCGAATCTGTTACACATGTAGACAGTTGCCGTCAGAAATAGGCAATCTCATACAGCTGAGGATTCTCCGGGCAGCTAATAACAAACTGACCTCGCTGCCAGACTCATTATGTAACCTGCTGGACATGGAGACTCTCGAGCTGACAAATAACTGTATCACTGAACTACCGCTGAAACTATGCAACCTAACCAAGATACGATACATGCATCAGTACTCTCATATGATTCCGGTTGGATTGTGGCTTCATAAAAACCCTATTGTCGCGCCACCTGAGGTAAGGATGTCCTCTATTATATCTCTGGTACCTGCCAGTCATTTTGAAATGGTGCATGTGAGCTGATTCTCTCCGTGAACTCATAACTCAATGCATGCACTGCGCTCAACATCATCACAGACTTCCTAAGATCATACATACGAAAACCGGGCGTTACATGTACGATATTTCATGCAAAAATGATCTTGGCAGAGGTTGTATTACTAAATGTCAGCTTCATGGAGAATCTTATTCTGAATAGGTGGTATGGAAAAGCATTCAGATCAAACCGCTTTACCTTTACCTGAAAAAGCTGCAGATTCGCCTCACAGAAAATCTACAACCCACCAAGCTAATATTTCTTGGAGAGGCGGGTAGCGGCAAGACTACCCTAAACAGGACCCTAGCTACAGGTGAGCAGTGCTAGCATGTACATAGGTCTATGGGATTATGTGTATATGAGTTAGAGACAACAAAACGGCTGATTGAGAAAAGCTTGAACATAACTAAGACAAATAGACCCTAAACATCAGATAATTATTCCAACGCGTTTTACAGATAATGCATAATTCCAAAGCGATTTTAAGACAAATCAAGGCAACATTGAGACACAAAATTGTCACTCTCGTCATGTTGCAGGCAAGTGCATAAGTCGTTTGGCAGAGCCGGAGCTGAACACGAAGTATCTGTCAGCGGAAGAGCAGAGCAACCTAATGAAAAGATTACCTCGAGACGAGCTGCTGGAAGAAATCGAGCAGCCCAAGAAGTGAGTGTTGACCCAAATTACTGATCAGAATCTAGATACCAGTCCAGGCAGGTCAGATCTATATGTGGTGGCTTTGAAGTCCTCTTGATCAACTTTCCCCAGAGCAATGTGTCCATTCAATTGCACTGGGAGAGGAATAACCTCCACCTCGGTGGGAGAGAGAGAATAACTCTGTGGCTAGGACTAGGTCATATTCATCAATGCCTGAATATAAAGGTGGTGGGAGGAGGGAACAGCTATCTTTCAGGCACTTCACTCGGTGAATTTTGCGACAACAAAAGGGGAGTCACCCGTTAGCTTAAAAAAGATTATAGATGTAGTGTATTTACGATACAAACTTCCTCAATGTAAATCTCTTGGTTACATGTAACGGGTCCGTCACACGATGGTGAATTTTCGATTGAGTGATAAGCCTGTTGCAAAAAAATCACAATATGCGTTCCTAGCCACACGATTGCGATCACTATTCGCAGACAACTAGGGTTTCCGGCAGTCACATGACCGAGGCCAAGGGGACTGCGTAGTTGGTGTCGTGCCGGAGCTCTATATCCGATCAAACTGTCGTTAGAAATCGTGCGTGGAGATTAAGCTCACAGTCAGACCCAACTAGCCACTACTCGCAGGTAAATTCGACCCTTAAATCTAAGAGGATTTTTAAATGGATAGCACCATTAGCCCAGAGCATTGTTTTCAAGATAGTCCATGGTGTCTTCCATACTCTTGTGACCAATATCAACGACAGCATGGTAGTAACTTCACAATTGTTAGCACTAATGAACTTCTGGCTCTGTTTAATAGTGTTCTACATTTCCAGGAAGATGCCAGTCAGGTAAAAGCTAATCATCTGTCACATTTAGTTCTACCGTTAGAGATATTTGTGCTACGCTTCATAGTAACATAGGCCGCATGCTCATAGCCACCTGAAATATCGCTGGACAATAACAGACAATAAAACATCCAAACCGTAACCCAGTCAGCTCCTCTCACAAGCACAAGTGGTTAATCGAGTCTGATCCACTAACTAAGGCATTCCTTCATGAGTGACTGACCGATGTTTGGAAAAAACCCAAACTCTGAATCTTGTTATCGTTACAGTACATGTGTGGCGGCTATACATCACTGGCAATCATCGAATGCTATTCGGTTTTGCACCATAGACATGGGAGGTTCAGACATCTATAAAATACTACACCAGTACCTACTCGATAAAGATGCTATTTTCCTCATAGCGTACGATCACAGAAAGTTTAGCGGCCAGGTAACGACTATCCTATCAGCTTATACAATCACACAACAAAAATAAAAATCACTCCAGCCTAAGGCTTGCTCAATCACAGCAGGCCCGGAGAGTAGCTTCTTATCACCTTATCAAATCATGGTAGGCCAGGAGAGGGGTTTCTCATCGCCTTTGCCCATCAGGAAGTCACCGTCACATCTAATACAGTGAAGTATCATTATTGGCTATACTTCTATTGGCAGCCGGAGACTTTTTACCGTCAGCTGGGATACTGGCTAGATTTACTGCAGCTACACGTACCCGGAGCCGTAGTAAAGGTCATCGGCACTCAGATTGATCAGACGACTTTCCACGATGACGGTAAGGTGAAGGAAGCCATACAGAGACAGCTGGATGAGTATAAGGCCAACCTCAGCGTGGAGCTCCTCAAGGTACCGTGACCAATAACAATCATGACAACGCGTCGTTCTGCTAGATACAATATTACAGAGAAGTCATGTGACTCAGCTATTCTGTTCTTGAAATTGAAATTTTCTTACAAATATTCTTTTTTATAGTGTTACCATTTAGGTTGAATTGGTGACTAGATTTGAGTATGTAAAACTTGAGAGCTTATCATAATTTCGACTGAATCACGTTCAACAAAAACTCAAACATTAACTCGGGGACTTGTTCTGTAACTAGCGGCATTTTCCAAAACAAGAAACCTATAGGCTGATTAATAATCTATGCATTTATTTTCATTTGCAGTTGAACGAGAAGATAGAGGAATGCACAGAAAGAGCAAATAAAGGTCTGCGAGGCTCCTCAGGCAATAACATGGCTGAGTTCGACCCACAAGCTAATATCTTGCAACTAGAGTATCAGAAAAAGCAGGTTCTACACCTGCAGGCTAACCCCCTGAGAGTACAGCCTGATATAGCCATGGTCAGCTGCGCTGAGGGTCTGGAAGGTAATAGGGTGCGATGGTATTTATGATCACTTTGTCCTAACGGTTCATTGACGAGGAAATAACTTTGAATTAAAGACCTGTATCTGATTTCGAACTAGGGGTCCAACTGCTTTCATTCTTAAAATTACTTAATCTAGGACAATTTGGCTCTCATAGGATATACTAATAATTTCCAAACTGGGAAGCTACAAAACGCTCTGAAATGCCTGATTCTGGGTTCAACTAACTATGTGTGTATGATCCGAAATGGTCTGTCTGTTTGTCCGAGTTAGGGGGACATGCTAATGAAAAGTTTTCCAGCAACCTTGGACTCGCTGTCACATTAATAGTAATGATGCGTTTGCAGGGGTTGCAGATCTCATGACGGATATTGAAATGATGGCTATTGATAAGAAGTTACTTCCCCAGTGTCAGCGGTATATACCTCCATCATGGTTTAAACTCAAAGCCGTGCTCAAGAAAAAGCAAGGCTATAAACTCACCTGGCCTCAGGTGAGCTATCCTTTTAACATATCACTGCCAGCGTGACAGACTATGTGAAAATGCAAAGTCTATGGGCAATTCAACGGTGGGCACGTATCTATGAAGATGATTAGCGCCAACGCTGGAATGTAAAATAATGACTTCTAAACTACCTATACCAATTATACCCATCATAGAGGTATGGGATGATAACTCCAATGATACTCACAAGTCCATAGTCTGTGATAATTCCCAACGACGGGGCAATCAGTTTATACTTTTCAGGTGAGAGATGTGGCTGACAAGTTTAAGATTCACGGTGCTATCCTAGAGGACTGTATCGAATATCTACACAACTGTGGTGAGGTGATATGGTTACAAAACCATCCAAAACTCAAGCAACTCATCTTCCACAAACCACTCAAACTTATTGAGGCACTTAGCGGCATATTCCATCATGATCTGGAACACATTCTAAACTTCCAGGAAAATCGAACCTTCTCCAGCATTGGCAAATTATCAGAGGTCGGTGAAACAGTTTTTACTGCTGCAGGATTCTCATGAATTGGACAGAAATGTGACTCAGAGTATCTTATCGAGTCAAAAACAATACAACCAGTGGGGCCCCAGTTTACTTTGCTGACTGCATTCCCATCAACCTGTTACTGGTCAAGACGAGAGAGATCACGTGCAGATTATAGACTTAGCTTGGAGAAATTGCCATGAATGGGTCACACTTTAGCAGATCTAATAAAAAATTGGCTGGCTTTTACACAGGATCAGTTTGAGGATTGTAAGACACGCCTTCTGCGGTACGGGGAGATCTCCCGGCAGCTTTTGATTAGCCTCTGGTACTATATAGACATGAACAGAGATGAGTTCACACGAACATATGAGCTCATCAGCGACTTCGAATTGGCTTATACGATCCCGCAGTTAGAAATACCTACCAAGGAGAGCTTCTGCGAACCACTACTGGTAGGTGTTATGAATCTAACCCGGTTGTACGTCAACTAGAGGAGGGTTCTGATTCCAAATTGCTCGGACGCCAACCCTGTCTGCTGGGCATTACCACGATAGATACCACAATATTCAGAGGTTTTGGTCACATTTTGATATATAGGCCTTTAAATTGAATAAATGGATGGTAGTGAAACTTATCAATAACTTATCAATGGGGCTTAAATTTTATATATCACAGGAATCGATATTCTGCTACGAACGCAGAGATGGCTTTGCTCTTGTATGACCCTTGGTATAATATTCTACAATCTACACCGCCTGTCCGTAACAGACCTGACCGATTTCAGGTTGTACCCTGGTATGTGAAAGCCGAGGCTACCAGCGATGACATCGATATGTATTGGTCCCCAGCAATACCCGATGGGCAACGGGAGATGGAAATCTCCTACACATTCCCGCATCAGTTTCCGGAAGGCATATTTGAGCGACTCAGCGCTCAGCTGCAGGTAAGAAGCACGCACATCAGAATATTGTCAGATGCACCTTATCCAGGGTATGCGCGATCACAATATGCACCGTGTTTCAGAATGAGGCTGTCTTGAGATTAGACTGGGCCAACACCATATACATAGAGACGGAGACTGATTCAATACTGGTCAGACGATATGTCGATATCAAGACACTGGCAATAAACGTCAGCATACAGGTGTGTACTGTATAGTCGTCAGCGCATGTGTGTACTGTATAAAACTAACATTTGGTCTGTTTAGACATCACATAGCATTCTGTATCTAACTGGCTGGCCTTTCTTATCCAGGTGAGAAGTCCGGAACTCAGAGGAGCTATGAAACAGATCTCTAGTCTCCACCAAACATGGGTCACTATCCTATCAGCCATCTCTGGCCTTATATGGAAAGTCGCCAACTACACAGCACGAAAGCATTCGCAGGCTAAGCCTTCTCCAGTTTGTGGAAGTGAGCAGGCCGACCGTTCCGAGGCAAGCAGTGTTACCACATTACCTACCATAAGTCAGTGTGGGGTAACTAAAGACTCTGAGACTATACTGGATGAGGCAGACAGATGAGAAGACTGCTGTCTGAATATTGCGGTTCCAGTATTTTCTAACCCACCCTTTTAAAAGACAGGTTCGTCTTATGATGAGCTCATACCGAAGCTTTCCTGGAGCACATTTTGGCAAAAATGGAGTTGGCTGTAAATAGTGGCTTACCTGGCAGACCCATGCAAATCTTCGTAAGCCTTTGGTCGGTCCAAAGAACAGAAACGGTACCGGAATCATGAAGACAAACACTGATGCCACACTGAATCGCTGGAACCATTTTGGTAAATGATGGAAATACCACGCCAGCGGTGTTGGAATGCACTACAAACAAATGACATTTACTGTGCTAAGATATGGTGCAGAAGACAGGAGACAGATGACATGGGTGGTGACGGTGAGACGGCGGAGCAGTGAGGGTGGGGTGCTGTGAATGCTAGCCACAATACGATACGTTAGTCATCGATTTGCATACCTGAGACTCATAGTGCCAATCCAGAGCTACAAGATAGAAAATACAGCACCAAATCAGTGTACTTCTCTGTAATCAAACCTAAATAAAGCATCCTGATTGGGAAAGTCCAGCCCCTTATTAGTTGGTCTGTAGACAAGTGTCAGAAATGTAGACTTACCAGTGAGCCGCCACCAAGTGGGGCAATCGCTCTGCAGCTTTACAACTCCGGATGCAAACATCAGACGGAAGAATAACCATTTTACCAGGAACATAGAGATTTTATCGTGTGGGTTATTCTTCGGTGTCTTGTACAGGCCGAGTGGTGCCACAATTATTGTCAGAAAGCCTACTTCTAACAGAAGGATATCCCTGAAAAACAGCAACTATTGGATTCATAGGGACAAATACAGCACTGCTTTATGTAACAGAATCGCGTCCCAACACTTTATGACTAATATATTTTTCAGCTGAGAACCTAAAACCGCACTGACAAAGAACTTTACCATTTCAAAAACCCTTTTGACTGATCAATAAAGTCTTTTGAATAGGGTACAGCTTCCAAGTCCGCTTAGAGTAATCTGCTTGGTAATTGCTCTAGGACATTCATGCTGCTGTTGTGTATAACCTCTAATTACAGTCCGGGTTATCACCCCTTCGAAGGAAACATAACGTAGTTATATTGTGAGAAGGGGTCTAGTTCTACAGGGGTGCCTAAACCAGCCAATCCTAAGCCTTTCGCAGAACGTACCTGGCTGCAGCGGCGCGTGCCCCAACGTCCGCTGTACAGAGTGGCTAAGAAAACGAATTACGCTACACTAGGGGCGGCACGAGAGCGGATAGATCCAGCGCATCTGGGCATTAAGTGGGTGTGCCGTTAGTACCTGCTTGCTCAAAGTAGGACCAACACCGGTGTGAGCCAGTCAGCGGTTGTTGCGAAGTTCGCGTAAACCATTCTTCGCGAGCACCGAATTTGCAAATTCAGCCAGCGGCCTCCGCTAGAGGTCGTTGATAGCTGTAGAAACGCAGCAGCGACGTTGCTGCTGACAGCTGGTGGTAACAACAGTCTGAGTGAGAGATCAAGGACTAGATCCAATTGGCTAAAGCCCGCGGGCTCAAGCAAAGGCCGCGCATGAGCCGTTTGGCATTTCCGACGGTTCGTTTTCCTAGTTTCGCTTTGTGTGTTAGTTTGTGCAGGCCCCTTAGTTTCCTCCGAAGGGGTGCTCTTTTGCCATACAGTGCCAATGGTGCCCACTGTTCGTTGAGGGGGTAGTTGCTTGCGATAGGCGATGCTGGCATGGCTGGTAATAGTATAGTTGGATGAAATAATTACTATAGAACATCAAAATTACCCTATAAAGAACACAGGATGAATGAATGGTAGTACCCAACCTCACAAACTCAATGATCCTCCTGAATCCGGATAATTTGTCCATAAAAGGGAAAATCCTAATTACATGTACGCGTAAGTTACTGTTTCATTTTCCACTTAAAATGAGGCAAAATAATCTAAAAACATAGACATAAAGGGACTTTACCCAGCAAAGGTAGGTGATTTCGAAAGGTGAAGTCTCTCCAAATTTCTGAGCATTTGATGAACAAAGAACTCACCATTGGAAATTTAAGAAGGTTTGACCGACACTATACAGAGACAAGTAGAGAAGCCACATCAGTGTGAACATAAAGCAGCTTCTCTGATCGGGCAGCACCAACGCAACAAAAGAGATGATTATGCCAAGAACTGCTACCACATCAAGAGCTGATTCTGTGTCCAGTCCATAACAGGCCCTGTACCGCAACAGTGTGGGCTGCGCTGAGAAATCTTCTGGAGAATTTGGTGCTATAAAAGTGATGGATTAGGTGTTTTAAATCAGTGGAAACCATGTGATGTATCAAATCAATGTACATATGAGGGTGTCTATCTCACTAAGCACATTTGGCTTACACTCAACGGTTTCAGACAATACACTTTTTTATTTTATTATATATATCAAATTAGAATTAGTGGCCTCAACTGGTAACAAAATGGAACAGTCATAGAGTGTCCAGATAGAACAACACATCACCCATCACATCACCCATCACATCACCCAAACACCATTCACAGATTTGTTCACAGTGGCACTGACTGGTAAACAGTCAACTCTTTCATCTAAGGCCTACTACAACAAACAAACAGGGGCATTCTAGTCATACTGACCATTGCGAAGGACTCGCCGAACGGGTAAAATACCGTTATCTCCATAGAGTCCTAAAATTAGAATCAAGAAAAATAAATTTGCAACAGTCATTGATGCTTATTACCATCACTCTAATGACCACTGGGCTCACAACCTTGAGACTCTGAGTTCAGATCCTGGCCATGATGATGGGGGTCCCACTGCTAGTAAAAGCTCCTCACAGTCACATTAATCCTAAAACAAGCCTCGCGGTGCTCCATACTGAGCCAGAACTGGTGGGGGAAAAACAAGTATCTAACCCAGCAGCTTCACCACAAAGGTGAAAACGTCACACTCTGGTTACCGTTTGCATTCTTATAAATTCACGATGATACATGTGACTGATAGGTCATAGGAGAAAACACCAAGTTCGTCTGACAGTGACATGCATGGTTATTTATTTTATCCACTAGCAACTACGGTTAGAACGAACTGTTCAGAGATTGACACTCGCATACCGACGGTGACCGAGTGATTGTGATATTGTCCCAGCCAAGCCAATGGTGAATGAAATTGAATGATTGTCAAAATAAATGGCGCCACACTCGCACTGTGACACTGACTCAGTCAGCGACTGTCAGTCATGTGT
>Ga0224501_10004578_pt1 | contig 10906 bp, 10 predicted proteins | sample SF_Oct11_sed_USG_4_FD_169105 | JGI IMG/M metagenome (GOLD analysis project Ga0224501, IMG submission 169105) | Sediment microbial communities from San Francisco Bay, California, United States - SF_Oct11_sed_USGS_8_1 | ecosystem: Environmental > Aquatic > Marine > Sediment | place: USA...
CCTGATACAGTTGTACTGCTATAGCAGTATAAACCGAAGATGGATTCTGTATAGAATTTACTATCAGTTCAGTTCTCTCGTATGACATTAAACTTCTGGAAGGTTCTCTGGCAAGATCACAGCAGCAGCATTCACACTGAAGATGTCTCCATTAGCAACAGCTGACAGTAGTGGGCAGTTCATCAGATGGTCGTGTTTATGATGACCCACCACAGCCACTCATATAGGGTTGCTCCCGCAACCAAATCGGAGTCTTTGGTCCTTGAACTTGCCAAAACCAGTTTGACCCAGTCAAGTTTGATTGGGTGGTAGTCTCCTTGGTGGGAGACCTCACAGGATGCTTGCTTGGAGGACTCTGCTCTCGCATCCCGAAGCTAACACTGAACTGGTAAATCAAACCACTAGTGTCAGTCACATCTGGCATCTAACTGATAAACCTAATGTTGTGCTGTGCACTATTCCAGTAACTTGCTTATATTCCATGTATCAACTCAAAACCTTTCGGTTGATCTTAAGAGGTTATCAATAGCCCAGAACAGTGGCTCTGCATGGCGACTGTCCAATGCTTACTATAATATACTCATAAAGTGATAAAATAATAAAATCCTAGCTCCTTACAGATATAGCCACCTTGGACCACAGCTTATTCAGGAGCGTAGTGTCGACATCGCTCAGTTCAACCCGGGCAACCAGCGAATTAGTTTTCTGAAAATTTGCAAGGTCCTCTTTCGTAATATAAGTTTCATGGCTAAAGCCGGAGATCCAACGAGATTGACAGAAATAATTGATATTAGTAAGATCAGATGAGAAGTTTGCCGTCGCTCGGTATGGAACTTTTGCGCAGAGATGGCAAATCGTTAAGCCCCAAGGGGCACTAACTGTGGGATTTGGAGACATAACGACTCTTCAATATACTGACCAAAAAGAGGTGAAGAGCCAAGCAGAAGGCAAAACTGCGTCAAATTTCAAGTTCCTCAGACAAAAACTAAAAACATTAGGCCTCCTTCTCTGTAGTCAAGCTTTGATCCGGTTTTCGGTCAACCATATTAGCGTGTAACCAACGGCTCGGCAAGCATAATATGCACATGACATGAGCAGTACAACCTTAACCCAAAGGCCCAACAGCTCCATAAATATTTTATTTTATTCAGGTAGTGCATCTCCTTTTATTTCAATAAAAATCAGTCATTTTTGTTACTTCTTAATGACATGAGCCAAATCATGCTTTCCTCGGACACATTTCAGTCTCACTCCTGGAAGATCCTGGACATTACCCGGTTGTACCAATACGACGCTGTGCTCCTGTAAGTTATGCCCCTCTCCCGGTATATAGGCAATTGCCTCGCGTCCACTAGACAGCCTTACACGCACGCATTTCCTGTTGGCTGAATTGGGCTTTTTTGGTTTTTTAACAAATGTCTTTAGAACAACGCCCTTCATCTGAGGCCGGCCATCAGTCGGTTTAGGCTTCTTGCGTTTCTTAAAGAATGGTCCAGTTCGATGCATCTGATTGAGGGTAGCCATAGTACGATGGGTGGTAGAGCCTGCAACAGTCAATGAAAGAGAATTTTTCTTGCAGATGAATAGCTACAGCAATCCAGTAGATCAAACTTGGGTGCTTTCAGCGAGAACAGTGCCCATTCTACAATTTCATAACTTTTTACCACTGGTTACCACTTCCTACAGAACATGGAGAAGAAGTTGGGCTCAGGGTTGGGAAAATATACGTATATTTTAAAATATACCGTACACTTCGCAGATAACATCATGGGGCCCATATACTATATGTATAAAACGTATAAATAATTGCCAAAACACTGGGATTACACGCGTATGAACAGGTTAGCCATTTCTGAAACAAAAATCTCATACACTGAGTTGACTTTCAATTCAAGTTTCAATATTCTGCCTCGGAGAATTTGTTGCCTATCCAACCTAACTGCGATTTAACCCGACAATTTGATGGAATAACTGGCATGAATTGATATTGATAGTAATATGTAGTGCATTTACTATGGGCGGTGATTTATTAGTTATTAACTGATTGAATCATTGATACAGTAACTTGTAGTTGTAATCATAATGTAAGATTGAGAATGAGACTCCGGGAGTGAGAGTAAGTAACTAACTATTAGTATTAAGTAAAGTAATTCAGCAACGCAAGACCAAGACTAGACAATAGACGGAGTAGACTAGAGTAACTTGCACCTGTAAGGGAAACTAAGCGACTAAAACCTGTATTTGCGAAGATGAAAGGAAATTAGCAGACTCATAGGAAATGCGCTCTGCATGTATGAATTCTTAGAAGGACACTGCTTGTATTTATACCTACCTGGAAATTTCAATTTGGTTGCCATTGGTGAGCTCGAACTCGAATTCGGAACAAAACCTCCAGCTTGCTGAAAAACGGGTGCTTTTGCAGAGGACCATAGGCAGCGTGCCCCAACTGAGGTTGAATTTAGTGAGCCGACGCGAGGACACAATCTATATTTGATAAGCGGTTGTCTAGCCAGTGCTTGGGCTAAAGAAAATGATGTGATTTTATTCGCTAAGTTTAGCAAAGACTTCGGATTGAAAAAAGCCATGATGCTTCTAAAGCGAAACCGAATCGTGATATAGTCTCGTCTTGTTTCCTGTTTCATGATCGGAGACTAGTTACTGGTTTCTAAAGGTGAGCACGATTTAACAAAGGCTGGGAAATCTGACCTATATCAAATATTTTCATACGCAGCGTTCTAGGCCAATGATAATTACAGTCAGAGCTATAGAATATTTGCTTAATAGGATGGAAAACGCCCGAGCGCGAGTAATACTTATCATTATCTTAGGTAGTTCGAGGCAAAGTTTATCAAAAGTGACGTAATCACTACTAAATTTGGGCAGGGTCGTAGCGGTATCACTTTCCGGCGTCTGCCAAGTCGACGCCAGTTGCTCAGTAGTACATCAAGGGTTCGGAGGTAACTAACTAGGACCGATTTACAATAACAGGCATAAAAACCGGTGAGTATCGCAATTGAGGTTTCTCTTCTCTCGACTGCTAGCACAGTCACCAACTCACTGGATTGTACCAAACGCAATACACCACTGAGTGACCGACCTACTCTACAGACTACACTCAGTCTACTGTCTACACCACACTACAGTCTACACTACACTACAGTCTACACTCTACAGTACTAACGTAACGTAACTAACTTCTAAGTTAGTAGTAAGTAAGTTACTTGCAAACTTAGTTACTAATAAGTTAGTTACTTACTTACTACTAGTTACTAAGGTAGTTACGTTAGTAAGTTACTTAACCTTGATAGTTAGTAGTATAATATAACGTATAACTGTAAGTATTCTTATTACTATTACTATTAGTAACTTGCCACTAGCACTACACTAGTAAATAACTTGTCTTAACTTAGGTAATACTAGTAATAGTAATACTAATAGACAGTATTATTATTACGTCTACGATTCCACTTGTTTCGCGGCGTTTTTAGTGTAACTCACTCGCTTGACTTAGCCACTACCCGTACTTGCTGCTGGTTTGGTTGTCGTTTTGTTACCTTACAGTTACACTTACACAGTTACTCACAACACGGTCACAAGCTACTGTTTTGTTAGACTACACTATGACTATGTTGACTAACTAACTACTATCTTAATAACTAACTTAAGTCAGGTAGTGGTTTCGGATCCCAACGTTAAATAAAGGAAGCCCTTCCATAGACTAGAGTTACCTTCTCTATGGGGCATGCGGGTGCAAGCAGAAAGTCTCCTAATGACGTACCCTGGGAAACACCGAGCCTAAGACTCAGTAGGCCAATTTCCGCACCGCTCCTGACAGCTGTTGGTCATGGAGATACGAAGAAGAAGTTAGTGGTGTTATTGTTAGCGTTACTCGACTTACTCACTGTGTTAGTGTTACGTGTTAGTCTAAGCAAGTGTTGGTTACTTACTCAGTCTGACTCAGTGACTGAATGAGTGAGTTATTAAGTAATTTACTGCATTAGATTTAGTTTTAGTGTTAGTGTTACTACTTGTTAGGGTGAGTGAGTTACTGAGTAAGTTGGGAACTAACTTGAATAGTTAATTACTACAAACTAGTAAGTTACTAGTTTGTAGTAATTATTAAGTATTACTAAGTAACTAACTACCAATAAATCTAAAGCCTGACTTAAGAGTAAGAGACATGCAGTCCTCTTGCCTAGACTAGAGTTCAATCTTAACCTAAGGCTAATCTCACTGACTGACTATCGGAGTAAGACTAGCCAGACACTCACAGCCAACACTTGGTTGGTCTTCCTAATGGTTTTCTCCAGTTAATAAGTTCAGAGTTTGCTCAATATTAGGTGACAGTTATTCTTATTCTTGCACAGACTTGGTCAATACTGATTACAGTTCCCCCCTCCCGATTCCCAATATCACAGGACATGTAGTGAAGAATTTATTTTTGACCTAGACATAGTCCGTCAGCTTTCTTTGGCTGTCTGAACCTCCCTCTTACCTAACCGGGATTTTCATTTGGGTTCGGTTACCATGAACGAATGCGGAGTGATCTCGTGTCTTCCAGCTAGATGTTCGCCGATGAATCATCACCATTATTTACTGTACCAATGGCATCGGCTCAAAACGTCCTGTGAAGCAATCACAGATTAACCCTGATCCCCTATGTAGCAGGTGGGGGGTGGGGGTGTAGATTCACCTCCATTTTAAAAGGATTACATGTTAAAGCTAGTCTGTTTTCCGTGCTGGTACTAGGACCACAATATTTGTTTGGTACATTGCGCTCATGTTGATTCAAATCTACATATATCTCATCGTCAATCTTCAGCCAGAGACCATTCCATCTTCTGCCTGCACAGACTCGTTTAGTCGTTTAAGTTCAACGCCCAAGAAGCTGAATGAGGCCATGTCATTACTCTACTATCAGATCTGATCCTGCTAAAAAAAGAAACAGATGCCAGCGCTTGCTGTTAGTAGTTGGTTTATCTGATACAGAAAGAGGTTGAATTAGCCATTCTTGTCTCATTAGCCTTTCAGTAAGCTTGAAACCTTTACTACTACCATGAAATCCCTGCATTCATTATGATTCAGCAGAATTATTCATTGTTACAACAGGAAATGTGCAGGCTATGATTGACTAACTGGTAGATGTATACATTTGACTGTATACATTCAACTCCTGTATGCATTGGGTTGGTTTACGTGATGTAGATATGATTCTAGGCTCATTACCAACCTAGCCTACACCAATAGGGCACTATCCATGAAGGCTGAATTTCATTCTTTAAATAGCCAATCAACATGGTAAAGCGCTCCCTAACAACAGCGTAGTCTAATGTTGGTATGCGGCTGATAGTCACAATAACAGCCAGGGCACGGTGATATGACGGATAATAACTATGTATATCTAATGACCCAAATCAACCCATTCAGACCTGCGAGAATCTAATCACCCTGCAGCCACCCCTTCTCCTGTCAGTCAGGGCCATCGCCGACAAGTGCTACGCTTACCCTGTTACTACGGCTGTGGGACAGAGGAAGTGACCTGATTCTTTATCACTCTGTCTAAGCTCACAAATCAGGAATCTGATCTTTTACTGTTAAAATAATCATAGAAACTAGATTGAGTTGAGTCGTGACCCAGATCCAGGCGGGTTTGTAAATTCAGTTACCTCATCACTCATCACTCAATTCTGGGGCTTCCTGAAGTCTGCGCATGGACTAAGTTCAGTGGTCAAACTTCTAGGCTTTTTTTGCTGGGCATAGACCAGGTTGATCCATTAGGTAACTCATGATCATTATGATATTGAAGGCATTTTCTAAGGGTTTCCCCAGACCTGTGAATGAGGCAGCGCGTGTGATCAGCCTAGGATAATCCCTTTAAATGCTCCGCCACGGCAGGGGATCGAACCAGGGCCACTGAGAGGACAGATAGTGAGATTGCCACTGAGTTGTCATGAGTGGCTGAACTTTTCCCAAAAGCCACAATTCCTAGACCCATCACATGTCTTGGTCTCGAGTCTCGACCAAGTTGAGACTGTTTGCCAATTTAGATTTCCCGCTTGTATCAATATAATTCAATCGGTGACTTCTTTCTTTCAACAGATACTCATAATGCACTCGATCCTGTGTGTGTTGTGTTGCATTTCACTGGTCTCTGCTTATCATAACGGAGCCGGTCTTGGTGCCTGTGGAGACCTCACTCCTCAACACGGCGCAACCGCGCAGACAACCAATCCTCCATATAACTTGACTGTCACTGGTAAACAATACACAGGATCGGGGACAATGGATGGTAAGTCTCATGAATCGGTGCCATTCAATTGAATCCACTGGCAACGAATAGAATTGTTGTCTTCAAGGATACCTCTATGTAGCGATGCTACAATCCATCCATAATTGATTATCCCGCTACGTGGATGAGTATACCATCTGAATAACTCAAACATAGGGCTCAAATTACTATGCGTTCTTTCAGTCTAGGTATACTCACAGCGCACACATAAACCCAATGTCTGGTATCCCAGTAGATTATCTTATTGCAGAAAGTGAGATAACACTTTTGTCATCCTGTACACCCTATAGCTGTTATCATCACACGATTTTTGTAGTAACTGTGACAGGAGTGAATGGAGCCAAGTTTGTTGGTTTCCTGATTGGGGCATATCTCGCTGGAGATAAGAGCCTTCAGCCAATCGGAACATTCAGTGCGCGGGGATCCACTCCCGGTAATCATGTTCAGGATAGGTGTGACGGCGCCAATGGTGACCACGTGAGTATAAAACCAGCTTAGAGGTCCTTCTAATCAGGTGGAATATCATATATTGTGAAAATCAATCGTTGGCCTAGTAGTTTAGGCAAATGTCAAGGTTACCGCAAAGAGGCTTGATTACTACGTAACAATAACGCATCGCGAATGATCGCTCGGCTCTAACCGAGTCAAAGTTGGAAGAGGACAACTCTGACCCAATCAAAATCCACCCTGAACTCAACTGCACTTCCTCATTGCGACCGTGTGTTCACGTGCTCGCGACCGAATGTTTCAAAATTTTCAGTCGTGAGTACGCGAATGCACCTATTGTATTTCTGGTTTTCCCATGTTGATAGGGAGCGACTCACACAGACACCTTTCATGCGGCGAATGGGAACAAACTGGAGCTCACATGGAATGCACCCAGTAGTGTAGTAGGAAATATTATCTTCAGGTACGATAGGCTATTTTCTCTACATTGCCCTAAACTTATAAACTTTCTATTTCAAGCCAGCCATCCAATTATCCATCCGTTCTTCCATCCACCCGTCTGCCCATTAAAATTATAAAGCCTTGTTGTTCTAGAAAGATTGGCTACGGGAGTCGTGTTCGACACTATAATGAATAAACTAGATGTAGTGATAGCCATCTTGATTTCTATCTACTGGTTTTTAATCCTGTGTATGTGTGTGTGATTCGGATAGTGTTGTCTGCAGATTGACTGTGGTGGAAAGCAGGGCCATCTTCTGGGTCAACATAGAGTCGGAGGAGATTTGGGATGGAGTTAGTGACAAGCCCACCACCCCTCCTCCTGCAGAAGGTTCCAGTGGTCCATCCATTGCTGGGATATCAACTGCGGAATGCGGCAAAACCAAAAGCTGTCGAGGCAAATGCGAGGTATGAGCTTATATCCCTTGACAACTTCAATAGCTTCCCCGCAGAAGACAGCCCATAGATAACATCATGTTGTCAATGTTGGCATGTGTAGTTCTTCACAATAAATTAGCGGGTACTTTGATAGAGTGGAGCTGAACCTGGAAATGGCCGTTTTGCACTATACAAACCCTGCCCAGGCAGCAACTTCATTAGCTGTGGTCTTATTATTATTATCACCAGTTCCGGAAGTTAAGTTAGCTAATTATTGCTATGTTTGAATATCATGCTGCATGCGGTGAAATGTGTGGCCTGGACAATAGTAATTACCTCCCTTTGATAGGCCTCAAGATTAGAGCCTTTACCTTTGAGCGCAGTGTGGCCACACAAAGGGGGAAAATTACATACATAATATTATCGAGTGGTTTTGGGAGCCAAGCTAGCTGATCGCCATTTGTACACTTGAATAAAGATTGTCATTGAATTAAGCAGTTTAGTTGTCGGCTATTCGAGGACTCTATATCTATAGCATATGGACCGTATGGGAGAGTAGGCACATGCATCACAAACCCTTACAATACCGACAGGCAACTTGTCACAATTATACTTCCAATGAGCAAAATCTGTAATGTCTGCATTTGTAGAATAACAAATGTGAATATCTGCTGACATGGCAAACGGATGGAGCGAAAACAAAGTTTGAGCTCCTAGCTGGTGGGATAGATAGCACTGGTTATGCCGCGCTTGGACTCGCCAAGACTAATTCAATGGTTTGTGTAGTTTTCTCACTTTGAATGTTTGGTTGATTTCGATTAGAAAATGTGTTATCATGGGTTAGACTGTGACTGTCTATTCACTGTTTACGCTTATCAACACTACAACCTGCGAGTGTAAAAAACTATGGTATGACGACTGCTAATGTCTGAATACCCACTATGAGATCATACACTAGTTATGTGACGGTTTGTGTCTGTATGGCAGTTTGTATTGATACAGTATTATTCTATGGCCTGTTCTGAAACTATGCTTCTCGCCTGTCACTATGCATCGGTTGCGTGGACATATAGCAATTATTGTATTGCGGTGCTGCCTTTTCACTGTCGGCTGTTGTGGATCTTTTTGTCGCTACATTTTCTCCTGAAATTTTAGAAAGACGTTAGCATCATCGCGTGCCAAGCCAATGCAAAAGTCACACAACACTATGCATCCGGACGGGCTACCCCGGACCTACTCTCTGTTGGTCCAATAGATTCTGAACCTACTGAAGCGTCATATGATGCAGCTACCGAAACAGTGTCGTGTCGGTTCACATACGACAATAACGTCGCTAAAACTGATCTAGCTAAGGTGAATAACCTTACCAGCTGTTTCGCTCAGACATCTAATGGCGACAAAGCAGCTTAATTAAAGCATTCATCAACAGGTTCAATATCTTCTGACTGCGTTTTCGCATATCATTCAGTTTCACTCGGAAAGATTTCCCATTTCACAGTGCTCAGTCTCGTGGCCTCCTCCCTTTTCATGTGTATTTTGAAAATTTTATTTGTAAATTTTATCTTACACGGCTAACCAAATCAGATTTTGGGTCTTCGCGTCCAGGGAAATCTGCGATTCTATTCAGTCAGGCAACAGCAGGTGCCTAAGACTGAGTCTAGCCGACAGTCATAGTAAAACTATGGCCCATGTCAAGTTCATCGGTGAATGATTTTTTTTTTTCAGTGGAAGGATCTGGACACTGATCTTTATGCATTCATCGCTCGCTCCACCATCTCCTTCAATGAAAAGCTCAATAAACACCTAACCCTCCCAGATATTCTCCCAGAGACAAACTACTTAGCTAGTGGCAAAGCAGGGGCTTTTGCCAGCAATCTCGCTTCTGTTTCTGTTGTGAATGTGCTCGTGAAGGCTCACGGTAAGTTGGGTTTTCTCCCTCCTCAATCATTCGACGGCGACATTAAACGGCGCGACGGGTTATATTACAATGATGAAGCAATTACAGATAAGTTCTGGAAAGTAAGCCCGTCTTGGCTACTTTTTTTGGACTATGCGTGTACACCAGTGCTTCAAGGCACTAGTACTACAGGGCTCTCGGGTGATGTCCAGGTTGCAGGGAAATTTAAGAGTGTGAGTTTAACTCATAGAGATATTATTAAATGTCTATATCTGCATCACGCTTATCCCCGTGTAGTTCAGTGCAGTTGGGAACTTTTATCTCGCCCGAACTCTCTGTTATTCATCCTCCCTCCGTGCCTATTGTTCCTCCCAGGACCATCCGTTCAGTCTTATAGTCTTCGCACTGAATTACTGGGTGCTCTGGCAGCGAGTATTCTGGTAGAGTGAAGCTGACCCTGTGCATGGTCAGCTTCCACTGTGCCAACCCTGCCAAGGCAGCAACTCCCTTAATTGCGCTGCGACCGACAGCAAATTATTATTATTATTTCACCTGTTGTAGGAGCCATAATGGTCTTTGCTTGGGTATTCTGCGCCAGTATCGGTCTCATCCTAGCCAGGTACTACAAGCCCATGTGGACCAATCAGAAAGCCTGTGGTCAGAAGGTGTGGTTTTCATACCACCGCGCTCTTATGCTCACCTGTATGTTCCTCACAATCATCGCCTTCATTCTCATCTTGGTGGAAACGAATGGCATTTTCGACGTCACGAGCATGACCCTTCCATGGAAGGCTCATCCTATTATCGGTCTCATCGCCATTATCTGTTCACTTCTCAATGTGAGTATTACATTATACCGCTTTTCCATCATCAGTTGTAATGGAAGAGAAGTCTGTTGTGCTAATGATCTTGCTTGACCCACCATATTATGTTAAGGTATTGTAAAACATAATGCCCTGTCATGGCTATGGTTGGAGCTACAAACCCATGTATGCATGTTCAACGTGTTTGTGAGGATATTTTTTTTTTGAGAGAATGGATAGTGCACACACCGCTGCCCGGTGTAAAGCGTGTCTGTAACTTTCTTTTCACATTTTTAGCCGCTCATTGCCGCTTTCCGGTGTCACCCGGGAGACCGTATGAGGCCAGTCTTCAACTGGATCCATTGGTTCTTTGGAACTGTCGCTCACATCTTTGCAGGTAAATGTCATTGCCCGCCTACCCCCAAGATATTGCAATTGCTCGCGTTAAAATTTAGTTAGCATACTGCTAAATTTTTGTAGACTGCCAATATTGCAACATGCCACAGCAAACATTTGCAGTAGTTTATACCATTTTAAACTGCATAAACTATGGCCAGGTCACAAGTGGAGTGTCATTGTGTCTAGTGATTTTTG
>Ga0224501_10004579_pt1 | contig 10905 bp, 7 predicted proteins | sample SF_Oct11_sed_USG_4_FD_169105 | JGI IMG/M metagenome (GOLD analysis project Ga0224501, IMG submission 169105) | Sediment microbial communities from San Francisco Bay, California, United States - SF_Oct11_sed_USGS_8_1 | ecosystem: Environmental > Aquatic > Marine > Sediment | place: USA...
CGGAACGGCCACGGGCGGCCTGACCGTGGGCAGCGTCACCAACACCAGCGGCAATACATACCAGGTTGCTCTCAGCGGAGCGCCGGTGGACGGGGCCCTCAGCCTGGCCATCAGCAACGTGGAGGACCTGGTCGGAAATCCCCTTGGCTCCCATGACATCAGCTATACTCTGGATGTCACTGCGCCCCAGGTAACCGCCATATCGCCAGCCGATGGAGAGGTGCTGGGTGGTCTTTTCACAATCGAGGTTACATATTCGGAAACCGTGAGCGCCTCGGCACAGACCGCGAGTTCCTATTCGCTCAGCGGTGCGGGCGCGGCAGGGCTTTCCATCGCAAACATAAACAAGGCCGGGAATACATACACCCTCAACCTGACCGGGACGCAAAATGACGGCGCGGTGCAGTTCACTGTGCTGGCTTCGACCATTTCCGATACCGCCGGCAACACCATCGCGGCTGATGAAAGCAGAAGCTACACAATCGACAGAATCAACCCGACAGGAAGCATCACGCCGGTTTACGATACCGTGATCAACACCCTGTCTTCTATCGTGGTCTCCTTCAGCGAGCCGGTGACCGGTTGGGATGTCCTCGCCAATTACTCCATTTCCGGAAATTCCAAGGGTGATCTTGCTGTTGACAGCATCACAGACCTGGGGGGGAACGAGTATCAGGTCAACTTCTCCGGCGATGTCAGTGAAACGACTTCCAAGGAGGTCCTTTTCTCAATTACGAATATTGAGGACATGGTTGGAAATACATTCTACCTGTTCCACCACAGGCTGCTAGTAGACCAGACTGCTCCGGCGATCAGCAGCTACCTCCCGACCCCGGGACCAGTGAGGACCAGCCTGAGCACGGTGGAAATAACCTTCGATGACGCTGTGGTGGGAGGAGAAGACCCCGCGAACTACGTTCTCAGCGGCACCGGCACCGAGGGAGGCAGCACCCTGGCCGTGGCCAACGCCTCCAACACCAGCGGCAACACCTACCAGTTGACCCTGACCGGTGACCCCGTGCAGGGCACCATAACCATCACGCCGGTGGTTTCCGATGCGGTGGGCAACCAGCTGAGCGGCTCCATCAGCTATGAGTACCAGCCACCGGCCACGGTGACCACGATAACATCAGCCATCACCATGAACATGGTCAGCATGGCCACCGACGGCTCGAAGATACTCGCCGTCTCCAACAACAACTCCAGGATATATGAGAGTTCGAATGGCGGCGGCACCTGGTTCGAAGTTCTTCATAACTGCGGCATCGGAACCAAGATCATCTACGCCGGCGGCAAGTGGGTCCTGGGCGGGATAAACTCCGGCACATACACCTCGGTCTGTGTCAGCCCCAACGGAGCAACAGGCAACTGGACCAAATACAGCGCCTCCGCGGTGGATACATCGACCATCAAGTTCTATGGAATCACCCATGACGGCTCTAAGTATGTGGCCGTGGGACGCGATTCGACCGGAACTGGCCGCGATGACCAGTGCATCCATGCCACCAGCACCGATGCCATAACATGGAACGCGCATGTATTATGCCTGTCCAACACGGAGCTGCCGTTGAAAGTCCATACTTGGCCTAATGATATTTTCTGGATCAACGGCGGATTCTATATTACAGGCACCAGTTACCTCCTGGGCCCGGCGGTTTCCTATAAGGCCGATGTGACCGAAGGCATTACTTACTGGGCCCCCCAGGGCTCGGGGCTGACAAGCGCATATGATATGGATTTTGATGGAGCCAATGTCCTGGCAGGGGGCTCCTGTTGCGACAGCACAGGCAGCCGGGCCTCGATTTCAAAATTCGATGGGGTCAGCTGGAGCACTTACAGTGTGCCGGAGACCAGTTCCATGGTATACGATGTTGCCTATCACACCAGCGGCGGTTATATCGCCGTGGGCAAGGGCGGGCTGATTCTCACCAGCGCGGATGCCCTGACCTGGGTGAGGCAGCCTGTGGTCACCTCATTTGACCTCAAGGCTGTGTTCTGGGATGTTCCCTCTGGCCATTGGTTGATAACAGGCAACAGTGGCATCATTCTGACTGTCGTGCCATAAGCAACACCGCGGGGGCGCCAAGCCCCCAGGTTCGCAGGAAACATCCAACCGGCGCCGGGTTTTCCCCCGCGCCGGTTTTTTCATACCCAGCAGCCCGGCCTTTTGCCCGGCAAGAATTTTGGTGCCGTAGCGCCCTGCACTTGGTTTCCGCCGTGGGGCCGGCGGTTTTATATACCGGCTGCCATATTTTTTCCCCTCTTCCGAAGGGAATTCGTAGTGATAATTTACGGGCAGAACGGGCATAAAACCAGGGGCGGGCAAGCTGCCCGGCCCGGGTTGAGGAAAAACCGCAAATTATGAAATGTAACTCTGCGGCCAAACGTGTTATGATCCTGAAATAATTAATCGGTGGCATTGTCAGACCATCCGGTGATTTGATATAAGCAAATGATTGAAACGTAATCAGGGGATATTTTTTTATCAGGTTGTGCACCGCGCCCTGGACCAGGTGAAGTAAGAATCAGCTGTAAACCATCCTGGCCCGGACCGGAAACCTGTAACAGCAGGGGTAAAAGCCGGCCTGCCCCATACACGCGATCGCAGACAGGCCCTGATGGCCTGGTTTTGCACGGCGATGCAGGGCATGTCGGTCCTGAACTGAACACACCGGTAAACTACTGAGGTGACCTTTGGCGATCTGGGACAAACTATTCCAGAAGGGCGATTCCAAGGACAAGGAAGCCAAAATGCTGTGGGAGCGGGCCCAGAAGTATTTTGAGGGCAAGCTCTTCAACCGCGCCCTCAAGGACCTCAGCGACGCCATCACCCTCCAGCCCAAATACCTGCAGGAGGCGATGGACCTGATGCAGGCCTTCATGATGCAGGGCAACGATGAACAGGCCCTCAGCGTCGGGCTGGCCATGCTCAAGATGGACCCCCAGAACTTTGAGCTGATGAACAAGCTGGGCAATGCCCTCAGAAAGCTGGGGTCGTTCTCCAAGGCCAAGCGGCTATATACCATGGCCCTTAAAATCAACCCCCGCTATACCGAAGCCAAATACAACCTGGCTGCCTGCTCTTTTGGAATCGCCACCGCCGATGGAGAACTGATCCGCCAGACCAAACAGGTGGAGGCCTATAATCAGCCCCGCCGCTATGAGTTCATGGGAGAGCGCGCCGGCTTCTTCCCGGTGCCCAACCAGGCGCTGGAAACCGACAAGGACAACCATCCGGAAGACTCTGACGACGGGGAAGAAAAGAGCGAAGAAGACCATGCGCAGATGTCCGAGCTGATGGCCGGTGAGCTGAAAAACGATGTGGCCGCCACACAGGGAGCCTGGGAAGCCATATTCAACCTGGGGCTGTTCTATGATCTGACCAACATGGGGGAACTGGCCCTGCAGAACATGCAAAAGACTCACGAAATGGTGCCAGATGCCCCGGAGCCGGCGAACAACCTCGCGGTGATCATCTGGAAACACAAGAAGGATCTGGAGAAGGCCGAGTCTCTCTTTTTGAAAAACCTGACCACAAATAAATTCGACCGCACCACCGTGCTCAACCTGGCAGTGCTGTACAAGGAGCAGGGCAAGGCCTTTCAGACCCTGAAGTTCTATGTGTACCTGGGGGATCTGCTCAATAAATCCATGGGGGATTTCGACACCGAGCAGGTGCAGGGGCACGCCCGTGATCTTTTCGAACGCCGCAAGTACATGGAGGCCATCCCCTTCTACGCCAATCTGGCCAAGGAACTGGGCGAGGACTACTGGTATGAAAAGCTGGCTACCATGTACTACAACCAGAAGAAGGAAGAACTGTATATCAAGACCCTGCGGGAACTGCTGAACGTGAACCCTCATCATGCCGATGCCTCCCAGAAGATAGGCGTCGCCGCGCAGCAGTACGAGGAAGAGGCCCGCGAAAAGATGGACAAGGGAAGCCGTCGCCAGGCCATCCAGTTGTTCGAAAAGGCAGTCAAGATCGAGGAAACTCCGGAGCGCTGGGTGGAACTGGCCCAGCTCTATGAGGCCGAGGGTGAAGAGATACTGGCCGGAAACGCCCTGAAGAAATGGAAGGTACTAAGCGGGCAGCAGGAGGCCACAGAGGAACACGAATCTGAAGCAGGTGAAGCCCTGACCTGACAGGCGACAAAGCCAGGCCGGACGGGATATGACCCGGCGGCAGGCCACTTCCTCTCACGCAAGGCATGAACCCGGACGATCATCCCCCAAATCAGTTAATGCGCCCTTCCGGACCCAGTGTTCCGGCTCAGGGGATTTGCAGCCCCTCGGGCAGAGGTCCGCTCCTGGTGCTCCTGGCACTGCTGTTGGCGCTGTCCCATGGGGGCGGATGCAGCTACCGCACATTCAAGTTTCCCGAACACTGTCCGGCCTTCGGCCCGGGGGCCGATCTCAGGGGATGCAGCCTGAAAGGGGCCAAGCTTAACGGAGCCGACCTAAAGGAGGCTGACCTGAGAGGGGTGGACCTGCAAGGTGCGGAACTGGCCGGGGCAGACCTTACCGGAATCAGCGCCTCCCGCGCCAACTTCAACGGCGCCGATCTCAGCGAGGCCCGGCTGGCGGGAGGTAAATTCCAGCACACCCAGTTCCAGGACGCCAGGCTGAACAATGTCAAGGCCCAGGATGCACTATTCTACCGGGCCGACTTTTCCCGCGCCGAGCTGAGACAGTCCGATTTCACGGGAGCCAACCTGCTGGAATCGGAGCTGCACCGGGCCGGATTTATTTCCGCCGACCTGAAACAGGCCAATCTGAGCGGAACAGAGGGCGTGGGCGCGAATTTCTCCGGCGCGGACATGGCCCGGGCCAATCTGGTGCGGGCCCACATAACCGATGCGGATTTTTCCGGAGCCAACCTGCTGGAGGCCAACCTGGCCCAGGGGGTGTTCTCCGGCTCAAATTTTGAGCGCGCCAATATGCGCCACAGCTATCTCTTTGAGTCCAATTTGCAGTTCACCAGTTTCCGACAGGCCGGTTTTGAAGGGGCCAAATTCATCCGGCCCATGCTGTGGGACTCACATCTGGCGGGAGCCTCCGGCCTGCCGCGCTGGGTATTCTCCGGGCTGCACCAGGGCTATTACTCCCCCGTTAAAATCCAGTCTGTTATCAGAATCGGCATGAAGGAACTTATGGGGGCGGACCTGAGGAAGGTGGACCTGCGGGGCGCGGACCTCAAGGAGGCCGACCTGTCATATGCCAACCTGAGCGGAGCCCGGCTGGAAGACGCGGACCTCAGCGGGGCAAACATGGTGCTGGCCCTGCTGAAGGAATCCTCTCTGGTGGGAGCCAAGCTGGATGCGGTGAAACTGGCGGGAGCCGATCTGTCAGGAGCGCAACTGGAGGATTTCTACCAAAAGGAGTCCGAGTACTGGACCAGCGTGGGCACCCCGAACTGGGTCCCCCATAAGAAGCCGGCTGAAGAACAGCAGGCCCCATGACCCAACCGGCCAGAGTCCGGATGGCCACCACCCCCGGCGACCGACCCGGAGGGACCCCTCATCATTCCAGCGGGGGCAGCTCCAGCCCTGATTCGTCTTCCTCCACCTGAACCCGCTCCTCCTCATGGGGCTCCTCCTCATGGGGCATGTCCTCCAGGGACTTGGATCCATAGGCGATCAGTTCCTCCACCTTTGGCGCCGGAAATCCCAGCAGCTTGCCAATGAAAAAGAAGTGCTCCTTCTCCTTGGGGGAAAGCTCACGGTCCGAGATGGCTATCTCCATCAGATCCAGCATCATGCAGGCCCGCTTCTTAATTTCCTTCTCCCAGCCCACAAACGCCGTCATGGTGGGAACAGTCCTGTACTGGATGTATTTTTTAAGTGTTTCCACCAGCTTTTCATTCTTCACGAAAGCGATGGAACGCATGATGGACTCAGCCTCTTCGCGGGTAACATTCCCGTCAGCCACCACAATGGAGATTATGGCCGTGGCAAACCACTCCCGCTGGTGTTCATTCATCAAATGGATAGGGGTACGGAAACTGAAGCTCATTTTTTTCCCTGGCCAGGTTTTTGGGTTTATTCCAGGTTGTTATTGGCTAATTAAACCAAGTGAGGAGACTTTGACAACCAAATTTTCTCTTTTTCCCAAAAAAACGCAGGCTCAGAAGCGCCCGTATTCGCTCCCCCGCAGCCCGGCCACCAGGGACAATGCCCCCTTGCGGGGCGGCCTCAACTGAAAAGTATGTTCGAAAGCCTGGTCCGGTACTCCGCCAGCAGGGGGGAGTCTCCCTCCAGCAGATCGAACACCGCCAGCATCCCCAGCCGTCCCGCATCCTTGCCGAAAGACCGGTCCTTGCCGACTATCCCCAGCAAGGTCTCCAGGGCCTCCTTGTGCCCCCCCTTGAGAGCGCTTTCACAGGCATGGCGGAAATCATCCGAATGCTTCCCGGCCGGGGGCTTGTTCGCGTTCTCATACAAATACAGGGTCGAGCTGAGCCGGGATGCCATTTTCCCGAGGTTCTTCCCATCAGGGTTTTTCTCAAAGTCGGCGGTTTTCAGCTTTTCGGCAAACTCCCGCGCCTTGTCCGGCTCGCCTTGTTCCAGGTAATAAAACCCCAGTCCCAGCAGGGCGGATATATCCTCCGGATCGTCCTCCAGGGCTTTCTGGAACCTGGGGAGGGCATCAGTAAGATTTCCGGAAGCCAGCGCCTCCAGCCCCTGCTGGCCCTCCGGGGCTTCCTGAGCGGGGGCCGGTGGCAGGTGGTAGTTCAGAAACTTCTCTATTTCCGCCTCCGGATAGGCTCCGCTGAACTCATCGCGCAGCTTTGCATCCACAAACAGCTTGACGTTGGGAATGGATTTTATCTGGAGCAACTGGGCCAGCACTGGGCTTTCGTCCATATTGACCTTGACCAGATGGAACCGGCCGGAGAATTTCGCCGCCAGGGATTCCAGCACCGGGCCCAGCGTTTTGCACGGCTGGCACCAGGGGGCCCAGAAGTCCACCAGGACAGGGACCTGCCGGGATTTCTCCAGAACCTGGGCCTCAAAATCCTTTTCGGCCACATCACTAACATGAGTATTCGCGTTTTCCATAATTTTCAGTTAAATATGGAGGTATGTAACGGGCCGGAACAGCTTTCCGACCGTGAAAAATGACACTGGTATTATTTCAGCATACCAGGGGCGGAATAGTAAAACTCCCCGGGCCATCCCGGCCGTTGGATGATGTTTCCCCAGACGGGCAAAACCATGCGACACCGGATTGGCGGCAGGAGCAGGGCCATTCCCGCTATGTTAACAGTTACCACCCTTGAGGCAAATGGAGCTGCGGCAATTCAGTCAGCCTATAAAACTGGAAAACGTCCCGGCGGGAATCCTGGGATTCGATCTGGAGATGGCAAACTCCTTCCCACGGGAGTCTCCGGTCATCTGCATGGTGGGGCTGGAGCATTACGATCCTGAAGAACAGGTCTGCCATTCCTACATAGCCACCATCACCAACCGCACCGAGGAAAAAGAGCTGGTGTCCTGGTTTCTGGATTTCCTGGCCGGTTTTACCGCCCGAAACGCCGGGGCCCGGCTGCTGACATTCTCCGGCAGCGACAACGACATCCCCTGGATGACCGAAAGGATTGAGCGCTACGGGATTGATTCGGAAGCTCACGCCTTCAACTCCATGGATCATCTGGACCTGAGGGTGGAATTTCAGCGGCGCACCCAAACCAACCGGATCTCACTTAAAAGACTTGAGGAAGTGTTCGGCATTCAGCGCGAAACCGAAATATCCTCCAAGAAGGTCAGCTATCTGCTGACTGACCTGATCCGGGGCCGGAACAACGGTGGAATACCGGAAAAACTGTTCCGCTATCTATCCGAGGATGTGCATCACCTGCTGCTGATTTTGGACCAGTGGGACTCCCGCCCCCTGGCCGAACACTTTCTGGGGGAATTCGATTACATCAACCAGGCCATCAGTCTGCTGAAACTGAGCCGCCGCCTGGCCGGAAACGCACGCCCGCAGCCCGACTCAAGGGGCAAGGGGGGGCTGGCCGCATTCAACGAAGCCCTGGGGGAGCAGCTTGAAAAAGCGGTGGCACAGGAATCCCTCAAGGAGTTCCAGCTTCCCCGGCTGCCACAGGTATCGCTTAGAACGCAGGATGGCGAACGGATAGAAAAAAAATTCAAGGCCCTGTGCAGCCTGGAGATCCACTCGGACAACCACGGTTACAGGCTGACCCGCCAGTTGAAGAACCCCAAGGGAACCCTGGCCGTGGTCCGCAAAAACGGCAAGGTGCTGATGATCCGCCGCGGCAGGCACCTGGAGCGGGCGCCAGACATGTGGGGTTTGCCCGGCGGAGAACTGGAAAAAGGGGAAGGCCCGGCAGGGGGCGCAGCCAGGGAGCTTTTGGAGGAGCTGAACCTCAAGGGCCGGCCGCTCCAGATTCTGGGGGCCCAGCAGAGCGTCACCGGGCCCTATGAGCTGTTCTGGGTTGAGCTTGATGTTCCCGACCACACCTCCCTTGCCCCCAAAACGGATGAGGTGGCAGAAGTCCGCTGGGTCAGTCCCGGTGAACTGGGCCGCCTGGAACCCCTCATTCCGGGAACGCTTGAAGGATTCCGGGACTTTCTGGGGGCAGACTGGGGCCGCGCCGCCCACCTGAGGGGGAAAAAGAACAACGGAGGCCAATAATCCGGAGAACGGATATTTCTGTTGTTACTCTTTAAAAACCGTGGTAAAAATTCAGTTTACAGTCAGCAAACCGGAGCAGGAAACGACCGGAAAACAGCGTGTTCCGGCAGGCAGAAATCGAAAACCAGTTGCGTCCCGTCCGGGGACATCCCCGGCGCTGCAAGACAACCGAGAGGAAGATGATAGAGGTCAAGGTATCCAATGACATGGTCGACAGGGCCATGCGAGAACTCAAGCGAAAACTGATCAAGGAAGGGTTGTTCAAGGAACTGAGCCGCCGCAAGTTCAACATCAAGCCCTCCATGGCCAAGCGCCTCAAGCGCGCCCAGGCGGAAAAAATGCGCAAGAAGGAAGCCCGACGGGAACGCGAACGGATGGAACGCCAGTACTGATCAATACCAGGATACCGGGCCGGGAAGGCTGCCGGGGAGAACGCTCCCTGAAGGCATCCCGGCCGAATTGGAAATCCTGCACGACCGCTTCTGCACGACCGCCTCTTCAAGACAATTCCTGCACGTTCTGCACGACAACTTCTGCACGACAACTTCTGCACAGCAAAACTTCTGCACAGCAAGCTATGCCTGACCTGCCGCAGACCCGCCACAGGGCAGCCGGGACACCCCCGACAAATCACTGTGAACACCCCCGGAAAACTTCCGGACCGGAAGGCTCCCGCCAGGATTAATCCGGCCATGGAGAACATTAGCGCTAAAAATGACAAAGCCCCCTGCCACCATCAGGTGGACAGGGGGCCTGTTATTTCAATATCCCGCCATCTCTTCAGGATGTAACCGTCCAGGACGGTCTCCTGCCGCTTCGCCGGGATGGACTAGCGAACCTGCTTGCCTGACCCGGTTTTAGCGTCAACCTTGACCCGCTCCTTGCCCTCCGGCACGGGAATCTTGATCAGGGTCCGGCCTTCGCTGGTGTCGTCAGCCTCTTCCATGTCCAGCACGGCCCAGACATAAACGTTTCCGTTCAGGTCACCATCGGAAGCCTCGGGAGGCTGCACCTGGATGGACATGCGGGCAAAACCGCGCTTGTCCAGATCAATATCCGTCGGATACTTGATCTTGTCGTAGTTGCTCCTCAGGTACACCCGGCCCGGCCTGGTGACGGCACTGCCGGTCTTGATCTCAACCAGCTGCACATTAAGGAAAACTTCCTCGGGCTGTCCGCCGTCAAAGCTCAGGGCCTTCTTTTCCGTTTTCAGGTCCAGCCGGTACGGAATGTCCGTCAGCTTCTTGGTAACATCATCGGTGCTGGTGAATTCCGTCAGGCGCTTGCCGGGCACGACATCAACGCTTGACCGGTCGTTCTTCACCTCGATCAGACCCTCGGTAAGGGCAACCTTGGCCTTGCTGTCACGCTCGGTGACGCGCATGGTGGTTCCCTTGATGCCGATGGTGGCGGTGGGCGTGCCCACGTTCGCAGTCTGGCGCTGCTTGACAAAGTTCCCCCAGAACGAGCCCATCTTCATGAACATGTTCATCTGGAAGAACCGCTCCCCGCCTTTTTGCTCCTTGGCTTCCACCAGGAAGTTGGTGTTGGGGAACAGGCGAATCTCCGATCCGTCCCGGAATACAATGGTCGCCCGGGCCGATTTTGCCGTAACCACGGTATCTCCGCTTTTGAGCAGGAGCCCGTTGCGGCCCTTCACGGTCTGCTTTTCCTTGGCCTGGACAACCTGCACCGGCCCTTCAAGCCGCTGCAAGGTCGCCACGATCTCTGCATCCTGAGCGAAGGCGAGCGTGGTGAAGGAAAGGAATGAAAACAACAGTACCAACCCGGCGCTCAACAAATGTTTTTTCATGTCATCCTCGTCAATATGGTTTTTTTTTGTTTCACGGTAGTATACACAATCATTCAAATTAATTCAATGTATTCCTTATGAATTTATCCGTGACGGAGTCTGTTCACGTCTGTACTCGGTCTGATCACGCCCTTTAATTGGGGCCTTTTTCCGCAAAAGTTTTTCTGCAATTAAAGTGCCCGGGGGGACATACCAAGCATATTACTGTTATATCAGCATGTTGAACAGAACTTAAAACATGATATTCCTTTTGGATATTGCCTGCTGGTGTGTTTTCCCTGCAACTTGTTGTGGCAAACCTGCCACAACCCTGGATTTTTTTACCATACCTGTTAAACAGCATTACTCCTGCAAAAGTTTCCCCCAAGCCGGAAAAAGGCGGTTTGCAAAAGTCCGAACACCGGAGAGGCTATCCCCCGCCCCATAATTTTTAT
>Ga0224501_10004583_pt1 | contig 10901 bp, 4 predicted proteins | sample SF_Oct11_sed_USG_4_FD_169105 | JGI IMG/M metagenome (GOLD analysis project Ga0224501, IMG submission 169105) | Sediment microbial communities from San Francisco Bay, California, United States - SF_Oct11_sed_USGS_8_1 | ecosystem: Environmental > Aquatic > Marine > Sediment | place: USA...
GAGAAGGTCAATATCGACGATCTGGTGAACGCCCGTACGGTCTCGGCGGTCATCCAGGCGTTCTTCGGGTCCAGCCAGCTCAGCCAGTTCATGGATCAGACGAATCCGCTGGCGGAGATGACCCACAAGCGGCGCCTCTCGGCCCTCGGGCCGGGCGGACTGACCCGTGAGCGGGCCGGCTTCGAGGTGCGTGACGTCCATTATTCCCACTATGGACGGATGTGCCCCATCGAAACGCCCGAAGGTCCCAACATCGGCCTCATCACGTCTCTCACCACCTATTCGCGCATCAACGATCTCGGGTTCATCGAGACGCCGTACAGGAAGGTGGTGGACAAGAAGGTCACCAATTCGATCGAGTGGCTCTCCGCCAACGAGGAGGAGACCGGCCGGATCGCGCAGGCCAACGCGCCGCTCAACGCGGACGGCTCGTTCGTGAACGAGTTCGTCCTGTGCCGGGAGCGCGGCGACTTCCCGCTTCTGCGCCCCTCGGACATCGACTACATGGACGTGGCCCCCGATCAGCTCGTGTCGGTGGCCGCCGCGCTCATCCCCTTCCTGGAGCACGACGACGCCAACCGCGCCCTCATGGGCTCGAACATGCAGCGTCAGGCGGTGCCGCTCCTCTACACCGACGCGCCCCTGGTGGGTACGGGGTTGGAGGCGAAGGTGGCCCAGGACTCCGGCGCGGTCATCACGGCGCGGCGCGGTGGCGAGGTGGTGCACGTCACCGCCGACGAGATCGTGGTGGACACGGGCGCGGCGAAGAACGCCGGCGGCGACCAGCCACTGGCCAAGCTGGCGCAGTTCGACCGCTACCGGCTCCGGAAGTACTGGAGAACCAACCAGGACACGGCCATCAACCAGCGTCCCCTGGTACGGGCGGGCGAGGAAGTGAAGGCCGGCGACATCATCGCCGACGGGCCCAGCACCGACAACGGTGAGTTGGCCCTGGGGCGTAACGTCCTGGTGGCCTTCATGCCCTGGTACGGATACAACTACGAAGACGCCATCGTCATCAGCGAGAAGCTGGTGCGTGACGATGTCTTCACGTCCATCCACATCCAGGAGCTGGAACTCCACGTCCGCGACACCAAGCGCGGGATGGAGGAGATCACCCGCGAGATTCCCAACGTGGCGGAAGAGAGCCTCGTGGACCTCGACGAGCGCGGCATCGTCCGCATCGGCGCCCGGGTCAAGGCCGGTGACATCCTGGTGGGGAAGATCACCCCCAAGGGTGAGACCGAGCTCTCTCCGGAAGAGAAACTCCTCACGGCCATCTTCGGTGAGAAGGCCAAGGACGTGAAGGACTCGTCCCTGCGGGTCTCTCCCGGGATGAGCGGAACCGTCATCGACGTGAAGATCTTCTCACGCCGGGTGGACGATCCGCTCCTCGAGAAGGAGCACGGCGGCAAGATCGCCGACCTGCGCTCCCTCGAGCGGGAAGAGGCGCAACGCATCGCCGAGGCCCGTGACGAGGAGCTGCGCGAGATCCTCCAGCGGCAGACCGTGACCCTCATGCTCAAGAAGGGTACGGTGGAGCCCTACATGGACGAGGGCACCAAGCTCAGCAAGACGGAGATCGACGAGATCGACTTCAACAAGGTCGACCTCTCCACCGTCAAGGTCCAGAACAAGGATGCCAGCGAGCGGATCCGCCGCGTCGTGGACGAGGCGGCGAGCCGGATCCAGCGCGTGCGGGAGAAGACCGAAGAGCAGATCGACAAGGTGTTCCAGCCCGACGAGTTGCCGCCGGGTGTGGTCCAGCTGGTGAAGGTCTACGTCGCCGAGAAGCGGAAGATCTCCGTGGGTGACAAGATGGCCGGCCGCCACGGGAACAAGGGCATCATCGCCCGGATCGCCCCCGAGGAGGACATGCCGTTCCTCCCCGATGGGACACCGGTGGAGATCGTCCTCAATCCGCTGGGCGTGCCCTCCCGGATGAACGTGGGCCAGGTGCTGGAGACCCACCTGGGGTGGGCGGCGCGAATCCTCGGATTCGAGGCCAAGACCCCGGTGTTCCAGGGTGCCACCGAGAACGAGGTGGGCGGCTTGCTGAAGGTGAGCGGCCTCAGCTGGATCCGGAACGCCCTGGACCTCCAGACGGAGCTCTCCGACGGCGTCGCCGACCTGCAGACGCTCATCGACGTGGCCCGGGAGGTTCCGGTCGCCATCGTCACCGGGCAGCAGAATGGTGACGGAGACCATCCCCGGGGTCACACCCAGGGGATCGGGCAGGGGCTGGATGCCTACCTGGCCCTGGATCTGGACAAGAAGCACCAGAAGCTCTTCGACTCCCTCATCGAGTTCGTGAAGGGAGCGGCCACCGAGATCGCCGACCGCAAGGACGCGAAGGTGGCGGACATGTTCCCGTCCATCCAGAAGCTCTTCGGGCGCAAGACGGTCAAGACCGGCCTCGACGACGCCGTGGTGGAGTTGATGGAGTACGCCGGGATCTTCCCCAACGGAAAGGTCTGGCTCCGCGACGGACGGAGCGGCCGCCGCTTCGACTTCCCCGTCACGGTGGGTGCCATCTACATGCTCAAGCTGAGCCACCTGGTGGATGACAAGATCCACGCGCGTTCCATCGGGCCATACTCCCTCGTGACGCAGCAGCCGCTGGCAGGAAAGGCCCAGTTCGGCGGTCAGCGCTTCGGGGAGATGGAGGTATGGGCCCTGGAAGCGTACGGCGCGGCACACACGCTTCAGGAGATCCTCACGGTGAAATCCGACGACGTCCAGGGACGTTCGAAGGTCTACGAGGCCATCGTGAAGGGTGAGAATCTGCCGCGGCCGGGAATTCCCGAGTCGTTCAACGTGTTGGTGAAGGAGCTTCAGGCTCTCGGGCTGAGCGTAACGCTCGGCGAGGAAGAGTAAGCGAGATGATCGATTTTCCCAGGACCCGCGAACAGCGCACCTCCGACTTCGATTTCATGCAGGTGAAGCTCGCTTCACCCGACGAGATCCGGGGCTGGTCGTTCGGTGAGGTCGTCAAGCCCGAGACCATCAACTACCGCTCCTTCAAGCCGGAGCGTGACGGGCTCTTCTGCGAACGCATCTTCGGTCCGGTCAAGGACTGGGAGTGCCATTGCGGGAAGTTCAAGCGCATCCGGTTCCGGGGACACGTGTGTGACCGCTGCGGCGTGGAGGTCACCCTGTCCAAGGTCCGTCGTGAGCGGATGGGGCACATCGAGCTGGCCGTCCCCGTTGCGCACATCTGGTTCTTCAAGACGCTGCCCAGCCAGCTGGGCTACCTGCTGGGGATGACCCTCCGCGACCTGGAGAAGGTGATCTACTACGCCGCGTACGCGGTGACCCATCCAGGAAAGCAGGACGTCGAGTTCCAGGATCTCCTGGACGAGGACGAGTACTACGACCTGCGGGTGAAGGCGCGGGAGGAGGGTGACTCCGACTTCAAGGCCGAGATCGGCGCCGAGGCCGTGCGCACGCTCCTCAAGATGCTCGACAGCGACGATCGCAAGATCCAGGACCGCAACTCCGACGGGAAGGGGCTCGATCGTCTCGCCGATACTCTGCGGTACGAGATCGCCAACGAGACGTCCCAGCACCGCAAGAAGAAGAAGCTCAAGCGTTTGAAGGTGGTGGACGCGCTGCGGATGTCCGGGGCGACTCTCGACGACCGGAACCGTCCCGAGTGGATGATCCTGGACGTGGTTCCGGTGATTCCGCCGGACCTCCGTCCGCTGGTGCCCCTCGACGGCGGGCGCTTCGCGACCTCCGACCTCAACGACCTGTACCGTCGGGTCATCAACCGGAACAACCGCCTCAAGAAGCTCATCGACATGCGCGCCCCGGAGGTCATTCTCCGGAACGAGAAGCGGATGCTCCAGGAGGCGGTGGACGCCCTCTTCGACAACGGTCGCCGGTCCAAGGCGATCCGGGGTCGGGGGAAGCGCCCCCTGAAGTCCCTCAGCGACATGCTGAAGGGGAAGCAGGGCCGCTTCCGTCAGAACCTTCTGGGCAAGCGCGTGGACTACTCGGGCCGTTCGGTCATCGTGGTGGGCCCCGAGCTGAAGCTGCATCAGTGCGGACTTCCCAAGGCCATGGCCGTGGAGCTCTTCAAGCCGTTCATCATCCACGAGCTGGAGAAGCGGGGCGAGGCCGAGACGGTGAAGCGCGCCAAGAAGATCGTGGAGCGCGACGATCCCAAGGTCTACGAGGTCCTGGAAGACATCATCAAGGACCACCCGGTGCTGTTGAACCGCGCTCCCACGCTGCACAGGCTGGGAATCCAGGCGTTCGAGCCGGTCCTCGTGGAAGGGAAGGCCATCCGCATCCACCCCCTCGTCTGCTCGGCGTTCAACGCCGACTTCGACGGGGACCAGATGGCGGTGCACGTGCCGCTTTCCTATGAGGCGCAGCTGGAGGCGAGGGTGCTCATGCTCTCGTCCAACAACATCCTGCTTCCCTCCAACGGCCGTCCGGTCACCGCTCCCACGCAGGACATGGTCATCGGGTCGTACTACCTGACGCACATCGGCGTGGCCCGCGGTGCGCTGGAGCGTACGGGCAACGATCCCAAGATCGCCAAGAGCCGGAGACAGAAGGCCAACGAGGATCTCGACGAGATCTACAAGGACGCGCTCCGCTTCTCCGCCTACGGAGAGGTGGAGATGGCGTTGGCCTCGGAGCGGGTGACCTTCCACACCCCGGTGTGGTTCTGGGCGCCCCGGTCCGCCGAGGTCGTTGCGGAAGGGAACGGCGGCACCCACGAGTGGGCGCGTACCACCGCGGGGCGGGTGCTGTTCAACTCCATCATCCCCGACGAGCTCGGCTTCCTGAACCAGACGTTCGGGAAGAAGGAGCTCGGAGACCTGGTGTTCGACTGCTTCACGCAGGTGGGGATGGGTCGGACCACGGCCTTCCTGGACGCTCTGAAGGACTTCGGGTTCCGCTACGCCACCATGGGCGGGATCAGCGTGGGGATCGAGGACATGGAGGTCCCGATCGAGAAGGGCGAGATCCTCAAGGACGCCGACGCCCAGGTGACCCGGTTCCAGAAGGCTTACGCCAGCGGATTCATCTCCAACGGCGAGCGGTACAACAAGATCATCGATACGTGGACGCACGCGAACAACGACGTGGCCGACGCCATGGTGCGTCACCTCGAGCAGTCCAGGGACGGATTCAACCCGGTGTTCATGATGATGAACTCCGGAGCCCGGGGTAACCGCGACCAGATGCGTCAGCTGGCCGGGATGCGCGGCCTCATGGCCAAGCCCCAGAAGAAGCTGACCGGTGGCATCGGCGAGATCATCGAGAGCCCGATCAAGTCGAACTTCCGCGAGGGCCTCACCGTGGTGGAGTACTTCATCTCCACCCACGGCGCCCGGAAGGGTCTGGCCGACACGGCGCTCAAGACGGCGGACGCGGGGTACCTGACCCGTCGTCTGGTGGACGTGGCGCAGGACATGACCATCACCATCGAGGATTGCCACACCATCCTCGGCCTGGAGATGACCGCGCTGAAGGAGGGCGAGGACATCATCGAGCCCCTCGCCGACCGGATCGTCGGCAACGTGGCGCTGGAAGACGTGTACGACCCCATCGACGGCGAGCTTCTGATCCAGGCCGGCGAGCTCATCGGCGAAGAAGCGGCCGAGGCCGTGGAGGTCGCGGGGATCCAGATGGTCAAGATCCGCTCGGTCCTCACGTGCGAGTCCAAGCGGGGCATCTGTCAGCAGTGCTACGGCCGCAATCTGGCGACCATGAAGCTGGTCGACACCGGAGAGGCGGTGGGTATCCTGGCCGCCCAGTCCATCGGTGAGCCGGGGACCCAGCTCACCCTGCGGACCTTCCACATCGGAGGTACGGCGTCACGCATCGCGGCGCAGACCCAGCGGAAGTCCAAGATCGAAGGCGTGGTCGGGCTGGAGCGCGTCACCACGGTGGAGACGCCCAATGAAGACAGGATCGTGACCTCTCGCGAGGGACAGATCCTCCTCAAGACGAAGGAAGGCCAGCTTCGCAGCCAGCTGTCGGTGCCGTACGGCGCCACCCTGGCGGTCGAGGAGGGAACGACCATCCAGGCGGGAGACCTCCTCTTCAGCTGGGATCCGTACTCCGAGCCCATCGTGGCCGACTCGGCGGGTGTGATCCAGTTCCACGACATCGTGGACGATCAGACCATGCGCGAGGAGCTGGATGAATCGACGGGCCGTCGTCAGATGACCATCATCGAGGATCGGGAGAAGAAGCTCCACCCGACCATCCAGATCCGGAAGAACACCAAGAAGCGCGAAAAGCTGAAGGAGTTCATCATCCCGGTGGGAGCACAGCTCACCGTCCGGGACGGTGAGGAAGTGCAGCCGGGCGACACCATCGCCAAGATCAGCCGTGAGGTCTACAAGACCCGCGACATCACCGGTGGTCTGCCGCGAGTGGCGGAGCTCTTCGAGGCACGCCGCCCGAAGGACCCGGCGGTCATCACGGAGATCGACGGCATCATCAGCTTCGGAGACATCAAGCGCGGTAAGCGCGAGGTTCACGTCGCACCGGAGCAGGGGCCGCCGCGGACCTACGAGGTCCCGGTGGGTAAGCACATGCGGGTGCACGAGGGAGACCAGGTGCGGGCGGGTGACCGTCTCAGCGAGGGCCCCATCAACCCGCACGACATCCTGCGCATCAAGGGCCCCCGGGCGGTTCAGGAGTACCTCCTGAACGAGATCCAGGAGGTGTACCGGCTCCAGGGCGTGAAGATCAACGACAAGCACATCGGCGTGATCGTGCGCCAGATGCTCCAGAAGGTGAAGGTCACCGATTCCGGTGAGACGACCCTCCTGGAAGGCGAGAACGTGGATCGCGTGGAGTTCCGGGAATCCAATCGGGGGGCCATCGCCGACGGGAAGAAGCCGGCCCGGTCCGAGCCCCTCCTGTTGGGGATCACCAAGGCCAGCCTCACCACGGAGTCGTTCATCTCCGCGGCGTCCTTCCAGGAAACCACCCGGGTGCTGACCGACGCCGCGGTACGCGGCGCGCGGGACGAGCTCCAGGGCCTGAAGGAGAACATCATCATCGGTCACCTCATCCCGGCGGGAACCGGGGTACACCGCTACTCCAACGTCGAGTTCATGGTGGAGCAGTCGTACTACGACGAGGAGATCGTGCCCCTGTCCGACCCCGGAGAGCTCGTGCCGGGGCTGGCGGTGGCCAGGGACGACGAGGAGTAGCCCTCGGGACCCGTCCTCCGGGGCGGTGCCGAGCCGGAACACGAGGGGAGGCCGACCATCGGGGCGGCCTCCCCTCGGAGCGTCCGGGGGCCATGGAGGATCGAATCAGAACGGTGTGGGCTTTCCTGGTCGGTGGGCGGCGGGCACGGCAGAGCAGCGACCCGAGTGGGCGTGCGGCGATACCCGCCCGGGACCCGTGGAGGATCCCCTGACCGGCATTCTCCGCCGCCGCGGGTCCCACGGGTCCCTCTCCCCTCAATCGGGCGCGTGCCAAGGCGTTGACACCCCCCACCACCCTTTCTAAGTTATCAAGCTCTGTCGGAATTGCTCGCGACCATCGTCGGTCGGGCGTTTCCGATACGCTTGAGGCAGTGATTTCACGATCAGAGGATTCATGCCGACGATCAACCAGCTCGTGAGGAAGGGCCGCAAGGCGCTTCAGAAGAAGAACAAGGCGCCGGCGCTTCAGAAGAACCCGCAGCGTCGCGGGGTCTGCACGCGTGTGTACACCACCACGCCGAAGAAGCCGAACTCGGCTCTCCGGAAGGTGGCGCGTGTGCGGCTCACGAACGGGTACGAGGTCACCGCGTACATCGGCGGTGAGGGTCACAACCTTCAGGAGCACTCCATCGTGCTCATCCGCGGTGGCCGTGTGAAGGACCTTCCCGGTGTCCGGTACCACGTGGTTCGTGGCACCCTCGACACCTCCGGTGTGTCGGATCGCCGTCAGGGCCGGTCCAAGTACGGCGCCAAGCGGCCCAAGTAGAGAACGGATAACCAATGAGTCGTCGTTCAAGAGCAGAGCGCCGGGAGACTCCTCCCGACCCGCGATTCGGATCACAGACCGTGTCGAAGTTCATCAACGCGTTGATGAACGACGGGAAGAAGTCCACCGCCGAGAAGATCTTCTACGACGCGGTCGAGATCGTCGAGCAGCGTGCCGGCCAGCCTGGCCTCACGGTGTTCCAGCAGGCTCTGACCAACGCCAAGCCCGCCCTCGAGGTGAAGAGCCGGCGGGTCGGTGGAGCGACGTACCAGGTGCCCATCGAGGTTCGCCCTGAGCGGCGTGCCGCGCTGGCCACCCGCTGGCTCATCGGGTTCGCGCGGGGCCGGTCGGAGAAGAGCATGGCCGAGCGTCTGGCCGCCGAGCTTCTCGCCGCGAGTCGGGGTGAGGGAGCGACGGTGAAGAAGAAGGACGATACGCACCGCATGGCCGAGGCCAACAAGGCATTCGCCCACTATCGGTGGTAGCGTGAAGGACCTCCGCCCCGAGAGGGCGCGGAGAGGCAGAAAAAATTCGAAGTGGAATACGCGATGGCCGGAAGGCCCTCTCCGTTCACCAGGGGCCCGGAAACCGTGCCGATCGCCTGGAGGAGAGGCGACCGGCACCGGACAGTCCGGCGCTCCTTTTTTATCTGTACATAAGTGTTGATCAGAGGGACCAGATAGATGCCCAGAAAAACGCCACTCAAGCACCTCCGGAATATCGGCATCATGGCGCACATCGATGCCGGTAAGACGACGACCACGGAGCGCGTCCTGTTCTACACGGGCCGTCTGCACCGCATGGGCGAGGTGCACGAGGGCGGTGCCACCATGGACTGGATGGAGCAGGAGCAGGAGCGTGGAATCACCATCACCTCCGCTGCCACCACCGCCTTCTGGAAGCGTTTCGACACCGATTACCGCATCAATATCATCGACACTCCCGGGCACGTGGACTTCACCGCCGAGGTGGAGCGTTCGCTCCGCGTTCTCGACGGTGCCGTCGCCGTGTTCTGTGCGGTGGGCGGCGTGGAGCCCCAGTCCGAGACGGTGTGGCGCCAGGCCGACCGCTATCGGGTTCCCCGCATCGCCTTCGTGAACAAGATGGACCGCGTCGGCGCCGACTTCATGAACGTCGTCGGGATGATGAAGGACCGCCTCGGGGCCAACGCCCACCCGGTGCAGTACCCGCTGGGAGAAGGAGAGCTCTTCACCGGCGTCATCGACATCGTTCGCCGCCGGGCCATCATCTATGAAGACGAGCTCGGGTCGAAGTTCTCCGAGGGGGACGTTCCCGACGCGCTCCGCGACACCGTCGAAGACCTGCGGCATCATCTGGTCGAGGCCGCGGTGGAGCACGACGACGAACTGGTGGAGAAGTACCTCTCCGGCGAAGAGCTCACCGACGAGGAACTGCGGCACGCCATCCGGTCGGCCACCATCAAGGGGATGATGTTCCCCGTGTTCTGCGGGTCGGCGTTCAAGAACAAGGGCGTGCAGGCCATGCTCGACGGCGTCATCGACTACCTGCCGTCGCCGTTGGACATTCCCGCCATCAAGGGTCACCTCCCGCACCACGACGAGACCTTCGAAGAGCGTGAGGCTTCCGACGACGCACCGTTCTCGGCGCTCGCCTTCAAGATCATGACCGACCCGTACGTGGGTAAGCTCACGTTCTTCCGGGTCTATTCGGGATCGCTCCCGTCCGGCAGCTACGTCCAGAACGCCACCAAGGACAAGCGCGAGCGGGTGGGCCGCATCCTCCAGATGCACGCCAACAAGCGCGAGGAGCTCGAGGAGGTGTACGCCGGGGACATCGCGGCCGCCATCGGGCTCAAGGACGTGAAGACGGGCGACACGCTCTGCGTGGAGACCCACCCCATCATCCTCGAGGCCATGCAGTTCCCCGAGCCGGTGATCGCGGTCGCGGTGGAGCCCAAGACCAAGGCGGACCAGGACAAGCTCGGCAACGGACTTTCCAAGCTCGCGGACGAGGACCCGACGTTCCGGGTCTACACCGACCCCGAGACCAGCCAGACGATCATCGCCGGGATGGGTGAGTTGCACCTCGAGATCATCGTCGACCGCCTCAAGCGCGAGTTCAGCGTGGAGGCCAACATCGGCCGGCCGCAGGTCGCGTATCGTGAGACGATCCGCAAGCGGGCCGAGAACGTCCATGGCAAGTTCGTACGCCAGACCGGTGGTCGCGGGCAGTACGGCCACGTGGTGATCAACATCGAGCCCGGCGAGACCGGCTCCGGCTTCGTCTTCGAAGACAAGATCGTGGGTGGTGTCATCCCGCGGGAGTACATCAGCTCCGTGGAGCAGGGTATCAAGGAGTCCCTGGACAACGGTGTCCTGGCGGGATATCCGATCATCGACGTTCGCGTCGAGTTGATCGACGGGTCCTACCACGACGTCGACTCCAGTGAGATGGCGTTCAAGATCGCGGGCTCCATGGCCCTCAAGGAGGGCGTCCGCAAGGCCAGCCCGGCGATCCTCGAGCCCATCATGGACGTGGAAGTCGTGACTCCGGCGGAATACATGGGTGACCTCATCGGTGACCTTTCTTCCCGTCGGGGCAGGGTCGGAGGAATGACCGAGCGGGCCGGTGCCCGGGTCATCGGCGCCAGCGTCCCCCTCGGGGAGATGTTCGGCTACTCCACCACCCTGCGGTCACTCAGTCAGGGCCGGGCGGTCTACACCATGCAGTTCGCCCACTATGACGAAGTTCCCAAGTCGAAGTCGGAAGAGATCATGGCGGCCTACAGTGGCGGCCGGGCCGGTTAAGGCGAGTCAATAGGACACCGAGAGGAATACGATGGGCAAGGCAAAATTCGAGCGGACAAAGCCACACGTGAACGTGGGCACGATTGGACACGTGGACCACGGGAAGACGACACTGACGGCTGCGATCACGTTCACGCAGGCGAAGAAGTTCGGAGG
>Ga0224501_10004584_pt1 | contig 10900 bp, 9 predicted proteins | sample SF_Oct11_sed_USG_4_FD_169105 | JGI IMG/M metagenome (GOLD analysis project Ga0224501, IMG submission 169105) | Sediment microbial communities from San Francisco Bay, California, United States - SF_Oct11_sed_USGS_8_1 | ecosystem: Environmental > Aquatic > Marine > Sediment | place: USA...
AATTTCGTCATTCGCGACACACTTGTGGGTAGTGAGAAACTACGTACCCCGTCCCAGCGAAACTATGTACCATGTACTCTCAAAACCACGCAAACTCCGTAGCTTTGAAATCATGTGCCCTGTACCTCAAGCTGAAAACCACTTACCAGTACCCTCGAACCTATACACTTCCACCAGAACTTTGACAAAAAAGTGGAAAAACCCGCCAATTAAAAATTGAGGTTTAAATAAAGGAGGCCCACCCGTATAGTTTACCTTTCTATGGGGCATAAAGTTGCAAGCAGCAAGTCCCCTAAGAACTCAGTACCAAGAGGCATAAATAAAAAAATGACCTTGGTCTTGACCTTGGCCTGGGTTTGGAAGCGCTGAGAGGAGTCAAACTAGTGACTGTGAGTGTAACACTGATGAAAACTCAAAGACCAGCAGAGTAGGCCAATTTCTGCACCACTCCTCGATCTACTGACAGTGACCATTGCTCTGTCAGTGTCATGGAGGACACGAAGAAAGCCGTGAGTGATTCATGACTGAGTCGGTGACGCGGGTGCCAAAATCGGCAATCAGCGACGAGCCAGACACGTCAGTGAGTGTGTGACTGTGAGTGTGAGCCAGCCCCACTGAGTTGAGTTTTACTTTTAAGGCTAGGGTGAGGGTTTGAGTTTGATTTTTGTATGCCCGTTCACATATGCCGTGTCCACCTACTGGGTCGGGAGCAGATACTCATACTGCGATGTAGTGGTAGTCAAGATACGCCTCTTCCACCTTATTTCCAACTTCTGTCATATCGGCAAAACCAGTATGGGTATAGAGACAGGTAGGCCCAGATCTTTTTTTGAAATCGCACTAGTCAGTGACATAAAGTTTATCACGAAGAAATTTTTTATGTCATTGCACTATAGTCGACTATACCAACCATACCACCTTCGTTAACCATACGTAGTCAAGGGACAAGACCACGGAGTAAGATGGAGTGACATCAATGCGATATCAGTTGAAGCTGTAAAGCTCTGTCACCACTATTTTGTTTAGAGCGTCAAAACCGAGACTCAATGGCTTAGATATATAAAATCCTCCAGCTTCACACCAGGCCAGCAGCCAATAATATGCCTCGAAACCCCACGTAACTTGTATCATTATAGAGCTTAACATCTCATCTGTCCAATGATATCAATGATTTTGACATTGAACCCAACGGGATTGAACCAACCCGCAGCAGCCGCTCACGAGCTATCTTCAATTCCTAAAGACCGCTAGTGGAGAACCGCTCTATCTGTCCAGTCGACGCGCGTTTGTGCTCGGCTTCATATGCACATCCAAGGCAGTAAGTAGGCTTGTCAGTGAAGGAACTGCTGCTCTCTGATAAGGCAGGCTTGGAATATTTGCTCACATTTCGTATATCACAGGACCACCTAGAGAGTTTCTTTGGGAAGGTAGGGTCAATGGGTGCGCAAAATAACAACCCGCATGCCATCCAGCTCGAAGCCACATTACGCCGCCTACTGGCCAAACTATCTGTCCCCAGTTCGGAGTGTGGGAACACTCTTGATAGTGAAACGAACTCTGCATGAGCCCCCTTAGGAAAGGCCCCATTAGTGATGCAGAGGTGGCATAGATAGGGAGATGGAGGACATTCCTCGGAAACATCCGGAGTCTGAGTGCATCATGAGCGATAACATTTTATTCTATATAGCGGGGTATATTGTTAGACCACTTTCTGGCAGTGTTAAGTGTGACGAGTGCATCAACCAGGTCATTGGTGAACCCGGTGCAGGAGTTGATCACTAATACACCTGGGATCGTATCTACTCTGTGTTATATGACACAAACAACCGAGGTGGACTGACCAAGTCAACCGATGCGCTGTTCGGGGTAGTCCGGCACGCGGAATCTTTATTATAAGTTGCGTTACCTAAAGCTGGCTTAAAGTGCCACCCGAATCTATGCCAGTTGCTTCTGACATCCTACAACTGGCATGCCCTTGAGAAGTGGAACTCATCCTTCTATCTCCAGTCAAACTGTGAGATTGAGGTGGGCTCCATGAACCACGGGCATCAGTTGACCTGGTCGATGATGTCAAAGTTTTTTTTTATATCAGACTCTGCATGATCAATTACAGGACAGCAAACTTCAGAAAGGTCCAGGTTAAATAGGCTCATCATATTTACACATATTTAATCCCTACAGTTTGCAGCTCACAGAGCTCCTTTTCATGCTACACTACTATTGTTTAGCCCGCGGAGCTCCGTGGTTTAGCCTGGTATCCAATATACAGTTACACACACTTGTCTGCAGGCTGGTCACTCGGTTATCAAAACCAAATACAGTAAACTCTGAATTCTAAGGAACCCAATTCAAGAGAGCTCTCAACTCAATGGACAACTGGAAACCTGAATTAACCCCCACTCATTTTAAAGGAAAATTCACTTCAAAAGACACAAAACAGTGTGACCGAGGTGTCCTTTGAATTGAGAGTTGTAAATGTATATGTGTCATTAAGTTTTCAATGTCAACTACAGAATGATTGAGCCTCATCTAACCCTGTGTGTCCCCCTAGACAGTAAGTGGTTTACAGTGCATCAGTACTGCATCCCTCACGTCCACCGGTACAAGGCAGGAGTTGTTGCCTCACAGCTTGACCTGTTGGCTCCTACAAGTTCAGTACATTGTAAATGCTATCGATCGCTTTGGACAGCGTAGATCTTTGGCTATCCAATGATGTATGGTTAAAGTGGATTCGGCGCATATGATTGGCCACTAGACAGCGCAGCGGTGAAGTTTGGGCCTTCTTATATCTAAGCCATTGAGCCTCGGTTTCGACACCCTAACCAAAATGGCGGCGATAGAGCCTTTCGGCTTCAACCATGCGTAATGTGAATGCCCTGGTTAGCACTCCGTGGACTAGACGGTAACATGGGTTCTATACACGACTTTATCAAGGTCACCAATATAGCCTTTCTTGTGTCAGTCGCTAGAAGTAGGAATCTATACGATATGAGCGAGTTGCCCGGTATCGGCCAACTTATCACCCGAATTCTTGCCTGAGCGAGTGTTGGGCGAGTGGTCATATACCCGACCAATGGTTTGGGCGATTCGAACGACCTATATAACGAGGCTGGCCAATCAAATCAGCGGAAAGCATTATCGGCGATTCGCGCGAGAATAGATCGGGTGCCATATTTGATTTCTGTACTTTTCTTTGTCTAGTTGACAATCTCTTCGCTCTCGCTTTTCGTCGATCACTTCAACTTTCAAGGAATTACCGGACTATTTAACCGCTTTCTCATATATCAATATCTTACCGTAACCATATATACATATACACATAGCGCATACACTAACTATACCAGGCTCATAACTTAGTACTAGTAGTAACTAGCATTACTACTACTAGTAAGTAACTAGTAAGTAGACTATCATCACTATCACGATTTGAGTATTATTTATTCATAGTAATATTAGTAAAAAAAGTAATCGGTAACGGATAACGATCAGGGATACTCCAGAGTGGTTCGCATCCTAGAGCTCCTACAACTAGAGGAGCTGGTCGTTATGCTGATTAGTGACCAGCATCGCCATGCTCGATTCCCGCGGTGATCTCTGTCGTCACGGTCGTGGGAGAGTCCAGAGAGGACCGATTACGAGATCGAGGAAAGAGATTGGCGCCTACCAGACTGCTGTGCCCAAATTGCTTGATGAAAATGAGCCAACAGCTGGTGTTTACGGGTATGTTTCCAACTAACCAAGTACATGGTTAATATTTATTTCATTCAAATTCAATATTTGCCTTATCTAATTCTATATTTCGATCCATGCGTAGAGCATATCTTGCAGTTGCAGTTGTTGTGTTTCCCAGGTCAACCCATAGTACACACATGATGTACCTGTTGAGTGTTGATTGTTGCGTTTAATTTTTAAAACAGTTGTGAAAATGTGAGTAAAACTAAAAAGGTCCCCGGCGAGATAGATCTATTGGTCGTTTGTTTGTTTTTGTTATTATCTGTGATGTAGTGACAGTGAGTAGTGTCTAACCATATCTGTGGCATATCAGATACTTGATTTGCTTAGTGCTCTTTGCTTTGTGCATGTTGTGTTGGCGGGGAAGGTATTATCACTGAGGCTAGTAATATTTTTTTATTTAATTGTTTGGAAACAACAAAAGGGTTTATTTATGTTAATCTTGGAACTTATGCCAACATTCCCAATATAACTGGATGCTAATGAAATGATTATTGTACTTGTAGGCTTCCTTCCAACAGAATTGGAACCTGGAAAAATTACTTCCGCCTATCAAAGAACATGTTCTATTATGTTCTCTCGCAGATTCACCAGGACATTGTAAAGTCTGATACTTTCTGTGGCGAAGCAGTTCCGCCAGATCAACGACTCATGGTACGCACTCCCCAACAATGACCACTAGATAATCCTGTTATTCACCCCAGCGCTACTCTCGAACAAAGCGGCTTAATGCAGTTTGTAGCGCCAAAAGAAGCTTAGTAGTCCGGGTCCATTTGTAATCATTTGTATGGGTTTTGTTAGCAAAGTTCCCGAAGCCCTCTCAAGTCGGAAAAATCTGGCAATGTTCACCGCGATCGCTCGCAGCTGCCAAATCTTGACGGTGCTCATCAAGTGACTGTAGCTCTGCTTTCAGCATTTCTGGTGATGCGCTGCATCTCATGATAACGTTGGTTGTTCGTTTGAAAAACAATGCAGGTTCAAATCCTGTAAATATAGGTGTAATTTGAAATGGTTTGGTTGTTTATCCGATCAATTCTAGTCTGCTTCAGTTAATTCGTGGTTGTATTAAAAGTTTTTTGGCTGGTAGATCACATTGCGCTACATCGGGACAGGCGTCCATGACGGCCCTACACTATGAGTGGGCAGTCGGTCTACCTACAATATCCAAGATTGTGCCAGAGGTATTGAAGGCGATTTACCTGCGACTGAGAGGATATCATTCAAAAACACCAACCTCAGAGCGAGAGTGGCGAGAAACGGCACAAGAGATGGCGAATCGTTAGAATTTTCCGAATTGCATCGGTAAGTGGGGTGTCATATAGAACACCCAAGATATACCCGAATGCTACTGCATTATAGGAAGATCAAAGACTCGAGGAACTGCTGGTTTATGAGAATAATGGCCGTCGTTTACAGCCGTGGTTTTGGTAAACTGCATGATCTGAGCCTGCTTCTGGCAGCGATTTCCATTTGATAGGCGATCGCAGCTGCCGGTCCAATCTAACGGCATTTTCATAACTTTCATCCATCCTTTTGGTCAAAACTTTCTAACACATGCCACTAAAAATTACAAATACATTGGGTGATCCTCTGGCCTTAATTTGAAAAGGGCTAGCATACTGAGAGAGGTGTGCAATGTCTACCCTGCTTCACCATGATGCACCATGCAAAATTCAGCTGACTCACCTGTGGCGTTCACTGCTGCTGCGATGCTTGCTATGCTTTCTTTCCGCACTCTTCTGTTGTGCTATTCTGGCAGATTAGAATTCCAGACTACCGGATTTGCGCGTATCACTTCTATGAAACGATCTAACATACTTGGGGTTGTTCATTAATGAAGTCATTTTGCTGTGTACGAGTTTAGAGCTAAGTACTGCTACCGGTTGTCCACTGACCAACATTGAACCAATGCTGGAACGTCGAGGTTTTTATAGCAGGTGACAGTACTATCGTTGATAGGGACCAGATGTGCTCCATGTTGTCACAAGTGATGTCTTGACAAATTATCGTTAATATAAGCGAAAATATTATATTGATGCATTCTCCTGCTAGTACTAGGAAACTACTAGAACTATACACTCTGTTGCTAGCGGCAACCATACAGCGATCTGATTGGTTCATTCGCGCAAATCTCTAGATTCGGGCAACTCGGATCGCTCGAAAAGAGATTCTGAAAAGTTGCCTGAAAAAGTTGTCAAGTGGGCGTGGTCTCAACATTTCAGGCGAGAAGTCGGGCAATTCTCACTCGCTTGGGCGATTCTCGTCTCGGGTAAACACCCTATAACAGATATAAACAGTGTCACTCGCCACTCGCCACTGGTGTACTAGTGAATTGTTCACAGCAAAGATTCAATAAAATACCAAAGGGAACATATAAACTAGTGATCAACTAGTGGATTAACGGAACGGAAACATACTGCGAGTGTAATCAGCGGCGTAAACAAACACAACTTGCATCTGATTCAGCATGCGAAGATAACTCCGTACTCGAGACGCACATAGCATGCGCGAAAGGGGATTCCCAGGCTCAGTTGTTAGTCCCTTTCCTTTATGTCACTGTATTAGCCTAGGTTAAATAGTTACATCCAGAGTTGTCCTCCACTTCTCAAAAAAGATGGACAACTCCTAATCATATGGCTGCTCACAGAGGTCAGCATTTTGGTTACTTGTCTCACCTAACAGCAGCTAGTTAGAGCAGTGACTGATTCAAGTTAGAATAAAATTTGTGTATTCTTGCTAGATAAAACCTAAAGCGCCTGTCAGTCACCATCAGCTGACAGATAGCCAATATTTAAAGTGTGGAAAATCCATGCACATTGTCATGTCTATGGAAAAACCAGGGATTTCCCAGGGCTGGCAGCACTTCCCCTTTGACCCTCAGGCAATCCCCGCTGTTTTATTGGGCAAACACCCAAAAGCTCTGAAAGCCTTTAATCTACGTTTAAGGTGCACTATTTTGCTCCGATCGATCAGCCATGATTGGGAATTTAGTGCCAGTCTTTGTGTCGGAACTGCCACATTGCTACATCGACGCAAATTAGATCGGTTACGATGGCTATGGCTGATGGCTTTTTGTCTCAAAAGGCAGACGACCAGCCCGATGATCGGCTAACCCGCGCTAACCAGACCACCGCATAGCAACACACTCGCTAACAGCTGGTGATGGGCCCATCACGTTTCTCCCAAAAGGATGTCCAGTTCTCCTTCCCTTGTGTCTTATTTGTCATAATTTTCCAATCCCTACCATAAAACAAACCGTGTTTATTGCTAGTATTCATCGTGCGTTTCAGCCGAACTCGAAGTCAAACACAGAGTTCGGCATCATTTGATTAAACTGGATATACTTTTCACCGTGCCTCGCTCACGATCTCAAGGGACCCGATTGGACGATTTTCTCAAACCGGGTACTCATGGAAGCCAATGGCACCTACTTATTCAATGGATTGTACCAGATTGTGTAGCACTGTTTCTTGACTAAATGGCCCATCGGAGACACAAAATCGGAGGTCTGACGCCATCAATCAGATTGAGGCTGATGGGATCGGGCCGATATTCGGCCAGTGGCACCCTAAACGCAGCTTTGATGACAGCTCGCGGCCAGCCATCAAACCACACATCAAAAGATAAATGTCACATTTGGTTTGGAGAGAAGATAATTATGACAGTATCAGACAAATGCTACAAATAATGCGATGGCGAAAACTAGACAGACAGAGTCCAAGATATATAGAGTCCATAGGTAGATAGAGTCCCTTGAATAGATATAATCCCTAAATATCTATAGTCCTCAGATAGAGTCCTAGAGATCTATAGTCATAAGATGCCACTGCCAGATATCTGTAGCCCTTAGATAGAGCCCCTAGATAAACAGAGCCTCAGTTAATGATAAGGGCAACCAACCAACTGCCAGGAGTTTTTATATCCATCTCCCCCTTCTGGTCAAAGAGGAACCGAATTATTGGTGGGTGATGCGTTAAATATGGCTTAGGTGTAAAGCCAGAGTTTATCCTCTCCCAGACCATCCGTTAAATCCACAAATTTTATTTATTTTCAAAACGTTTTAGTCAGCCTGGGTCAACTGGGTTTCCCATGAAGGATACCCAACGCGCGCAATAGTTCCAACCTCATTGCGCATAATATTGGCGGAGGCTGATGCACGTTGTCGAATGACGTTGTCGGTCAGTTGCAATGATCTTGCAACTATGACCCGTTTCTCTTGAGCTAATGCCATCTTAGTCACTGTCAATCGTTTCTGTGGTGTGGTTTTCCTTGTGTACGTATTGGTATCAAGGCAATCGACCATATAGGATATTAACGTCACGTTTATGGTTTATAGCAGCCAGTTGTGTGCATGTAGTCGCCAGTTACAGTTGTAACTTGCCGTCTCCGCCAAGTTAAGGTAAGCCGATGCGCAACTAACTTGCAGACAAGCTTTAGTAAGTTTAGTAACTAAGTTACTAACCAACTAGTAACTTGACTAGTTAGAACTTAGAAGTTAGTTAGTAACTCACTAACTGTAACTTAAGTTACTAGTTACTATTACTAAGTTAGTAAATTACTTAGCAATGCCAATATATTGGCAATAGTTACAGTTACACTGACTTAAGGTTACACTTACACTACAGTAGTCCGTAGAGTAATAATTTTAATAAATAAATAATACCACTAACGTAACTAACTGACTCTAACTAAGTCTAACTCTAACTCTAACTTGCTACTGTCGTTTTTGTTTTTCCTGTGGATTTCCCTGTGTATGACTATGTGTATTGTGTATCAAGGCAATTGACCATATATGATATTACCGTTACGTTTACTTTATAGCAGCCAGTTGTGGGCATGTCGTCGCCAGTTACAGTTACACTTACAGTCGCAGTCAGAGTCACATTCACATACATTATGATTATTATAATCATATTTTATTAGTTTATTACAGGTAACTAGTCTACTCTAGTGTTACAGTGCTACTCTCATGACATGACATGGTCATGTCAACATGATGAATGCCGTGCAAAGAGTCACACTCAGTGACTCACTCACACTCACAGTTGCACACTGACACAGTTAATAGCAGAGTAATGCGTACTGTACAGTACGCGTAACCATCCTCATTCTTAGTTAGTATTAATTTAATGGGTGATTGGAGACTAGCTCACTGTTAAGTTTTTGATAGTCTGCAAAGCCAATTGACAAATCGGTCACCAGTACAGGTTTAGACAATGGATAGTTACTATACCTACCAGTGAGTCCACTAGTATATAGCGCTGCACTGTCAGACAAATACTAACTAGTTTGTTAGTTTCCGTTCTGTCAACTAAGAACACTACTTCGTTGCAATGACCAGTAGGAGTTTTCAGTACTGTACAGGCTACTGTCTATGTGGTAAGTGTGAACCAAATCACTGAGCCATTCGGAGTCACATGGTGGCTGGAATCACACCTTACTAGCAATCAACACTGTTCGAGTAACCAAGTCATTTTAGTATTTCTCACAGTAGCACTTTAACCGAACATTGAGATCAGCGGTTAGCTCGGTGGCTCAAAATCACCAGACGCCGGGCACAATTCCAAATCACGCCCGGCTGCGATTCGAAGTGTGAACTCGGTGCATGGTTTATTGTATCAGTATTTCCAAAACAGCTCTAAGCTTCATGATACACAAGAATACAAAAGGAAACAAATTGCCATGGAAAACACTCTTATTGTAGGTATCTTTTTAATCATGGCGCAATCATATCGAGTAATGCAGCCGCCTTCGAGTGAGCCATATGTGGAGATTATCGAACAACCGAACTGTCGAGCCACAAGGTAGGAGTTCATCCAGATCAAATCCTTGTTTTATCTACTCAACGTTTAACTTGAGCTTTTTCGAGTTTTTAAATCTCACCAATTCTCGGCGAGTAAGCTCGACGTTTAATCTGGACATAGGCCTGAGGCTTGTTTGGGCAGTAGAAGCTAGAAATTATCTGAGTAACTTATTCTTATTCTCACAGTAGATGCTCAAAATGATTAGGACTTGGACTTGAGCTATCTCACTCTCCCATTATGAAGTGATAGTAGGCTTCATAATCTGGAGTTTGTCCACTGCGGGTACGTTGGGTTTTACTTACACGCCAAATGCGTGTATATTTGTGGCTTTGAGCACGTCTCCAGTGAAAGACGGGTTATAGATGATACACCCTCTAGCCAGCCGGTGGTCACTTGAAATCACATCGTCTAGCGGGATAACTCAGTGGTAGAGGCTAGACTCACAATCGCGAGATCCTGACCTCGGTGGGCTCCTGTTGTCAGTAAGAGCTCCTAAAGGTTAGTTTCCATAGCAGATCGCAAGGCTCGCAAGCTTCGCAACGGGCTTGCGTCTGCGATGCGTATTGATATGGAAACATGGTTGGGACTCACTCTGCGAAGTTCGGGGAGGGTCTGTGATATTCGCAGTCAAGTCGCACTTTTGCGAACACCCACGAAATTTTTGGGGTTGTTGGGAGGTATGGGAACAAAAAACGCGTGTTCGCAATGCTCCTTTGTTTTGGAAGTACAGTTTTGGTCTTACTCTTTTATGTAAGAGATAGCAAATAGTGACACGCACAATCACGGAATCCTCTAGAAATGCTAGTAGGTACTAGTAGTGCCCACTTTCCCTACCTCCGCAACAAGGGAGGTTCGCGGTGGAGACAATTGCGACCTAAATGGAAACCCCAGCATCACAGTGACAAAAATTTGCAGGAGGTCGCAACCTCAACTTGCTGCGAAGCTTGCGAGCCTTGCGATCTGCTATGGAAACTAACCTTCACATTTAGCGCATTCGTGTGATTTAAAGAAGGATCTTTCGGTTGGGGTCTGCGACCGAAAGCGTGAGAACAGAATTCCGCAACTGAAAGTAGACGTTAGCGTAGTAGTCTAGGCAAATGTCAAGGTTACCACAAAGAGACTTGATTACTAAGTTGGGGTAACGAATCGTTAACGATTGTTCGGCTCTCACCGGTGAGTTAAAGTTGAGAGAGGATGCGATTGAAATCCATCCTGAAATCAACTGCGCTTCCGAGCAGGTGATTGCACCTATTATTCTAGCTTAAAACAAAAACAAGCCTCACTATTAGGCAGGGAGCATTGATATTGACCAAAGATCAGGTGCCAAAGATTCTCAATCAACTAGTTAAGACATGACCAAATGT
>Ga0224501_10004586_pt1 | contig 10894 bp, 6 predicted proteins | sample SF_Oct11_sed_USG_4_FD_169105 | JGI IMG/M metagenome (GOLD analysis project Ga0224501, IMG submission 169105) | Sediment microbial communities from San Francisco Bay, California, United States - SF_Oct11_sed_USGS_8_1 | ecosystem: Environmental > Aquatic > Marine > Sediment | place: USA...
GAAATACATGGCAGTAGTCTTGATAAACAAAAATTAATTGCGTAACTGAATTAAATAAAAGAAATGAACAGAGAAAAATACACCTTATTTTATCCTGAAAATGGTCCCATAAATGGGGAGAGGCTTACAATTTGGTGTATTAAATACCAGAAAAATGCGTTTGTCAATCACCCAAACGGGTGATTTTTGTAGTTTTCAGGGCGTTTTTCTCACTTTTTTTTTGTATTTTTCGCAATTTTATCGCACTTTTTTTGGCATAATAAAATATATGCTTTGTTTTATAATAATATTTATTGCGCGCGGCTGTCACATCAGCTAACTAATTTTACAAGCTGCGCGCCCCATTCGGGGCTGCTCGGTTTTGCGTCTTGTAAGTCCCAAAGAAAAGCTTTACTGCTAAAAGATTAATTGTAAAAATGGTTTATTGGCTTTCCGCAAAACTCATTGCGAATCGTTTTTGCTTAACGGCCTTCTTCGCGCAAGAATTGAGATTAATTCGCCCTCATCAGGCCTACAAAAACGATTCGCAACGACTTGTAAAATCTCGCGTTATCGGGCATTTGCGTTTAACAATTTCGTATAGCCTGTTTTTTGAATTTTGTTTTTTTTGTTGAAAACGGCTGTATTTCTATTGCTCCATTAATAAATATGCTAAAAGACAATATAAATTCGGCTGGCTGTACTCTTAATTCTCCATTATATACTTCATTAACTTAATATATCTTATGTATTTATTTTAATCGAAGTACGCCTGCCAACGCAATTAGTTGTTAGGGGCTTACGTAATTGTTAGGCTTAGAAATTCAAAAAACAGGCAGATTTATTCTCCTATTAGGAGCACGATCTATTTAAAGATTTACACTCTGCGCAAACCTCCCGATAACAGCGGCTATAAGCTGCGCTCCCTGCGGTCGCTCGGCTCGGCGCTATATTTTAATTCAAGAAAAGTATTTACGTATTATGCCTTATTCTCCAAATAGAAAATGGCTAACGCTTGAGCATATTTTTGATTGCCTCTTGCTTAACCGTTTTGCTCGCACGCGAATTGAGGTTAATTCGCGCTCACAAAACTGGCAAGAGGCAATCAAAAACATCTTATAGCCGCACAACGTTATGTGAAATGTCGCAATTAAAAGAATTTTATAGTGAAGTGTATTTGATAATATTTTAATACATTTGACCAATAATTTTTTTCTTTTAATAAACGTTCATCTATATCTAATGGATAATCGATTTTATCAACAAAATTATCAACTTTCGTTTTCATTTTTTTATAATACTCAAAACCATACCCCAACTCTAAATAGCCCTTTCCAGTTTTAAAACCTAAATAAAATGCATTTATTATGTTCCAAGATTCTGTTTGATAGGAAGCCCTTACATTATTATAACTAAAACCACCAAAATTAATTAAATTATGATATCTTATATTAATTGCAGTTCCTATATATGTATCTTTATCAAATTTATATTTATATGTTGGTGCAATATTTGCAATTATTCCTACAGCATGATCTGGCCCTTCTGCCAAATAAAGGAACATTCCCGAGGCGAAACCCCACTTAATCCCGATTTCTTGGCTACTAAATAAAATACGATTAAGCTCTAAACTTATCATAGGCATTGGTGGTAATGGAAATGCAATTGGATTCTCCATCATTAAATGAACATGAAATTTTTTTGTTTTACTTTTTTCAGCGTTTATCTCTTTGTTACTTATGAAGATTGCTATTAATATTAGAAAAAATATATTTATTCTTCGACGATACATTTTATTACTCCGTATAATATCACATTTTTACCTTGCAATTTATCTCCATCTTGTTATATTTAATCATTTATAATGTAAAGTCTTTTTCATTGTTATTTTTAAATAATATGAAATTTATTTTGATTTAGGCTTAAACTATTTACCCAGATTAGGAATGAAAATATAATTTTTTATTATAAACTCAATAATTATAAGGGGTAAAAAATATTTTATGAATACTATTTTTTACCATTTGAGTAAAAATACAAAGCGATTTTCCCCTGTAGTTATAATAGATTTTCGGCACTTGATTCCAAATCTGGGTATTTAGTTTTCATGTTTTGTAATAAAGAATATTATAAACCATGCGACACTTCACATAACTTATCTTACAAGCTGCGCGCCCTGATCGGGCTGCTCGGTTTTGCGACAGATTTTTACCACAGAAAAGCTTTACTTTATGAAGATAAATTGTAAAGTTGTTTTTGTGGCTTGCCGCAAAACTCATTGCAAATCGTTTTTGCTTAACGGCCTTCTTCGGGCAAGAATTGATGTTAATTCGCCCTCATCAGGCCTACAAAAACGATTCGCAACGACTTGTAAGATTTCGAGTTATAGGGCATTTGCGTTTAAGAATTTCGCATGAGCCTGTTTTTTTGAATTTAATATCCTTTTTGAAAACCACTGTTTGCCCACTTCTCCATTAGTAAATATATCCTACAATTTTCATAATCAAAGTACGCCCGGTAACGACCGTAATAGTTAGGGTTTTTACGTAATAGCTTGTTTTAGAAAGTCATTTTTTTAAAAAATGCCAACTCTCCTGTAAGTTAAACTCTCTTTTATATTCTGACTAAAAACAAAAAAATACTACATTTTATTTAAGTCGTTTGCTAACGGGCGTAATAGTTAGAGGCTTACGTAATAGCTTGTTTTAGAAATTCAAAAAAACAGGCTCTTTTCGGCTCTGGTTTGAATATAATTTATTTATATTTTTATCCAAGCGAAACGCCCTATAACAGCGGCTACCCGCTGCGCGCCGCATTCGCGGCTGCTCGGGTCGGCGCTATTATTTGCCCCAAGAAAAGTATTTACGTATTATTCCTTATTCTCTAAATAGAAATTGGCTTGCGCTTGACCAAATTTGCAAATGCTTTTTGCTTAACCGTTTTACTCGCACACGAATTGAGATTAATTCGCGCTCGCAAAACTGACAAAAAGCATTTGCAAACTTCGGGGTAGCCGCAAAACGTTAGGGGTAATGCCAGCAATATATTGTGTAGGCACCATGCCGACATCGTGTCGGCATACATTGGTTAAATATTATTGCTTATTGGGTTTTCTAACTTATTCATATATTTCTTTAACATTAAAACTAAGCATAACTCTTTAGAATTTCATTTAAGTCTTCATTTCCAGTAAAATCTTCCAGCATTGCTTTAATAAGATATTTTATAGTAATATCAGTTCCCCCACCCCCTTGTTCAATCAATTTAATAGCTTCAAACCATTGTCCTTTTCCTTGAGTATTTAGAGTTACCAAAGAGAGATCCCCACCAGCTCGTTCCCATATTTTCCTATCTTCAATGCCTCTCGGATAAAGTTTGGATACGATTTCAAATAATTGTTTTGTTTTTGATGTTTCCTGTTTAACGTCAAAAATGTCAAGTTCTTTGATCAAGCCAAATAAAAAAGTAGAAACATTCTTAGAAGCGTATATCTGAGAACCTTTCCCGTCCATTTCTCCTTTGTCATTCACCAAGTCGGAAATTCCCCTTAACAATAGACTTTTTACAGACGGCCGTGTCCTGCATACCGTTAAAAAACCTAGTCCCTCCATTTCAATTGCAAGTGCATGACTTGCATTTAACTGAATATACTTATGTAGCTCAGACTTATAGGAAGCATCGACCTTTTCACCCGAAGCAATTGTGCCTGATATTATTGATATTTCGGGCGCGAAATTGGCATCGACCAGCGATTTTGAAATTGTTTTCCATGAGCCACTGATCGCAAATGAATTTGCTGCTTGTTCAAGATCATAAGAAGATGCACCAAACTGTGGCCTTGGTTTAAACAACCTTTCTTCGGCTTTCCCTCGTTCATAACCAATGACTTCAGAACCTATAACAATATCGCCTACTTTTACATCCTTTAAACCACCAGCGACACCGACATAAAAGGCATGGGATGGCTTATAATACTGAAGGGCTCTTTCAGTTTCCAATGCTGCTTGGATATTGGTTTGATCTGTTCGGCCTACTATCACATTAATATTACCTGATTGACTTGAAAAAAAACCTCGAAAATAATCTGTAGCAACTTCAGGGTGTTTTTCTAATTTAACACCATTTAAATTCCTGATTACCGCATCTCTTTCTACTTCAAGGGCCGTGAGGATCAGGATACAGTTGTTATTTGTCATAATTTATCAATTGACTCCTTTCTAATTCTTTTAATTCAGGACTAGAAGAAAAGTCCTGTAGCATTTCTTTTAACAGTTTATGGCGATCAACATTGGTATATCCATTTTTTATTTTTCTTATTGCATCCAGCCAAATTTCTCGACCTGACCCTTTTGTAAGTAAATCATATTTTTGACCACCAGCTCTTTCCCACAAGCCCATCTCTGCTGGACCCTTTGGATATTTTGTATAGCACTGTTTTGTAAGTTCATCCAACCATTCTTCTGTTGAAATGTCTTCAGACAGAGTGCCTGAAATTGATAACTTTAACTTTTCATAAAAGCCAAGAAGGGTTTTGCACTCCATTAAAGCTGGTTTCAAATCTCCCCTTGTGGCTATATTATTTACAATAGCATCAGTTGCTTCTCTCCACTGGTTAACAAGTATTAATTTCCCTAGTCGCTTAGATTCTCCTAAAGAAAAACACTTAATATTCAACATTTTTAAAAACTCCTTTTCTCTAAGCCCTATTTGCTCTTCAAAAAGCCGGATTTTTGTGGAAATTTTTATCATTTTATCATCAATAATCCTTTCTATAATTACTGGATCAATCAATCTATCTTGAACCTCTTTTTCTATATCACCTATTCGAATATTTTTTTTATCTAGTAGGCGTACACATCCCAATGTGGTAGCTTTAATAAAGCCTGGCTTTATACTTTCATCAAGGTGTTTCCAAACTTCCGATCTGTGCTTGAAGTTAGAAATATCATTGTAATCAGAATTGCTTAGCTTCAAAAGAAGTTTTGGCTCTATTTTAACTCCCTTTATGACTTCTTCTAAGAGTGTAAAAAGTATTTTAGATGGTTTTTCAATCCCAACCCAAGGCTGCATTCCTTGCTCAATACTTTCTAACCAAATTTGCCTCCAAATTATATTTCCTACATCTAGATGCTTAATTAAAGAAGGCTTTTTCACTACTTTTGTGACTACGATTTTTACGAGTCTCAATTCACCAATTGCCACTGTAAGCTGAAGGAATTTTTTGTCGGGTATCAAATTGCCCATTATAGTCAAGGCGGCAGAGTACTCTGGATCGGTATCTATTTTTAACTGACTTTTTATACTTTTTTCTGGAGTAAATAGCTGCAATACAGATAAAGCATGGAGTCTCAGCCATTTTCGTTTTCTGGCAAACGCCTGAATTTCAAATGCAAGTCTACGTGCTGGTTTTTGCCAATGAAAGACAAAGTCTGTTTCAATTTGAGTGGTTATTGGCAAGAGAGTGTCCAATTTTTTTACTAAATCATACTCCTTTTTAAACCAATTCCACAAAACTATTGCATAAGTTGGCTTCCATTTTTCCAAAGTGGTTTTTAAACCAACCGCAAACGTTTTTTTCCACCATTGCTCTTCTTTTTTTTCCAAATCAAAGGCTGTGCTTATAATATTTGCAATAGATCCATCATCTTTAAGACTAAACAGTGATGTCCCAATCCAATTGGCTATTTGATCACCGATTAACTGTTGACCATTTAAAAATCCTTTCCAGTCTGCATTTTTGAGCTTGAAAATCTGTTCGGCAGATGCTAAATTAATTCGTGAGCTTACTTGCATTATAAGTTTTTGTTTTTCTGCTTTGGCAACTTTTTGTTCTGGACTATATTTAGAGATTAGATCGCATAATACAATCAAACTGTTGAAATCTGTCGTAGGAGATAAGTTTTTGTAGGTAGTAACCCCTGCCTCTAAATACTCATAATCTTCAAATTCGGTAGGTAATACTCCAAAAGTTTTAATCAAATCGTTAAGTGGCTCAGATTTATCTTTTTGTCCGGCCAGTAGATATGAAGACATTGATTCCAATATTCCAATATCTTCTTTGCCAATGATACAAAAATCACTTGCTTTCCACTTGCTTTCGTAATCTTCCAACACATAGAGAATATTGAACTTCTGAGTATCTATTTTTTGAGGATTGAATCCTACACCCAGCCTCAGCTTTCTTTTTAAATGCCCTTCTATCTTGTTCCATATTTTTGCTACAAAGGCAAAGTAACCCTCTTCCCCGATCCAGATTATTGTATTGTTATAGCTAGAATGATGGAGCATGCCATTTATTGCTGATGCTTCACGCGATGTCTTATTTACAATTTGAGTTGGGTTTAAATTCGCATTTTCAATCACTATAGGCATAAGATTAGGATATTTATCTGGTTCAGGCAGAAAGTGAGAAAATAATTTGTTAAGATCATTTAGTTGATGCAAATCATCCTGATTAATGATCAACGTATGTGACAACACTCGCCCCTTTCTGATCGAGGGTTCGTTATCAGGAAAAGATTTAATGAAAATATACGAGTTGTTAAAGGCAAACCCGCGAATAACTGGCTCAGTCAAATGGCCACTCGAAGGTCTATCTAGAAGATCAGTAACATTGCATATTCGTTTTGCCAACTCTGTATCAGTTAAGCTTGTTTTGAGTAGAGCATAGGCCCCTGAGTTATCCCCATATATTGCCTGATGAACTATCATCATAATTGAAGGGATGCTTTAACAATTTTGGTAATGTCTTTATCTTTCTTCCCTGTCGGATCTATCATGTACCCAAAATTTTCAGGCAGTTCATTTTGATATTTTTCCTTAGCCTCTGGTGTATTCAATGAAAACTCTTGGGCAGAAAGGCCATATATTTCAAAAGATTTTTTTTCCCATATTGATTCAACAAAATGGAGTAACATCGGTAGTTTTTCTTGCAAAACCTGAACAGGTTTTGCTTTATTTTTCAACTCATCCCAACATGTAAGAATAATTGATAGCGTGGGCGTAACAACTTGTTTCTTAAGACCCTTGTTTTTAATGTGCAACAAAGACTGGAGCAATTCGATAAATTTACTCTGTTCAGATAATCCAGGGACTTTTAAGACTGTACTTTTCTCTTTTATTATTTCTTCATAACTGCTTATGCTCAAGTCATACTCAGGTGTAATCTCGTGCGCTCGAATAAAAAGAAACCATCGATCGTAACTATTCAGCAAGTTATGCCAATGTTCATTAATTTCCATTAAGTCGGTTATGTTGTTTACCTGTTCACCTCCATAATCAGGACACACCAAGTCAGCATTTTCACCATCTACATTGATGTGTAAAAGCAATTCTACATTTTCATCTGCAGAGGTTGTGGTCGGTTCTTCACCCATGGAAAGTCGTTTTACTGTATCTGTTATTGCTTTTATATTCTCAGGGATTTTAGCGAGCTTTATGCTACTTTTTCTTTTCTTAATCCTTGTAAAGAACTGAGCAATAAAAGTTGACTTGCCAGATTTTGGATACCCTATTATGAGTATTGAATTATTCATTGCCATACACGCCTCTATAATTTAAAAACAAATCAACGGAACTGATTTGCGGTACTAGTTTAATGACTTTTGGCTCATTCAATTGTGTCAGCAGATATTCAGTAACGGCTAAATTATTTTTATGACATAAAATATCGGGGTCGGTTTTTGAAAAATTGCTGACTTCAAAAATTTGGGAATCGCCAAAAACTTGAGACAAATCTTCGCTTAAGGCAATTTTAATATTTTCTCGAATTTTATCTATTACATCAGCCTTGGCCCAAACTACAACGACTGGTCGTCCTTTCAAATTAGCGGCAACTTGCTCAGCCATTTGCATAATTTCGTTCTTTGCTGCACCGCTCCTCTCTATTAATGCCATAGAATCGACCATAAAAATAAAAGCGTTAGATTTTTCATATATCCACCGCGCATTCTCTGCATTCTGATCTTTAACATCCTCAGCCCATAGGTTGAAAACTTCTCCAGATGAATCTGCAAACAACACATCTCGGAACAAATCTCCTCTTTTCAGTGCTAAATGATAAAGGCTATAATAGTCAGGATTGGCTGGTGTTGTCGGTGCAAACTCAACATTCCCATCAGGTTTAATCTTCAAATATTGGGCCAGTGTTTCCCATCCAGAAAGTGTACAACTTCCAGCAAAAGACCAGTCTTCAAATATAAATCCATTAAATAGCAGGGTGTACAACATGCCAAGATAAGAGGTTTTCCCAGCTTCTGCACTGCCTACCATTCCTATAATCAACGGGACAGAACGCTGACTGACAATCTCGATATCGGATGGCTGAAAAGGCTCCCCTGTCCAGGGTAGTGTCTGTGATTTTATATTAACTCTCTTTTGTTTTTCTACTGACTGATCTCCTAAAGTACCCAACCAATTCTGACATTTTGGGAAATCATTGCTAAGTTGTTCAATACATAGTCCTTTAGGTGCAGGACAATCTGGCTTACTACATTTTTTCCTCATCTTCTTTAGTTTGACTTAGCTAGTTTATTGGCTTGGAGATCATGGCACATCCAGACGGCAAGTTCTCCTAAAGATATTTTGGCGTTCTTCTCTATACCAGTATGATTAAAAAACTCATCAACATTCATTTGACCCTTCAGTATTTCCACCATACAAGCACCAAAAGATTTTCGATTTTCGTTTTCAACGCATAAATTTTCGAGTATTCGCTCTATTACTTCAGAAAATTGCTTAAGTGTCTTTAGAATTTCAGCCAACTCAATCTTCTTGTCTACCTCAGCACCAAGCACATCGCGTAATGTTTCTTCAAGAAAAAAGTCAACACTTTTCGGATAAATTGGAGAGACATTATCAGTCAAATCTATGGCCATAACCACTGCTAAAATTACCGGATCTAATGTTCGATAACCTAAATTTAATCTTGGCGAATAAAGTGCCTGTTTCCACCAAAGAAGTTCATTACGCTTTTTTAGTGATTGAGAATTCTGCAATATGGCAGAAAATATCTGAGTTAAGTATTGTTTGAGGTTTGTAAGAGATGAGTCTATAGATTTAGTTTTGGTTATTAAGGCAGAATTAATTTCTTCAGAAAGTCCTTTTGCAGCTCTTTCTGAAAAAAATGTAGGCCATATTGCAGCATTATTACTTGCCCATTGTGGATTTTCTCCTTGAACACTTTGTTGCGCAGCCGCAGCAAATAGGTGAGTTCGCAGATTGTCTTCTTTTACTTTTCCAAGGCTAATATCTGGCAAAGAGATTTTAGCAGGATCAACGGCCTCAATTTGAGCATTTTCATGAATACTCCAATCATTATGGGCAATTTCTTCTACCTTCTTTCCAATTTCCATCAAAAAATTAGTTAATACTTCTTCTTGCCCAGCCAGTTTGTAATGGCTGACAATATTACAGCCAGTATGCCAAACAATGGCCGCTGATTTTTCATCTTTGCTAAGTTTGCTTAATGCTTCCAATATAACTGCTTGGATATAGGTAATTTGTTTATCCTTTGTTTTTACTACGCTGTTTCGAAAAGCTGGCCATTGTTTTATAATTAATGCTTCGACTTCACCAACTATTGGCTCGTCATCAGGTATAGTAGGATCAAGAGCAACCAATGTATACGAGATAATTTTTGGTTTGTTCTTTTTATTTTCCAAGAAACGTTGAAGCGCAACCGATGCTTTTTTTAGATTTTCAATGTGTTCAGGGTCATCAGTTTTGAGAAACTGATTATCAAGAAAAGACTGTAGAATTGTATTACCCATAATCATGTCCTTTTTATATTATCAAAGATAAAATTAATCATAATCAAGTTTTTAAAACAACTCTATTACATTGGCATTTTCTCCCTAGAGAATATTTTGTTCCTGATAGGCATATATTTTAATCTCGAAGTTAATTGTCAAACATTTTACTATATAAATACCTTTTAAATGCTTTCTTGCCACGCTTTCGGGGTTTTTTAGTTTTAATGAGAATGTTCTTTCATTTTTGACCTCGTGTCAAAAATGATGACAACGCCAGCTGGCACTACCCCTAACTAATCTTTTAAGCTGCGCGCCCTGATCGGGCTGCTCGGTTTTGCGACAGATTTATTCCCAAAATAGATTTACTGTATAAAGATATATTGTAAAAATGGTTTTATGGCTTGCCGCAAAACTCATTGCAAATCGTTTTTGCTTAACGGTCTTCTTCGGGCAGGAATTGAGGTTAATTCGCCCTCATCAGGCCTACAAAAACGATTTGCAACGACTTAAAAGACTTTCGTTATAGGGCATTTGCGTTTAAGAATTTCGCATGAGCCTGTTTTTTTGAATTTAATATCCTTTTTGAAAACCACTGTTTGCCCACTTCTCCATTAGTAAATATATCCTACAATTTTCATAATCAAAGTACGCCCGGTAACGACCGTAATAGTTAGGGTTTTTACGTAATAGCTTGTTTTAGAAAGTCATTTTTTTAAAAAATGCCAACTCTCCTGTAAGTTAAACTCTCTTTTATATTCTGACTAAAAACAAAAAAATACTACATTTTATTTAAGTCGTTTGCTAACGGGCGTAATAGTTAGAGGCTTACGTAATAGCTTGTTTTAGAAATTCAAAAAAACAGGCTCTTTTCGGCTCTGGTTTGAATATAATTTATTTATATTTTTATCCAAGCGAAACGCCCTATAACAGCGGCTACCCGCTGCGCGCCGCATTCGCGGCTGCTCGGGTCGGCGCTATTATTTGCCCCAAGAAAAGTATTTACGTATTATTCCTTATTCTCTAAATAGAAATTGGCTTGCGCTTGACCAAATTTGCAAATGCTTTTTGCTTAACCGTTTTACTCGCGCATGAATTGAGGTTAATTCGCGCTCGTAAAACTGACAAAAAGCATTTGCAAACTTCGGGGTAGCCGCAAAACGTTA
>Ga0224501_10004587_pt1 | contig 10894 bp, 6 predicted proteins | sample SF_Oct11_sed_USG_4_FD_169105 | JGI IMG/M metagenome (GOLD analysis project Ga0224501, IMG submission 169105) | Sediment microbial communities from San Francisco Bay, California, United States - SF_Oct11_sed_USGS_8_1 | ecosystem: Environmental > Aquatic > Marine > Sediment | place: USA...
AAAAGGCCCATATAGAAATGATTTTTGTCAATGGTCCGCACCAACAACTGGAACAGGAATGACTTACTGAACAGGATGGAAAGGGATAGTTTGCTTTTTTTTAAATAGATTTCAACCATATTGAGAGGCAGGTTTAGTAGAATATATACATGTACAGTTAGTGCATCTGTAAACAGTAAATACTGGGTGATAGTGTTGTACATAGAGCCATGATAATCCCCAGATCAAACCCCGTGTTAAAGGAGTGATGAGGAGTTAGCCTTCCCATGGAGTGCATTATCAAGGGGAAAATTGGAGAGGAAAACTCCCTTTCCATCGCTTTACCTTTGTGATGTCATATCATGATTTATACCAGAACAAAGAGCCAAGGACTGTGCTAGTTGTAATCTAAACAGCACAAATGAGAAAGTTGCCTTAACCTATGAGCGCAAAATTAATTCAGCCAACTTGATTGAGTTTTCACATTAGCGATGAATACGTCAAACGAGAGTGTAGCAGGGATGAAGTTTTTACCTTTTTACGTCCAGGACTGGTTGTAAAGCCTATTTCTTTCAGCACCGTTGCCATATCTTTAGTGTTGATGCCACAGTTGTTGGGAACATTCTTATGACACCGGTGATGAACATTCATTTTACACGCTGTCGGTAAACGAGAGGACAAGGTCAGCGGTGATGGTTCAGTCAATGCATATCGGCAAACGGCTAGGGCGTCAGAGAGAGCGAGAGAGCGTGTGTGTGTGTTAGCGAGACAGAAGAACTTAACACCGTAAAATGGAACCACTCAAGTGCCGGAACCAATATAAGGCGCGCGGGCGCGATAGAGTTCACGCAGAGATCACTAGCCCGAATACTACGGGGCTGCTAGGCCTTATCGTATTTACGTGTCACGAGCTCAGGTAGTATGGGCTAGTGCGCTGGAGATAAGAGATTAGCCACAAATCTATGGCGATGGAATACTCACCACACGTGTCTAATGCACTACAGTTCAGCACAAAACAATGACAATGTGAAAACAGACATAACAAATTCAACGGGACAAGTTGATGGAAGGTCCGAATTTCAGTGACTGTTCCAACATCTATCAATGTGACTACATGGTGAAAGCTGGAATTTGGGATATTTTGGCAACCAGGATCAAGAACCATAAGCACGTTTACACAGCTGAGTTCAGACAGACGCGAAAATAAACTTTCTAAATAATTTATTGGATAGCCCACTTTGGTCAGCCATTGAGAGAGAATAAGATTCTGTCCAGTCTACAGGCATGATGCCGTGAGACTGAGCTCCCCTTGCCACTACAAGCAACTTTGACCTAAGGGGACTGATTGACTGGACAGGATGGTCAATGGCCTAATGATAAAAACAAAGCTTGTAAAACTTTAGTGTTGCTTGGAGTTTATTAGCCGACTATGCTAAGGCATTGACAGACTACAGTGACAAATCACGGGTGTGAATGTATGCTCACATTCACATTGAAGGCCCTGTCGAATGAGTCCATAGAGCAGACTGCCACAGTGATCACAGAATGTCGGTCGCCGATAGTTGTGCGCGCAGAACCGATGCGGCACATTTATATTAAATCGAGTCTTCATCTACAAGAAAAAAATGTATGACGACCAAATGCGTTCAGATCTATTGTTAAATCAAAATCATTTTGTATTCTGCATGATGCATGAATGTTGAAAATTAACATCGTGTAGGTGTAGGTAGTCACGGGTGTCCCAAGTTTGAATTGGCTGTATTGACATTGTATACCATAAAGCTATTTAGGATAGCTCCACGGCTTCTACATATTTCAGTCACTTACATCATCCTCCGCATAGTCTGTCTTTACACCAGGGCATCGTGTCACGATAAGCGAATGACATCTCTTATGCACCACAACTGTGCACACTACAACAAGTCAACTCAATATCAAGCAGCTTCCCGGATGGAGTAAACCAAAAATGTAATTGAAAGAAACACCGGTAGTGCAATACTTGGCGGCTTAATCAACCTTGGACAATTACCGCCTAAGGTCAGCATGATCCTATGTATTTTTTAGTGTTTGTGGGTGCTAGGATATCCTTTTTAGCAGCTCCCCCAAGAAGATAAGGAAGAGGAGTGACACCCCATCTCAGTTGCCAATACAACTCGGCTCTCAACAGATATTTCCCTAGATGGCCATTGGCAAAGGGACGGCCTGGGCCATTGGCAAAGGGACAGCCTTGGCCATTACCTCTGAGGTTCACTCTGGAGCGGTAGGAGAGAGAAGCTCATGCTCACAGTGGAAGCATGCCGTGGTCAGCACTATAGCCCAAAATCTAAACCAACCCCCTGTAAGTCATAATGTGGTCTAATAGCCAGGGGCTTGAACCCAGGATTTTTTATGGTGAGTCAGCGAGCTATCCCGCTATCCCAACATATAGTCTACGTTACCGTCCCAGCGGAGTCACGCGCAATGAAAATTGGCTGAGGGATACCTTTGTCGATAACGCTCCATTATATACAGACTTCGCCTTTAGCATGCCTAGCATACTCACCTTGGCACTGGTAGCCTTGCTTATTGAACACGCCCCTGTAATAGATAGCATTGTGATACATTCAATCTGGTTGAAAGCTCTCAATCAATGATTCGTCTGAGTGCATTCATCTGCCAGCGGCGAGCACATCGATGTGATTGGTCAGTTCGCTTCGTTATCTAAAATGAAGTGCTGCTGCACTAGTTTTGCTGGCAGCACCCAGGCATAGCAGCTGCTAGCTTAGCGCCAAGAGAAAGTCTGAAAAGTTACGATGGATCCATCCAGTCCATTAACCTGCCGTCTAGGTTAGTGAAAATAAACATCAGCTCAAATGTAAACCTAGGATAAAACAACATTGACTGCAATTCTGACTCACAGCAGATTCAGAGACCGGTAGTCCCGTTAACTAGGTCAGTAAGACAGGCTCTCTCTCGTCCCCATCTCATTCAGAAAGATAGTGGAAAAGTTTTGCATGAGCTCGCCGCCGACATTTCACACCATTTACATAAGCAGCGAGTACCAACTTGACCGCGAGAACAAAAGACCGCGTGCACCATATGGCCAGAAAACGTGGCCGCCCCATGCATATTTCAGGCCAGGAGATGAAGCTAATCTACTCACCATATGAAATCGCTGCAATGGGAGCAGAAGGTGGGTTGCCTGAAATAAATGCACATAAACTTGTGCCCGTTGGCTTGATGGATTCGCCTCCTGACGGCCCCACGCCTTTTCTTCCATCGGTTTCCTTCCTTCTCCTTGAATACTCGTTCCCTGACGGGCTCTGCAATTTCATTATCCTTATGACAAAGAGCCAAAAAGCAATGGCAACCAACCACCTACACCAGAGCTAGAATCAGCGGAGATAGTGCGCCTGTCACCGTTTGGACCCCAAAACCACGCTCATAAGCCATACCATTAAGCAACGAAGGTAACGAGGCAAAGTGTCCTAAACCGTCGGAACTATTACGAATCACTCGCAATCGCTCTGCAAACAGGTAAACACAGTTGGAGACTCGCGAGACTGCACACATTGGCCGGAGTACATATATTGCGGCTGGATGCCAGCCTAGCAGCTCTCATATTACTACGCTTAGTGATTACATAAAGACAAGAGACGAGGGAAGTGGTAGAGACGGGGAGAGACAACAACTAAATTGAGAGGAGGTTGATTGCCGAATAATATTACCTTCTGACCGAGATCCGATGAGGTATATCTGTACATGTATTCTCCCGCACGGCTCCAGGTCAACCTAATAACGGAGGGCACTGACATTAAAAGTGCTGCAAGGTTTCATCAAATTTTATTACACCTACCAGTCTAATAGTAAAGCACCTGCTGTACTATAGGAAACCGGATATAGCAGGCTCAAGGCTCTTAGCCCAATGTCTGGGCTGATCATCTGCAGTGACAAAGTCAAGGTCGATGGGCGAGTAGCACGAGAAATGATAACTCACCCAAATATCACAGTTTTCAGTTAGATCCTCAAACGGTATTGTACAATTAGCTACAAAGTCATCGCCAATAGGTGCATCGTCGAAGACAGTCAGGCCCATCACCTGCAAAGGAAAATTTTTGGATCAAATTAATCTAATCTGTAACTCTGATCGTAACAACACCGAGCCCCATGGAAAAAAACCTGTTCTTTCGCGTTTATTCTCATGATAAATAACTCAGAGGAGACATTCATGCATTTGCATGGTACCAGTTGTGTGGTCAATATCATTATAAAGCAACCAGACTCAGTCCATTCACGTTTGGGATAGATACCAAAAAGCAGTCATTGAATTAGCTCTCTCAGCGTACCAAACACCAGGTTACTCTGTCCAGATTGATTCACTTCTTGACCAGCCCTGCCAGTGCCAGCATCGTCTATCGCAAGCAACTACCCCCTCAACAAACAGTGGGCACCATTGGCAGTGTATGGCAAGAGAGCACCCCTTCCCTTCAAAGGTAACTACGGGGCCAGCCAAACGTTATGAAAACGAACAGTCGGAAATGCCAAACGGCGCACGCGCGGCCTTAGCTTGAGCCCGCGGGCTTTAGCTAATTGGTGCTAGTCCTTGACCTCCAACGCAGACTGTTGTTACCACCGGCGGTCAGTAGCAACGGTGCTGCATTCCTACAGCTATCAACGACCTCTAGCGGGAAAGGCCGCTGGCTGAATTAGCAAATTCAGCGCTCGCGAAGAATTTTTTACGCGAACATCGCAACAACCGCTGACTGGCTCACACCGGTGTTGGACCTACTTCGAGCAAACAGGCACTAACGGCACACCAACTTAATGCCGCGATGCGTGGGATCTATCCGCTCTCGGGTCGCCCCAGGTGTAGCGTAATCCGTTTTCCCAGCCACTTTGTACATCGGACATTGGGGGCACGCGCCGCTGTAGCCAGGTACGTTTTGCGATAGGCTTAGCATTGGCTGGTATTGGCACCCCTGTTGAACTAGACCCCTTGTCAGAAACTAACTACATTACGTTTCCTTCGAAGGGGTGACAAGTAGTTAAAAATTAATCAAGCTCTAACTACTTGTTCATTAGCAGCTCTAGACCCACTGCTGTGAAACTGACTTGATAATAGAGGAACAAATCTCAACTACGGTGTAATTTTCAACATTCATGCATCATGCAGAATACAAAATCATTCTGATTCAACAATAGATCTGAACACATTTGATGGTCATACAGTTTTTTCAATCAGCCGACATTGATGGGGAGAAAATCGTGCGATTGGTTGTGTTATTTGAATTCACAATTGAGTTTAACATGTCTTTAAATGTACCTAGTATCTATATCGGACTGGTGCAAACCATGGAAAGCCAGTGAGTATATCATAAACTTGGAGATAATAGCAATAAGCCGCTCAGTAAAAGTAATAGGCCAACTTAGTACCTGGTGGCCATGGGCAACCTAACGACAGACACCACTGATTCTGCACTTACTACCTCGTTTTACAACTAGAAGAAAGAACTGATAATGACCCATCATGAGAACATTGTGCAAGCCGCTAACCAATGTCAGTTACGAGTCACTGCCACAGAACAGAAAAATAACCTAGCACAAGAAACCGAAAATCTTATTTAGTAATTAGGACACGGTCGAGCTTTGATTTAAATAAACAGAGGAATTTCATTATTACGGCTTCAAAGTTTACGCAATAGTGTTGTACTGAGCGCAAACTAAGCCAGGAAGATCAATCAAACCAACTCTAACAAATGACTCTACCCACTTTTGGCAGAGATGACTCAGTTAGGGCAACGCCTGCCTGATTCTTTTTATCGGGCAGAAGTTAGTAAGTTGACTCTGTAAAGAACGGCCGTGTATCAGTAAGAAGACCTGCTTTTCCACTGTGATCAATCTCAAATCACAGTAGGATCGTTATTACTATGAAAACCAGGAAAGGGTGAATGCTGAGACACATCTTTAGCAGTTGCTCATGCACCTAATACCAGAACCTGAACAATGTATTGATGAGTAAAACGCAGCGGACAACGAAACGAGATTCTGAGTGTCAGGCAAATGGATTTGCTAGATTGGATTATATTGTGTAAATGATCGGGATTGAATAATTTGTACACCAATTACTAAGATAGGTAAATTTACAGGTTTATAGCGCAGTTAGTTCTGCTGAGCAACTCTGGTGATTAGCAGTAAGCTCACCGCCCGGTGGATACTCAAACTCGCTAACTTAGCATATATACGAGTAGATGACCATTGAGTCGGTTCCTGACAGGTCATGCAACCAAAGCAGAGTAATTTAATCACAAGTTTTCAGGGCTTTTGGTCTCTGCGAATAGTGATTCATAGCGGGTAACGCAGGATAACAATTGACATGGACACGTTTTCAGTGAGTCGGTCAGTGACCACATAAAACCAGTTCAGTACAAATTCATAAGCAGTTCCAATTTATTTTTTGGCAATCACATTTACCAACCCAAAATCTTTTTTCTATGTATGGTTATGGTGTTTCGCCCATGATTGAGATAGTTGATAATCATCATTGACACCGTTAGGCGTTACCACAACTAATCACCCAATGTCACCCAGTGATGGACATGATAAACTTGTGCTGTGAAGAACTTGGTTAACTCCCGTTAGGCCAGTGGAATGGACAATGACTACTACTACTAGTACTAGGCTTGACTTGTCTCGAGTGATCGAGTGATTATTCAACTCACCACTCATGATTTCATTGGAGTCAATGTCACCACCATATTACCAGAGTCATTGATCTAGTCATAGGTAACGTCGGTGTTCTATTTCGATTTTTAGACTAAATTATACTTCTAAATCTAATTGAACACTCAGAACAGCGTCACTAACAACTCAGCCAGTAACTGAGCTGAGCCTGAGGTCAGAACTCAGAGTCAGAACTGGTGTGGTGTAGTTTGTGTAGACTGTAATTTATAACTATAACTTAACTATAACTATAAGGACAAGCTACACTGTAAGTGTAACTGTGAGTGTAAGTGTAGTGTAGGCGTAGTTACCTGGCCATTGTGGACATCGGTTTCAAATTCCTCATTGTAGTCCGGGTTAATCGTTTTTGTTTTAGGTTTGGTCTTTGCAAAGTGAAGTTGGTCTATATCTAGCGCTACGTATGGGTCCAAGTTTGCTTTTGTAGCACCAACTAGACTAGAGTGCCGAGTGGCGTAATTCGTAGGCCGGAGATTTTCTGCTCCAACCACCGCAATCTTCAGCTTTCCAGTGAAATAGACCATGATGATCACAAACAGAGAAAATGTAGCTTCATGGCAATCCAACGACAATCAGCGGCGCCCCACAGGCCGAGTCACGATGCAAAAGCAAAACGCCCAATCCAGGACTATATGTCGACTATCCTTGTCAGCGATTGGAAAACTTTCCCATCAGTCAATCGGGTGGAGTTTTCTAAATGGAGCATACAGCACGCCATTGCTTGACTGTTCGTCTACATAATGAAGTGTCTATTTAGGCAGTAACATTTAGATAGCAGTAGGGCAAAACTAAATGTATTTTTGTAAGTATGTTTTTACTTTATTGCTTCAAAATTATTAAAGTTCGGGTTTATGAAAAATAGATTCCGTCGAAATTCCCTCTATTTAGCATAATGAGGCGATGTGCGCTTGCGCAGTGGTAACATAAATGGATTGGTGCAGCTCGAAGTTTGCTTCTATCACGACTTCTATGCGTACACCAGTAGCAGGAATCGTTTGTTGCAATAATGATTTTATTTTTTTATTAAGAAAAAGCCATGAAAATACAAATTACTCGAAGAACTCTGCAACGGCTTTTTGGTTTATTCGAAGCGACTACAAGCGATACAAAATGTCAGCCTCCATGGGGATGAACATCGGATTCAGAATCGTTCGACGTGCCACTCAACTTTTGCGGAAAAACCAAAGGTTGGACCTTTGTAACATTGGCAAAACTATAATCTAAATTTCTGTGCATATATCCTCACGTTTGAAAGTTGTAGAGCTGTGAGAAACAGTCACCGTAAACGTGGTTCCCAACTGAACTAGTAACTTGTAAGAAACTAGTAAAAACAAAAATTGGAAACTAAACAAACTACAGCACTTCAAGTTCAACTACTTCAGTTCAGACACTTGACAGTTGACTTGACTCGAAACTTGAGTACTTCCCTAGAGTCTAAACGAGTAGAAATACTAGTAGTGCAGTCTAGTAGTAGCAATAGTATCTAACTTCTAAATACTAACTTCCTTACCGCTTACGTTATTAACTCTCCAACTATTAATTAACTTAAGTCTTAAGTTAAGTTACTAACGTAACTAAGTTAGTAAGTACTAAACTTTAAAGAGTCAAGTAGCAATAACAATTAGCATCGTTATCAGATCATTCATAATCACGATCATACTCATTTATTTACTAGCATTACTTACTATTTACTCTCTTACTCTTAGTCTTACTAAGTTGGTAGTAAGTTAAATTGGTACTACCAGCACCAGTAGTGTATAGACTAACTAAGGTATGATTTTTTATTAGTTAGTTAGTTTTAGTTAGCGAGTTTTACTTTTAATTAGTTAGTTAGTAGTATCATGAGTATACGCAACTACTAGTAGTAGTACAACAAGACTTTCAAACAAACACGAAACTCAAAGTCAAACAGTGCTAATGAATTTTATGTCGTCTTAGTCACCTAGAGGCTGTCATTATTGAAATTATCACGTGTTTCTGTTTGTAGCTTGTTTGCTTATCAAAATGGTTCTACAGAAGGGATTATAAAACTACAGAGCTCATCCATTTCTAGCACGGTTCCTTCCCCTGAGACAATAATTTTAAATGACAAAGCGGTAAAAGTAAGTGTATAATACCCATGCTGATAAAGGTCTCCTATTGTTAACTCATACAATGGTGCCTATCTCATCTGTATCTTATATCCCCAAATGGTAATGGACTGTGTCATTGTTTGGATAGGGATACTCTGGGCATCAGCACTTCACTCAAACTGTTTATATACATGTTCATAGTACACTATAATCACCTACCACTCGATTGAGGCGGGAGTCTTGATCTGCGATAACTCCGGTGTCCTGTATCCGGCTGAGGCGTATACGATTTGCCCTGAACAAACTTTCTCTCCGCACATGAGCACAATAGGAGGATGACAGAGACTTTCTAACCAGATATTTTTACTGCCGCTGTCCAGAGTCAGTGACAGGAAAGACTTCTGGTAGCCCAGCAAGTTTGCCTAGGCTATGAGTTGCATGGATATGACCCGTAGTCGTAATGGCGGAAGATTGCTTGGATTACCTGCAAGACACAGACTGATCAGAAAGGAAGCTGTAGATGAGATTGAAACAGAACGCCGGGGAGTTTCTGGTCCAGTGTCTTGCCCACCTCCTACTCCCTTCAATGGTGAAGCATTGATAATGACCCATTTGTGGTGCTCCATGCTAAACTAGCGGAAAAACAAGTATATAATCCAGCGGCTTCACCATCACAACGAACAAGTCACGCGGGCACAAAGAAGGATGGCCATCTTATCTGGTGACTGTAAAGACGTAATACGCGATAGAGAAAACTCCCTCCAGTAATATCTCTCTCACATTTGTTCTCTTTTAGCAAATGAAAAAGGTGTGTGCAGACGGATCCTGGCTGAGAATAACTGTTGATGGTGGAGGCTGTAGTGGTTTTCAGTATCTGTTTTCTCTAATCGATCAGAATGATGAACTAGCAGATGATGATGTGTAAGTATTGAGATAGCGGGATAGCTCAATGGCTAGAACTCTTGGCAGGCTACTACATACTAGTAGCTAGCCGTTTTAGTCGGGTACTAACAAACTACAGAACCATAGAATGCAGGTGAGCCAGGTCTTGAGAGAATGAGAGGATGGAATGCATTCTGATTTCGATACCGAATCTTCATGAGCTAATCGTTACCATTTTTGTTCCACAATATGGAACGAGCAGCGGTAACGAATACCAAACTGTATTCAATATTTCCAATCCTGGTAATGGCTAGAATGTTAGGGTCAAGATTGGAAGATCCTAAGCTCATGTGCAAGTCACGCTGAGCACTCGCTGTGAAAATGAAATCCTCACATAATTCCTAGCTCCTACCGCTCCAAAAAGCCTCAAATAGGATTTCCAAGTGCCTGAGTGGAAAAATGTTACCTACTAAAACAAAACTTTCGATACATGATACACATAACTATAAATCCCTGCATTTTATGTGGTCATGGCTGTTATGCACAAAAGACATAAGCTGTTTATATGTTGTACACTAAATCTGGGCAGGTTGTCTCTCCGGAGATCAATCACCTTTTGAGGGACGCTGCTATCATGTGCTTTGTTCATACTGCCATGGAATCCACACTGTTTAACCTGTCTTTTGAACTTCATTATTGGATGCTGCTGTAGGTGTGTTACATATAAAGGAGTGTCTGTAGTCTTGGATGAGGACTCATTGAACTTTCTTAAAGGCTCTACGTTGGACTATAATACAGAGTTGATTAGATCTGCATTCAGAATCATAGACAACCCACAGGCTGAGCAAGGCTGCTCTTGTGGAGCATCTTTTGCAATAAAGGACTGACATGCAGTACTAAAACTAATTTTTTTTATGAAATGCTTGGTTTTTATTTATTAATATTTCGTTGAGATTGTAAATGTCTACAGCTTGTCTCAAAGCAAAGCTTTTTGACCTTTTGACCACAATGCTATCCATTCAATCATTAGCCTTGTACTTTAAGATAGCGATAATCCCATGGCAAACCCCCCACGCTAAATCCCGCATGTGTTCGGCTCAAAATGTAGCCCAAGTCTGATATGTCCAATGCGTAATAGCTACACATACAGACAACATTCTAGTACACATTGTATTTCAAGGTAAATACAATACCACACTGCTAGGGCTACAAGAAAGCTTTACAGGTAGAAACACACATTGTAT
>Ga0224501_10004588_pt1 | contig 10893 bp, 7 predicted proteins | sample SF_Oct11_sed_USG_4_FD_169105 | JGI IMG/M metagenome (GOLD analysis project Ga0224501, IMG submission 169105) | Sediment microbial communities from San Francisco Bay, California, United States - SF_Oct11_sed_USGS_8_1 | ecosystem: Environmental > Aquatic > Marine > Sediment | place: USA...
CGAGTGATCAGTGGGATCTAGATCAGGAGTGCCCAACTGATTTCAAAATTGAGCGGGACTACCAGATTGAGCCAAAAATCGTTCTTTAAAATCCCGGCTGAATTATTCTAACCGAAAAAAAAACCAATGTTCAGCTAGCAAAATGCAATCAGATGTGTTTGGTAAAATTGCAAAATAGCCTCTTGTTTGTAGCAGATAAATTGAAGATTACGTTCTTTACCGGTCTGTGCCATGAGATTGTTGAGAAGGACGATTGTCAGGTGCACTGGTCTCACTCAAAGCTGCCATTTTTGAGTCAACGAGCCATACGGGTTCGGAGCAGTAGGTTGAGCATACTTGATCTAAACTACCCCAATTTTTTAAAGATTTATAAGTACACGCAAAAAACACTGTTTACCAAAGTCTGTTTCCTGAAGGGCATTGCCGACACAAGGAGCGCCATTTGGACCAGGCTCCGGAGTAGCACACACTCTATATCTCATGTTGATAGAGTTTGTTTGTGTGCAGTTAGCATCACAGGGCTCCCAGCTTGACCAGGGAGACCATGCTCCATCAACTGCAAGCCCAAGAAAAGGAATAAATGATCACATGAGAGGACATTGCAAGCCCGAAATTAGAGAGGTTAAGATGTAAACGGTTACCAGCAACCATTCACTTATGTGACATTGGTTGGGAAAGTTGAAAATGACCGTGGCTTTTTTCCTGCTGGTTGTCAAACAAAAGAGTTCCTGTAGTTAAAAGGTGACTTGATCTGCTTGCCAATGTTTCAGAATTGTGGTTACGGTGTACCGTGTGGCCCAAAACCCATTATAAAAGTGAGTCTGTAAATCGAGATTCCCTAATGAGGGCTCTGAGTACTAGCACTGCGGCAGTCTTCTTCGAAGAGCTCTATTATAAGATTCCCTGGGGTCTCAGCTGTAGTAACCATGAAAATGACATGGCTACTTCGTTTTGATCGTCGTAGCCGTTGGACTCTCATCACTTCTCGAAGGGTTTTGTTGACCATTACACTGGAACTTGGTATCTTAACCTCTCTACACATCACGGTTATGTTGAGCCAACGGTTAAAGAAAACCGTTTTGGCATACTGTTCGCATCTTAACATACCTATTATCAAAATTAAAGGCGCTCACTCCTAGCGGATATAACTTGGCAGATCTTTGGAATCCAGAGAATTGTGGAAAGGTTTAGCCTTTGGGATCGGTCCAGCACAATGAACGGTTATCAGTTGGTGTGCCGGGATATTGCGAAGAACAAAGCTTTTGCTTGGGCCGGTAAAGGTGCCTTTTTACTCCATTGGGCATCTGATCCGCCTCGAACCAGATGCAGTTTGGGCCTGATTTGGTGTCAGACCTGGGCTCCGAGGACCCCTCTTGACTCTAAACGGATCCGTCGGACGTGCCATCCCAGACAACTTTGCAGCCAATCAATGGTGCCGAACCTGCGTTTCCGGAAGCGGCAACCATTTTTTGCTCATAATTTCAAAAGAAAGTCAATGTGCTAGTCAATTTTTTAACTACAGGTTGCCTCTTTTTCCAGTGCAACTTTGTGCTGTTAGTCAAGAGAATATTGTTGCAATATCAAACAAATTTCCCTTTCCAACAATCCTAGTACAAGACCGGAAATGAGTGAACATTGCTAGATAATCCATGGAAGGTAATTTGATTGATTGGTGAGTTGGACATCCGAGGCCGATCGGACTCATTTTTTCTCTGAGAGTCAGATGCTTGGGTGTCTGAGGCCAATTGGACGAGGCCTTTTTACTCTTTTTCTGGGAGATCGGAAGTTTGGCCCAAGTGTCTGAGGCTGATTGGACGCCCAATGGAGTGAAAAGACACCTTAGTCGAATCTGGGAACATTTCCAAGGCTCGATACGCTTCCCTCTAAGCCATATGGTATGCTTTCTGACAGCCAGCAATCCAGTATCACAGAAGTTAAAGTGAAGTTACAATCGAACAAATGTAAGAGCAAAAATGAGCTTATAAGAGCAGCATGAAGGAAATAATACACAGAGAGAATGCTCACAATCGTTATGAGGTCTGTTACGTCATGGCCTTACCTTGATAATACTGGCAGATGTATTCGGTGCTGGAGGTGCTAGAAGAGGTACCATCATATTCCCATTCGGGGTCCAACCAATCAAGCTTCATATACCGATCACTTGATCCGGGGTTTGAACTAAGAAAATTGAGCAAAAATGCTTATGGTTAAATCTTCCGATGATCAGAACATTACTATGAGTAACTAGCCAATGAGGGGGATGGAAGATGAACGATTACATAGGTTTCAGATCAATGCACTATGGCATAACTCCTGCGCATAAAGGTACAGGTTACCCCTTAGCCAATGGCTGCATGTGTGGGAAAGTGGGTGTTAGGGGGCCAGGGGACCGACAATGGTGTAACTGAGATGGGGTGCCACTCCTCCTCCGTGCCGCATCTCCTGACAGATGAACAAAGAGAGTTTTTGAACAATTCTGTGCCCTAACCACTTTGAGCACAGCGCCTTCAGCACCAGTAGCAAGCGATCTAACCACTCAAGCGCAGCGTCTCTTGTCTGTGTAATAATTCTCTACCTTTTTATTATTATTTATGCTAGACTAGGCATGTATGCAAGACTGGGTTATAAACCTACGATTTCCACACGCTATCGCTGCTTGAAACTTCTCTGCCATCAAGCCATAACCATTTACTTTCATCTGTGTCAAACTTCAAACTAGTCCAATATAGGGTACCAGCCACATTGAGCCTACAATCACAATGATTATAATATTTAAAATAATTCATATAAAGCTGAGAATGAGTGTAATGCAAACTGTTAGGCGCAGCAGATTGTGCTTCTTACTTATTAGCAGGTCCTTTATAATTCTGGGGCAATACATGCGGTCCATAGCACGATAACAATAGCGATCCATTCTATTTCATCAATGGTAAAGACATAATAGCCAAGAGCCGTCTAGGGAGAGCTCTACCTGAACCTACACCTTCTTTAGCTGGTTTTATACCAGCTCCCCAATGGCAAGCAACACCCTTCGCAACGAATAGTGGTTGCGTACGGTAAGTTGGTAGGCAGGAAAACACGCCTTCCGAAAGAGACGCGGAATACTTACCTGGAACCTGAAATGAAAACCCCAACAAACAACAGAAGGCCACCACCAGTAATGACAACTGTTGGCAGCTTTAAGGCCACACGGTACGGCCGGCATAGAAACACGGCACTGACTGAGAGGTTGACTTGTATGCAGCAGAGAATGTATTAGAACAAACCATCTAAGCAGATTATTGCCATCAGAATAAACCTCTAATTTGTATACGGTCAGAAGAACAACCCTCTAATTTACTGTAAGTCAGCATAATAACCCTCTAATTTGCATATTATCAGCAGCGTTAACTTCTAATTTGGATGTCAGCGTAATAACTCTCTAATGTGCATATTTTGTTGCATATTTTCACAGTTCCAGTAGATTACAGATCATGTTTACCATCTCATCTGTCATCCTAACTTGTTTATTGCACAAGAACACCTCTTAGTTAGCAGTCAATTAGACCGTAGTTTTAGACGAGGCTTGTGATGATTCGTTCATGTTTCAAACAGGGTAAAACATCTCCTGACTGCCATTGCTAAACCCTTACAAGAACCCAAATCCCGTAACCACAGCCATTTCGAAGTCGTTCTCTCCTGCGCCTCTACTGAAGGAAAGAATTTGGAAAAAACGGCGATCACCCCAATCACGAACAATGAGCATGCATAGCATCCTCGTAACAGTCGTCAGGGCGATTCCAATCTGAAATTTCTCATTTTGCAACCGTTTGCTGTCCCCTTTTAACAGTCCCAGTCATCCTCCCCAATAGGCCCTTTATGATATTAAGTCATTTACCGACCTTGTCTTGTCAAAAAATGGTTTTTGTAGCGCTCCGTTTTGGCTGGAAGTGTGCCCGTTTTGGACATGGTTTGTTCAGATTTGTGCAATTTTCTGTTTTGCTGTTTTACCAACTTGTTCAAAAATTCACTAAATGCGCAGTGTATTTATGATACCAGCCATGCCAGCATCGCCTATCGCAAGCAACTACCCCCTCAACAAACAGTGGGCACCATTGGCAGGGAATAGCACGAGAGCACCCCTTCGAAGGAACTATGCGACCAGCCCAGACTAGCCCGCAAAGCACCTTTATGAGTTTTTGATGAGAAAAGAAAATATGAAAAAGTAATTTGAAGACAGCATGGCTGCAGTTCAATCTCACTTAGCAAGGCATCGGTTACAACGATGGTTTGCCGTTAGCGAGGGCTATTGCGCACAAACTGTCATCCATATGAATGAGCAATAAACTGTTTAATAGGTAGCCACAGGAATTTCATTGCCCTGGCCATCATGAATGTCTGCCTGTAAGTGGTAGCAAAAGCATCGCTAGTTTGCTGATTCAACAACTTTGTCACCGGAGAGTACAAAGAGTTTGTCTCTCACCTGCCGTGTTTTTACTGACTGTCTAAGGTGAATCCGACACAATGTTTTTAGGCACTTTAAGTACGCATGTCAACCAATGTGATCAGCGACAATTAGGAATCATTTTGCTTACCGAAATACTCCATATTTATCACTGTGTAAGCTATAATTTCAATTGTTCACTGTCATTTACTGCAGCTAGTTCAGGTACTAATAGCATCTTGTTAAAGGCTATTGTTTCGCCCGACAGAATTGCTCGAAAAGAGGCCTTTGCTGAAGCCTTTGAGGTTTGACAGAGAGCTGTTTTTCTAGAAACGGTTCTGGGCAAGATTTCAGTTGACTCGCCAGAAACTTCCCTGGTATAGCTGAATAAGGAGAGGTATTTCTTCAAGGTGAGGTTACCGTTATGTCATGCTTATTGAGTGGTTTTTGTTTTTTGAATTTTGACCAGAGACTGATGAGTGATGTGTTCAAAAGTTGGCCTAACTGAATCTATGGCTCGGCGGTTCCCAGGATGCGACATTAGCCTGATTATGGGTTTTTGGCATACTTCATAGAGGATATAGCTCTATATATGCTATCGGAAACCTCCCAACATCATCGTAAATGTAAAAGGCAAACACAAAAAAATGAAACTGACAATCCTTACTTTAAGGCCACGTTCCACGGGACAGCATTCGCTAAACACCCTGCGTAGTGTACTGCCCTATACATATAGTAAACAAGCTCATTACAAACCCTGTTAGCCAGTCTTTCAAGGCCGCTTCTTCAGAACCAGATGATCCAATATTGAGAAGGGTTGCATTTGGGCCAAATGTTTCAATGCAGGCATCAATGGAGTCCTGATAGCTTTTACCACCAGAACTTGCATAAACACAGTATCTTCCATCAATCAGTGTGAGATCACTTCCAACACAATCTAAAAACCAAGTTTGTTACAAAATTAAAAAAATGAATGCAGGAATGTTCGACAAGTCGCCAAACCAAAAACACCCAATGTTTTGGAGGGGCAAACTGCCACACAACGGCAGAAAAAGCCCAATTATGAATTTTTGTATTTGAGGTGTAATTCAGACAGACTATAATTTACATGTACTTACTTCCTGTTGAGACCTCTTGAGTAGCATTTCCTGTACAATTTGCTCCTCCATCTTTGGGTGGAGGTGAGGCACATTCTCTGATGCGGTAACGGTCTGCATTGGTGTCTGTACAAACTGTTGCATTGCAGTTAGCCCATTCACCCCAGGTAGACCATGCCCCATCAACAGGCTCTGCAATAGAAACAAATGTGAAGAGCCGATAAGGGGAAATATACGGTGAACAGAACAGATACGGTGAGCAGAACAGATACGGTGATCAGACAGTAGGCGTTAGAGGTTCAAGATGGGATAATTTTGATAATACGCTTCTGCAATAATATACAATCTTCTTAGCAGTTGAGGTGCATTGGTATCTTTACCCACAAGATACCAGACAAAATACGGTTGTAGAATGCCTGAAACCCAGGAGGACGCAGAAGGGGACGAGTCCCAAAATATCTGGGGTGTCCATAACCACAGTGTCTCCTCAGTGAGCTTTCACTGTCCAATTTTTACACTTTAGAGCATTTTCCCCTTTTTGTTGGTAAGAAATTTTCATCCATGTGACTTCACTGGCTAGTAAATTCCACATGCAGCTGTCTTGTGAGCTGTCTTCCCTGAGTTGATCCGCCACGGTCCATGCTGACCAACCCATAACAGTCCCCCAACCTTAAAGTACTAGAAAACATGGTCTCACAATCTACCCTTGATTTCATTTTTTGGAAGATCTTGCTCAAAACCTGCTCCCTCAAATGCCTGATAAGGCATAACACAATACAATAGTGGGAGGAGCTTAGCGATTCCCGTCAGTTTCGTCCCTATCTGAAAGCGGATTCGGCAGTCAAGCTGCTGACTCACTATATAGGCTTATATGACCTGAACAGAAGAGGAAGTTGTTTTTGCTGTTTTAGTAATTTGTTCGGAAATTCACTCAATGTACAGTGTATTCATGATAAAAGGAATTTTTTAAAAATTTTTGATGAGAATACAAAATATGTAAAAATAATTTGGAGACAGCATGGCTGCCGATTGATCTCGTTTAGCAAGGCACCGGGTATAACGATCATTTGCCGTTAGTGAGGGCTACTGCGTACCAACTGTCATTGGTATATATGAGCAATAAACTTGCTAATAGGTCACCATAGGAATCTCATCGCCCTAGCCTTCAGGCATCATGAATCCCTACCCGCAAGTGGTAGAAAAATATCGCTAGTTTGCTAAGTCAACAACTTTTCACGGAGAGTGCAAAGAGGTTGACTCGCTCCCGCCGTGTTTTCACCGATTGTCTAGGGTGAATCTGACGAATCCTCTTTTACACTTTAAAATTTTACACTTTAACCACTGCTCAAACCCTCACCGAATCTGTTCTCACATATCCAGTAGTACCCGGGATCCGCATTGAGCTGTGCATCTACATCACATGGGTCCTGGTCACATCTCATGAATGCAGCGAGCTGAGTAGTGCCTTGAATATCATTCATACTTCTCCTGCAATTGGGAAATGTGCATGTGAGAGGATGCCAGCTGAATAAGTAAATACCATGTATACTCTATCATCAGGTCATCTGGTTTTGTTTTGTGATAGTGTGCCAATAGTGGATTGTGCGATAGATATGTGCTCTAATTGGGCTAGTCACTAGTGGGTGTAAAACGGTTTTCTATATTGAGTTGGAGTTGATGTTAAAAAGTATGGCATACCTGGCGCCTTGAAAGAACCACTCATCTCCTATTAGCTTGATCCCAGTGCTCCTCCATTTCAATTCATTACCGCCGCTCTTAGACCTGATCCAGAAATCCACCCAAAAATTAGTCTCGGCACTAAGTCCATCCGTACTAGAGAAAAAGAGTAAATTTATAGCTCTCCGCATATATCTCTCGCCACTTCTATACCCTAAAGCTGGCATTCTTGAGATTGTGTATCAGTCGTATTCAGTCATACTGATTGTTCAAGGATTGCAGTGCTTTCGAATAAGCAGATGCTGTTCAGCTCGACACTCGTAGATCACTGATGGTTGAACTATCTACACCAATGAAAGTTGCTGGTTCGAATCCAGTGGGCTATCCTGTGTTTGCTGTGCTGGTGGGTATTTCTTAAACACAGTGGGTGTGGTTTCAGAGGAGTTGCTTGAAATTGAGGCAATTAGAAGCAGGCTAACTTAGTATCATAAATATCATTTTGAAGAATCAGATGGTTCACACTAAAGATACTTACGCACGCCAAGCCATAACTGATCTCATCTCATCAACAGTTCTAGGTTGAAACAGTTGATGTCCGTCACCACATGGATCTTCAGTGACATCTCCGAATGTTGTTTTTCCGAGACTTTTCAGAAAATAGATGCAGAGAGTGGAGTGGATAGGTCTCATAGTATCACCGGTCGATGCAGTGTCACATTCTATAAACAATATAGGTGTACATATAATAGCTGTGCATTTAAGTTGATGGGGATAGCTCACTGGGCTCACAACCATGTCAATCTGGGTTGCAATTTGGTGATGACAGACTCTACCTGTGAGTGTGAACTTAAAACACAACCAATGAGGCTCAATATAAGGTGGAGCATTGAGTCTGATCAGCTTGTTGCGCTCCATGCTTAGCTTTACCTGATGGAAAAACAAGTATCTAACTCCGCAGCTTCCCCATAATGGTGGAGAAGTCATGCGAGAACAAACCAGTGTAGTTTTATTATTTAAGTTGGCAACGGTCACGATGTGTAGATTCTATCTTTACAGTTATTGTTTACGGTATCAATACATTTTCTACATTGGTGAGGTGTCTACAGATGTCTGTGAACTCCCATTTATTGACTGCAACACCTAGTCAGTTGATCCCGCTCTTCAGTATCTGATGGAGCTGTAACCGCAATACACAGCAGTGCAGGTCCTCATAAAAGTCATCTTCAGGAGTTGTGCTCTCTTTGGACTATGCTCACTCCCATTATTTCATTCAATAGTAGTAAAAAGAATCAACAAAAACTATTTACCGGGCAGCAAAACCTCAAAATCATCTCCACATGGTATCTTAAACGTCTCACAGGTTCGCTCACGATACCATTCTTTACCAGTACATTCTGGGCGAGTATTTCCTGAGCATGCAGCGAAAGCGCTCCACTCTGATTCCACTGTAACACACGAGAGTGGCCATAAGAAGTTGGTATGAAAAGGTAAAGCCAAATACTTTAAATAAAAGAACCCCCAAGTATCGATGCCTTTCTTTTGAGACCTTCTGTGTTTGAACTTGCCTTTGTTCACTGACTACTAGTAAATTTTCTGGGTAGATGAACTCGAAGATGTGAACGTTCTCGTAGGAGGTTTGTACCTCACTCAGTTAATTTAAACAAAGACAGGGACGAATCACACCATGGCTGGCGATTTGTTTTTATCAATTGAGAGCTTGTCTATGGTGACATACCATAGTAGAATTGGCAACTTATGCCTTTGTTCTCTGTGTCATGTTTGGAATCCCAGACACACGCACTCTGAGGTGGATCACATTCGACAACAGCTCGCTCTTTATCACTGGCTGGGTGACCACTGTAAATAGTGATGTTAAGAATAACTGACAGCACTGTGATAAGAAGCTTGCGTCTATAGTTAAAATTAAGTCACGATAAAATATCAAAAACAACATGGTGCCCTTTGGAAACATACATATAAGGATCACATATGGTGATAATGCTCAAACAGTAACCAGATTTGATTAGGTTGTAGATTGCGAAGGGGAAAGGGGTCTAATGTTTCTGGTTCTGGTTATGGTGTTATGGTGCATACAGTAGGTGATGCTATATTATAGGATCAAACAGTACTTTACATACTCTTTCCAACTGGTCTCATCAACCATTGTTCCATCAGTCCATTGCCAGTCAGAAGAATCAAAGCGCTTTATGCCAAGCCACCATTGTTTCTTAGAGGGAAGCTGGTCCGCTCTAAAAGATGAATTGTTTGTGTAGGAGAATTCCTCCAGTATGTGTGCTGCTTGGGCTTGTCGACAACTGAAATTTAACCTGCCAGTACGGCTATTGATAAAAGGGTTAGCAAAAGTGAACCATAATATTAATTTGCTACATACTGTTTGACAGCCGTCATGAAGTCAATGTTTTCTTGGTCCGTTTTAAGTAACAGCCTTGTAGCATTTCTTCCGAATAAGGTATTACATGTATCATCATCGTGGAGTTCAGTATCCGAGGACAGGTAGATACATCGGTTATCATAATAAAATAGAGCATTAGGCAGGTCGCCTTGGAATGGACTGCAGTCTAAAATAAAAACAAACAGTCCCAGAGTGTTTACATTTCATACAAAGACAGTTGGATGCTCCCACCTGGTTGTAAGTTCAGTATACTATCAATAATTTAAGGGGTTGGTGGGCTTAGTGAGAGGAATTGGGGCCAAGATTGACCCTCAGATCTAGGGTTGCGCACACCCAGCCTAAATAATGCATAATATTAATAAATGGGCTTCAAATTGCTCAAGCTATGTAAAATCCCTTTCCAGGATATGTAAATTCCATTTGTCAGAAACTCTTAAAACTGCTGTTGAGATAAATATAGATGCGCGCACACACACTAGCGACCATGTATGGCAATGTTTATAGTCTTCATAATTAAATAATTTTACGGCTTATTCATACACTGCTACGGAAATACTAGGTACATCTATTTCCGCAATTATTTTATGAGTTTGGTGACTTCATTTGTTTAGTATGTCTTCTTCACCATCAAGGTGAAGTTCCTGACCCAGGGTAGATGTATGTTGTTTTACCAGTTATAGCTTACCATGGAGCATCATGAGCCAGTCATTACCAATACTCTGCCCTTTGGTTATGCACTGAGCATCCAAAATACAAGCGGATTACGATTGGTTGCATTTATCACCCAACTGGTGGAGATTGGGATCCACTCACAACTATAAACCACATTTGATAGGTTTATTTTTTTGAGGCTACTCTTTGCAAATGGGAAGAGGTTCCTAGACTCACTGGAGATTTCAACTGTCTTAGATTCAATGACAGAATATCTCGACACAATCTTCATAGTTTCGTTGACTTGGACGTTCACGGTAATGCTCGCCTCAACCTAATGCTAACCGAGATCATTCAGTATTAGGATAGCATGAGATTGGCTCCTCTCAATACTAATGACCACTGTGGCATAAACCCTGATGGTTGTAACATGCCCAAGGTGGACGGTGCTAAAAGAGTGAATATATGTGACCTCTGCAGAATTTCGATTCGGCGCTAATGAGAAGATCAGAAAGGTGAAAGACAAAGTACATAGAAAGGGAACTCCTGTGTAGCGGTTCATGTCAGGTTATCTGAAGAGACTCATTTGTAAAGAAAGACATGCACTGGTGCATAAAACCATAAACTCACGC
>Ga0224501_10004589_pt1 | contig 10890 bp, 10 predicted proteins | sample SF_Oct11_sed_USG_4_FD_169105 | JGI IMG/M metagenome (GOLD analysis project Ga0224501, IMG submission 169105) | Sediment microbial communities from San Francisco Bay, California, United States - SF_Oct11_sed_USGS_8_1 | ecosystem: Environmental > Aquatic > Marine > Sediment | place: USA...
TGTAAGTGTGGTGCTGGCCTCCTGACGGAGGTCGAATTATATGCCACGTTCATCTTGAAAAGCTAGAGTGTTGCGACCAGACATTTCCTCGTTGCCACAACATCGCGTATCCTAAGTTATGTCCTCGGTGAGCCAATCGGTCCAATGCTGTATTGCCGGTGGCGGGCCTGCCGGCATGATGCTGGGTGTTTTGCTGGCTCGTGCCGGTGTGTCGGTGGTCGTCCTGGAAAAGCACGGAGATTTTCTCCGTGACTTTCGCGGGGATACGCTCCATCCATCCACGCTCGACGTCATCGATGAATTGGGTTTGCTCGACCGGCTTCTCCAACTGCCCCATCAAAAGGTATCGAGGATCAATGCTCGATTCGGTGAGATGGAATTGCCGGTGGCCGATTTCTCGTTTCTGCCGACACGGTGTCGCTACGTGGCGTTCATGCCTCAGTGGGATTTTCTCAATTTCTTAGTTGAGGCGGGAATGCAGTATCCCACGTTTCGTGTGTGCATGAATGCAGAAGTGACGGACCTGACTGTTGCAGGAGACCGTATCGTCGGACTCCGGACAATGACACCGAACGGGCCGACAGAAATTCTGGCACCTCTGGTTATCGGTGCGGATGGCAGGCATTCTTTGGTCCGTACGCAAGCGGGGTTGTCCGTCGAAGAGTTCGGCGCCCCTATGGACGTACTCTGGTTTCGTTTGTCACGCCGGCCGAATGATCCGGTCGACCCGATGGGACGTTTTGACGTCGGACGAATCCTGATCATGCTGAATCGGGGAGACTATTGGCAATGCGGGTTTGTGATTCCCAAAGGCACAGTGAACAATTTTCAGGCACAAGGAATGTCGGCGTTTCATGTCAATATCGCAAGGCTGGCACCGTTCGTCTCCGATCGGGTTCGGGAGGTAGACCATTGGGATATCGTCAAACTGTTAACCGTCCAAGTCGACCGATTGCGTCAATGGTATCGCCCAGGGCTTCTCTGCATCGGTGATGCCGCCCATGCCATGTCTCCGGTCGGTGGTGTCGGAATTAATCTGGCGATTCAAGATGCTGTGGCGACAGCCAATTTGCTGTCTCTTCCGTTGCGTGAGAACCGGCTAAAGACGGAGGATTTGCGGTCGGTCCAGATGCGTCGAGCCTGGCCGACGAAGGTGACGCAATATGGACAGCTTCTGATTCAAAGCCGCGTCATTAAACCTGTCCTTGCCAGTTCACAGCGATTGTCACCCCCACGACTTGTTCGGTTCATGACACGATTCCCTGCCTTACAACGCCTCCCCGCCAGAATGATCGGCCTAGGGGTCAGGCCGGAGCATGTGCATTCGCCGGATATTCATGCCGGATAACTTCGGGGATAGTCTTCGTATCGGTCCTATAGTTCGATACGTTCGCACAGCGGTGTGGCGAGGGTCTGGTGGTATATATCCCACTCGATCAGAAAAATCGTCGATCGAGCAGCACTCATGCTGAGTAGGCGAACCCCGTCTTGTACGACTACACTCTCGGCACCGGTGAAATCCATTGTGCGGTCCGGTCCTGTTCGATTGCATACCAATAAAGGCAAGCCGGTTTCCTTCGTGCACTGTTCCCATTCGCCATTGGGTCCGTGATAACCAGGCGCCCAGGCAGCAGCGGAAATGAGCATCTGAGCACCCTGTTGTCGGAGGCGGGTTGCAATAGCCGGAGAATATGCATCGGCACAGATGAGCAGGCCTACTTGATCAAGGGGTGGGACCTGGATCGGTATAGCCGTTGTGCCCGGTGTGGACCACGATTCAGATCCGGTTCGGAGCGTGTGGATTTTTCTGTGCAGATCCGGACGAGCGGTCTTTCCTGTCAGGACAAAGAGAGAATTGTGCAACGCACCGGTTCCCTGATCCCGTTCGGGATGTGAGAGGAATAGTGTGATTTGGAGATCGGCAGCCAGCCTTTCCATGTGTCTCATCCAACCATCCGGTTGGGGCGTAATCCATTCGGTGCCGATACGATCGGCAAACCCGTACCCGCATACCACAAGTTCAGGAGTCAGGACCCAAGAGGCTCCCCTCTCTGCCGCTGTCATGATGGCCTGCTCAACTAGGCATTGATTGGCGGATATGTCACCAAGGGACGGCGCAAGGTGGAGAAAGGCAATACGAAGAGGGTGTGTCCGCATGGCTGTCAGCATATAAGCTTTCTGTCATTGAGGCGAGCGATAGCGGACGGATGCAGGATCTGCCATTCTTCCTGCATGGAAATGCATGCACCGTACGAAATCGCTTGTAAATCAGGCGTATGTGAGATGAATGGGAAGGGGGACGATGTTCCTTCCCTCCACGACGGAAGTTTTGAATATTTCCATGAACAATAGACGCCGGTGAAATTACAACGATTTCATGGGAGACCTCTAGGTTTTTCTGTGGCATGACGATTGCTGTTGTTTTGGGTATGACGCACACAATGAGGCTGTTGTTACAAAGGGTGACATTATGAGGATTGGAGCCCGCGACCTTGTGCATTCGGACCATCTGCATATGGTAAGGAACCTGTCGACGGTACTCCTACCAGGGCCATCGAACGGATCAGCCGGCATCCCGATCCCGGCTCGTCGACGGGAAATCCGTGTTGTTGAACAGAGGATTTGTACGTACGAGCTCTGTGAGTCAATAGATGAGGAGACTGTGGTGATTCAACAGGGGGAAATGTACAGTCTTAACCGGAGCCCGCACGGCATTCTTCTACTTATGGGATGTGCCCCGCGTCAGGGGCAACTTGTTGAGGCTCGTATCCCCGAATCCCGTTGGCGTCGGTCATTGAATCTCTACGAAGTCCAATGGACCCAACCAGTACAGTTGGAATCGTGTGGGGAACTCTTTCTTATAGGATGCCGACTGGTATTCGGACCGTCCCGCTACTGGGCCTTGTAGCAAAGCAGTGAATATTACGTCCACACTTTTAAAGGTCAAGCTTGAGGGGAAGGACGGGTTCAGGACATTTCTTCCTTCACCCGCCTTTACAAGAAGCCACGACTGGAAAGCCGTGGGGCTCCGCCTCGACCTCAACCCATAATCTTCGCTCGCTCAATAGTGATTACTGAGGTGGAGCAAAGGCGGCCTGCTCTTGTCCTTCAACCACCGGCTTAAGGTAGATTTCGACACGACGGTTTTGCCCGCGGCCTTCTGCCGTGGCATTCGAGGCTTTCGGTTGATTCTCGCCGCGTCCTTCAGTCATTACCCGCTGATCGTTTACACCGGCACCGATGAGTTTCGAGGCGACTGCGGTGGCACGAGCCTGAGAGAGTTGCTGATTGTAGGATGTCGAACCTTGGCTGTCCGTATGGCCCACCACGTGGACTGCCGTGCTGTCATATTCCGCGATGACCCCACCCAATTTAGTCAGGGCCTCACTGAATGAGGCCTTCACGTTGCTGCTATTGCTGGAAAACGAGGCCTCACTTTTTAGGTCGACTTGAATGGTGTTGTCGGGGAGTTTTCTGAGTTCGACATCATGATTCTTCAGTTCGTTGGCCAACTTGTCCTCAATGGCCTTCTTTTGTTTATCCATATAAAGGCCGACTCCCCCGCCTGCGAGGATACCGACCGCTCCGCCGATCGCCGCGCCTCTGCCGCGATTATTCTTGTCGATAGCGGCGCCGGCACCGGCTCCGACGATGGCTCCGATGGCCGCCCCGATTTTGGTTTTTTGATAGGGGTCATCTGCAGCACACCCTGTAGTGAAGACTGAGAGCAGGACTATAGCCGCTGCGGCACGATTATAGGGGATCATGGCAATTCTCCTGTTGCATGTATGGAGCCCCACGAATTCTCAGTCGTGGTCCCTCTTGAGGCCTCATCGACACGTCGCCGATCCTACTCCGCCGAAGCCGTACGGTTGCGAAGGCCGAGTAACCGTGGCCTCTTGGGAAGGCCGGTAGAAACCATTTACCAGAGTCTTCTTCTAGCGGCAAGATAATCCTTGTTCTGCCCCAGTTGCTCCCTGGCCGGCTCCCCGCTAGAATCCGCCCGCCATTGTGAGCGAGGTACCACATCATGTTGTTGGGATTTATCATTCTCTATCTCGTGATTTCTGTGGGGATCGGCTTATTTGCCGCGACTCGTGTCCGGAGTGCAAAGGATTTTGCTGTGGCCGGAAGAAGTCTTCCCCTCCCGGTTGTTACGGCGACCGTATTTGCGACCTGGTTCGGTGCCGAAGCCGTGCTGGGTATCTCCGCAACGTTCGTGCAGGAGGGGCTACGCGGTGTCGTGGCTGATCCCTTTGGAGCGAGTATGTGTCTGATCCTTGCCGGACTTTTTTTTGCTCCGCGGTTGTACAGGATGAATATCCTTACGGTCGGCGATTACTATCGGCTGCGTTTCGGTCGTATCGTCGAAATGCTCTGTACGCTGTGTATTGTCGCGTCGTATTTCGGATGGGTTGCGGCTCAATTCAAAGTGCTGGGATTAGTGCTGAATGTCGTGACCGAGGGGGGAGTCAGTCAATCGACCGGGATTGTGATCGGTGCGGTGATTGTCTTGGCCTATACGACGTTCGGCGGAATGTTTTCCGTCGCGATCCTCGATTTTGTGCAGATTTCCGTGATCATGGGAGGGCTGGTGTACATCGTATTTGTGGTGAGTGGGTTGACAGGCGGAGTGGGAGTGGTGATCGAGCATGCGGCGGCTGCCGGCAAACTGGACTTGTTCCCCTCCGCGAGGCTGGCAGAATGGATTCCCTTCATCGGCGCGTGGATCACCATGATGTTGGGATCCGTGCCCCAACAAGACGTGTTTCAGCGTATCACGTCGGCGAAGGATGAGCGTACTGCCGTGCGCGGCTCGTTGTTGGGCGGCACGCTCTACTTTGGTTTTTGTTTCGTTCCCATGTTTTTGGCCTATGCCGCGACGCTTGTCGATCCTGCGAAATTTGGTCTATTGCTGGAGCAAGATTCGCAACTAGTTCTGCCGATGCTGATCTTGCAGCACACGCCGCTGGCGGCGCAAATCGTATTTTTCGGCGCGGTGTTGTCTGCCGTCATGAGTTGCTCGAGTGCCACGTTGCTGGCGCCGTCAGTGGCCTTAAGCGAAAACGTTATCAGGCCGGTGCTCCCCCGTCTGAACGACTCGGAGTTCCTTCGTCTTATGCGGGTTGTTCTGGTCGGATTTGCCGGAGTCGTGTTGGGTATTGCACTCTGGTCCGATGCATCGATCTATAAGTTGGTGGTAGGGACGTATAAGATCACATTGGTGGCGGCGTTCGTCCCGTTGTTCGCAGGGCTGTATTGGACTCGCGCTACAACTCAAGGTGCCGTGTGCGCTATCCTGTGCGGTCTCATCAGTTGGATCGGGATGGAATTGGCGAGTCCTTCGGACTCGATTTGGCCTCCCCAGTTGGTTGGATTTCTGATGGCGGGGATAGGTATGGTCGTGGGTTCATTGTGGTCTTCTTCCGATACCCGCGCCGCATGATTATATGACGTCCGGGTGAGTCCTACACGTGGTCGGAGTCTTTATGTCTGCGGCAAATTCGTGGTGGATTTACGATTGATCTGCGTCGGATTTTCTTGAGTGACCGTCGGCAAAAAGATGTCGAGGGGCCATGAGTGCCTGATACGCTTGACGTACGGTACTGACCCGAGAAACCTGAACGGAGGCCGGTGGGTGCCATCCGTTCGGAGTCGTCGGCGGCAAGATGATCGTCAGCAAGCCGGCCTGATTTGCGGCCGCTACTTTGAGCCCCACATGGCTGACCGGACCAATATGCCCGTCCGATGTGACGGTGCCGGAGATTACATGGCGTGGGGGGACCGTTTCCCCTCTTGCCATTGCAACGACTGTAAGGCTGACCATGGCGGAGAGACTGTCTCCATCAAGAAGAAGGCCCGGATAGGGCATAGAGATGCCGACGTTCCACGTGTCGGTGGACAGTCCCATGGCGTGAGCTGCATCGGTGATCGCCTGTCTCGTCGCGATTTTGGACTTGTCCGAAAAGCGTCCTGGTCCGGAGAGGAAATGGACATTGAGCCCGTCGGTGTCGTCTCTGTCGGCAAACAACAATAGGAGATAAACGACCATGCCGGTCGGCTTGTCCCCTGCTGTGACACAGAGGATAGGGATGTATGCCTCGCGTGGCCCATCCTGAGCTTGGGCCGACTCCGTTGAAACCGAAAAATATGCAAAGCTCAACAGCAGGGCCAGGCATCCGGCGCGTGAGTATGCGCGGAATGTTAGGCGGCGCCATCTATGATATTGTGGCTGCCGATGTTTTGTGTGGATCATGATCGGGTTCTCGTTTAGGAACAGAGCGAGAACTTCTCACGTTGTCTGTGGTACGTCTGTCCGGTTGCACAGCGAGGCTGTATCGGCCACGAGCCTATAATTGACGATGTGGCTTTGCGTATTCTTAGACTCGCTTGCCTCATCGGCTCGAATGCGACGAGGCTTGAGGGGGGGACAGATCAGGAATAGTGCGCAGGAAACCCTGTGTTCGATAAGTCAAAGGAACAAGAGGCGTTTCCGTAGGGAGTCTTTGTGTCGGAAAGGATAGGGGAGTCGCCGAGGCCGGAAGGGTCAGTGTTCCAGGGTATATCGCACGAGGCGACGCATTTCTTCGACCGCAAAGGGTTTTTGAATAACTCGCCGAGCGCCGAAGAGTTTGGCGACATTCAGGAAATTCTGGTCGCCGGTGGCGCCTGTCATGGCGATAACTTTGGCGTCAAGGAATTCCTGTGTCAGCGCGAGCGTGACCTCCATGCCGTCTCGTTCAGGCATCAGAATATCTGTAATTACAAGATCAGTGGGGTCTTCTCGATAGAGCGTGAGACCGATTTGTCCATTCTCCGCTTCGCGAACCGTATGGCCGTCATCTTCCAGGATGCGGCGTAATAACGTTCGAATAGGCGCTTCGTCGTCAACGATCAGTATTGAGGCCATACGACTCCCTGGTAGATCTTGCGTGTTGTCAGATCGTCGTGTGTTCTTGGGGTGTACGCCATCATGCGGATTTTCTGATCAAATAGGCCCGTGCGGTGATCGTTGCCACTTCACATATACCGTAAGGCGCCGTCGATATCCAGGAAATGATCATTCGGCATAGAGTATTGTGGGCATCAAGCCAGGAGACTTTTCTTCAGGAGAAGGCGTGGAGCCTCACGGCTTCTCAGCCGTGGATTCTTGCGGAGGCGGATGACATGTTGATTGCGGAACAGTCGATGGAGCGGGATGTGATGGACGACATATTGCGTCGTGCGATGTGGCGGAAACAAGAAGAGTGCTTTTCGCATCCGATACACGGTAAGTTGAATCATGCGTAATACACGCCGAAAGTCTTTGCGCTTGTGGGTTAGGCGCGTAATGCTGGGAGCGATCGGTGTCCTGGGAGTCGGTGTGCTCGCGTTGATCGGGTACGGGTTCATGCTTGCAGCCACTCTTGCGTTGCCGAAAGCCGACGAACACCCTCCGCTCCGTATTTATAGTGCGCCGTTCTTTCTTGCCCCAGGGCTGTCTCTGGCGGAGTCTGGCTTGTTCGATCGGTTGCATCAGCTGGAATATCATCGGGTCTCTCATACGCCACGGGCAGTCGGCGAATATTCACGTAACGCCGAGTCCGTTGAGATTTTTTTGCATGCGCAACCGGATCGTCAGCTTCCGGCCGGAATCGTCCGTCTGAGCGTGAGCGACGGAGTCGTGACGGACGTTCTGTCGCTGCCGGACAAGCAACCGGTGCCTTGGGTCTCTCTTGAGCCGGTTATTATCAGCGGTATGCGTGCCGGATCGAGACAGATCAGGGAATGGATACCGCTGGAACGCATTCCTCCCCTGATGGTTCAGACTCTCCTGGCGGTTGAGGACCGGAGATTTTTTTCTCATTACGGGATTGATCCCATTGCGGTCGGTCGGGCGTTGTGGGTGAACATTACTCGTGGTGCTGTGGTACAGGGTGGAAGTACGCTGACGCAGCAGCTGGCGAAGAACCTCTATTATTCTCCGAAGCGGACCATGAGACGCAAGTTCAAGGAATTAATGGCGGCTGTTGTGCTCGAATGGAAGTATCGAAAAGAAGACATTCTTGAAAGTTACCTCAATGAAATCTATCTGGGACAGGCCGGATCGGTGTCCATTTACGGCATCGGCGAGGCGGCACATCGGTATTTCGGTAAGAATCTTGACGAATTATCGATCGAAGAAATGGCACTGATCGTCGGGTTGGTCAAGGGGCCGAACAGCTATTCACCCGTGAGGAATCCCGCGCAGGCCATGGAGCGCAGGAACGTGGTGCTTCGTCGTTTGCGGGAGCAAGATGTCGTGACGGAGGATGTCTGGGCAAAGGCCGTAAAACAACCGGTGAAGGTCGTGCTCGGTCATGAGGCCCTGACAGATGCGCCACATTTCGTCGATTACGTGCTTCGAGAGGTTGAGGAAGGCACCGGAACGGGGATTCCGGAAGGTGCCAAAATTTTTTCAACACTCGATCCCTGGATCCAGCATATGGCAGTCAAAGCCTTGCAGGGAGGCCTGAGTAAACTGGAAGCGTCGCATTCGGCAATCAAAGAATCTGAACAGCCTCTCCAGGGTGCGATTGTCGTCATGGAGACAAAGACCGGGCGCATTCTCGCAATGGTCGGAGGCCGTGACTATCGTCTCAGTCAATTTAATCGGGCGGTCCAAGCGTATCGATCGGCCGGATCGCTCTTCAAGCCCTTTGTCTATTTGGCCGCGTTTGAGGCTTCGAGAGAACAGGGAGCGGACGGCTTGACGCCGGCGAGCCTGTTGGATGACGAGCCTGTGACATTGGAGTCAGGAACCGGTCCCTGGTCTCCGCAGAACTATGATCGGCAGTATCGTGGGCAGGTGACAGTGCGTACTGCGCTTGAGCAATCGTTGAATGTTCCGGCTGTGCGAGTTGCGCATCGGGTTGGTCTTGGGCCGTTCATCAGACTCATGCGGGCGTTCGGGGTGACCGCGCCGATGCCGAAAAATCTTTCCGTAGCGTTGGGCAGCTCATCGGTTTCGTTGCTTGAAATTACATCGGCGTACGCAGGGTTGTCCAACGGCGGTGTTGCGATTCGTCCGATTGCCGTTTCAGATATGGTGCATGAGACCGATGAGGTGCCGTGGAGTCAGGTGGTGGATCGGCGGCAGGCTGCGTCTCCGCAAGGAACCTATCTGGTGACGTCCTTGTTGAAGGGTGTGATTGATCGAGGAACCGGTGCAAAAGCCAGAATATTGGGGGTGCAGGGTCCCGTTGCCGGTAAAACGGGGACGACGGACGGGTATCGGGATGCCTGGTTTATCGGCTATACGGCTGATATGGCGATCGGTGTATGGGTCGGGTTCGATAATGAGCGGCCGATCAAGTTGACGGGGGCTCAGGCAGCCCTTCCCATTTGGAGTGAGTTGGCGGTCAAGCTGGTTCGCCCTGATCAGCCGGATTTTGATGTGCCGGAAGGGCTTGCTGAACGCCGGATCGATCCTAAAACCGGACAACTGGCTACGTCGCAATGTCCGGAGAAAATCACCGAGTTCTTTATCATGGGGACGGCACCGACCGTCTATTGCGAAGTTCACGGAGGGGGATTGTGGGAACGACTCAAGCAGACATTCGGAGTGTTTTAACCGGGCATCGCCATGTCGGAAAGAGCTTGTCGCACCTCTGCGTGAATATTCAACTACTGCTAGGAGTCTGGTCGGTCTTGCGGTAACCTGAGGCCTCAACAGAATCAATGAGGAGATCCTATGAAAAAGAACGGTTACATGGATGAAGGCAATATCACGCTGCTTGCCAAAGGGGTGGAGCTCAAAGGCGAAATCAAAGTCGAAGGCACGGTTCGTATCGATGGCCGGCTGGACGGCGATGTACACACCAAGGGTGAAGTCATTGTGGGTGAGGAAGGAATCGTCAAAGGCACAATCACCGCCGGTTCGCTGATCAGCAGCGGGCGTATCAAGGCCAACGTGACGGTGACTGAACGGGTGCAGCTGCTTAAAACGGCGATTCTGATCGGCGAAGTGCACAGCCCGATCATGGTGATGGAGGAAGGGGCGAAGTTCCAAGGCGTCAGTGATATGGGTGCGACGGCTTGGCCGGAAGAGGCGCCTCGATTGTCCGGCAATGTCCGGGATATGAGTCAGCATCGTGGACGGCCGGTTGCCCTGATCGGAAAAGAGGCCGATCTCTAGCGCTGATATTCGTGAATGTTTCTTCAGCCATGACGGAGTATCGTCCGTCGACATCCTGTGGTTGATACGTCCGCGTCGCACTCAATCCAATGATCCGCCGAAATCATCACGGTCTGTTGTGATCTCAGCTCGGGCACATGTTTCTATAAGACCCACAGTATTCAGACACCGTCCCCTGCAGCCGCCGATTTGTTGCCGCGATAATCTTGACCGCGAAATCAAAAGTAAACGCCCCTCTGCCGCTAGGGTCTCGACTGCGAAGCCGGCGGACATGGTCATGGTACCGTGAGCATTGAGGGGAGTTTCGTCGGTCCGTAAAGCCGGTGCAGTGGAACAGGTCATCCGTGCGTGAGGTGGTATCGTAGGCCTTCACCCGCCTTCGTAGGAAGCCACGGCTGCTTGGCCTTCGAAGCCGAGCGGATTCGGCGAAGTAGGCGAAGGCCGTGGAGGAACGGCGGGTTTCATCTTATTCGTCGGCCGGAGCCTATGGGCGGCGTGCCGAAGCCTTGGCGCCCGGCCTTCGCAGCCTAATAAGGCTGCTTCGGCGGAGTAGGCTCGGCGAGGTGTCGCCGAAGATTCAAAAGGGGCCACGGCTGGTAGGCCGTGGGGCTTCACCTCTCGATCGACGAAGGACGTATCAGGCGTGTCACTCCAATGGAATGGTAATCGCGATTCCTCCCATCACCTCGTTCAGCTTAAAATTCTGCTTCGGGCTCAAGGGATGACACGCCTGA
>Ga0224501_10004590_pt1 | contig 10889 bp, 5 predicted proteins | sample SF_Oct11_sed_USG_4_FD_169105 | JGI IMG/M metagenome (GOLD analysis project Ga0224501, IMG submission 169105) | Sediment microbial communities from San Francisco Bay, California, United States - SF_Oct11_sed_USGS_8_1 | ecosystem: Environmental > Aquatic > Marine > Sediment | place: USA...
CCTCCGAGAGTCATTGCTGCTGGCTTTCAGCTCTGTAATGGGAAACTTATAGGACCAAGGGATTTATTTGATGACCCTGCATTTGATGAGGCAAGAAAGAGGACAAATGTGATCGCAGACTATCTCAGGCAACATGGTCCGTTTGAACCGCATAGACTCGGACTTGAGGACCTCGAATATACCACAATGCCACAGCTCATGAAAAAACTTGAAGGCAGGTTTATACCCGAGTAGAGCAGAGAGGGACTCCATCCCTCTCTGCAATTTCTTTCACAAACTTTTCCTCATCTTCACGTGACTTGAGATGACCTCTCAATCTTTCATCGAGGAGTATTGTGAGAATTTTTGAATAGAGTGGTCCTGGCTGGATACCCATATTCTTCAGATCGTCTCCCTTCAGGATTGTCTTTACCTTTCTCAACTCAGTCAGATACTGCGATATCACCTTCTGTTTCTGTCTGTCTCTACTTATGGCCATTGAGAATAAAACTGTTTCGAGACTCAGTTTGCGAAGGTGATGATATATTTCTACAGGGTCATCGAGCGGAAATTTCCTCAACAAATCCCTTGCCTGAGACATCCCATTGATAATCATATCGCTCACCTTTGGTGATGGTGATAATCGTTCTATCACAGCCCTCACCTCTTCATCTTTTAATCCGGAAAGTAAAGACATGAGATAGAGAATTCCTCTGTCTGTTTTTTCCTCGAGAAAGAGTAAGTTAAACCAGGAGAGCGTTTCATACATTGATTTGAGCGTTGACTCAAGCTCCTCATTACATATAAGATGTGGGTGTATTACCTTCAAGAGACCATAATCGGAAAGCCTTTTCAGTGTCTTCACAGGTTCGGTCTCATTGAATGCGAGGAGGAGTTCTTCATAAAGCCTTGGCCCTGAGAGCTTTTCAAAGAGATTCATCTTTATTGCTAACTTCATGAGATTCTCTGTGTGTTTACTGATTTTAAATCCAAACCGTTCAGAAAACCTGACTGCCCTGAATGCCCTTGTCGGATCTTCAATAAAACTCAGGTTATGTAACACCCTTATGGCCTTCTCTCTTAAATCGCGCTGACCGCCAAAAAAATCAATAAGGATTCCGAAATTATTCGGATTCAGTTTTATTGCAAGTGTATTTATCGTAAAATCTCTCCTGTAAAGGTCTTTCTTAATTGACGATGTCTCAACCTTTGGCAGGGCTGCAGGTGACTCATAATACTCAGTCCTTGCTGTTGCGACATCGAGTTTTATTGTTTCAGTAATCACCTGGGCAGTATTAAATCTCTGGTGTGACCTCACCTTTGCGTGAAGCCTTTCACCTAAGGCCTTCGCAAATGAAATTCCGTCTCCTTCGATGACGATATCAATATCAAGATTTTCCTCGCCACGGAGCAAATCTCTTACCGATCCACCCACAAGATATGCAGTAAACCCAATTTCTTCAGCCACCTCACCAGAAAGTTTAAGAAGGTTGTAAATTTCCGAAGGATATCGCTCTTTCAGCCAGGAAGAAAGACTTCTGCCAATAGATGGCTTTTCTTTTGTCGTTGTTTTTTCTATTCTGCTTCGCCTGAGAAACTCTTCATAAAGCGTGCGGAGAAGGTCTGTTCTTGTGATTGCACCGATAATCTTTCCCTCTTCTACAACAGGCATGAACCTCTGATTCTGTTCGATCATCAATGTCTCAATTTTTCTGATCGGAGTATTTTGGCTTACTGTTATTTCGTCTGTAGTTGAAAATTCCATTGTCCTGCTTTTTCCAAAACCATGGAAGAGCGCCTTTTCCACAACCTCACGAGATATAAGGCCAACATACTTTCCCTCCTTCAAGACCGGGAGGACATTGACACCATACCTGGTCATCATTGCCTCTGCCTCCTTTACAGATGAATTCCATTGGATGCTTATTACAGGACTTGTCATCACATCAGAGGCAACCTTCCCTGGTTTTACAGATCCATGAAGGAGTTCTGTTAATCTCTCTTCGACGATTTCAAGTGATGCCTCTTTTATTGTGGCAGAGGCTGCAGTCGGATGTCCTCCGCCTCCAAACTCCTTCATTATCTTTGACACATTGAGTTCCGGAACTTTGCTCCTCGCAACCATTACTATTTTCCCTTCCATACTGAGTAAGACCACCACTGCATCAATATCTTCTATCTCCATCATCCTGTGGGCAAAGTGAGCTGCATCCCCGATATAGCTATCACGAGATGCCTTTGCTACCATTATCCTTATGCCTTCTGCCACAATCTCTTTTGAAGATTGAACAAGCTCATTCAGGAGATCGAGTTCCTCTATGCTCATCTCAGTTTTTAAAAAGCTCGAGACAATATTAAGGTTTGCCCCCCTTCTGAGAAGATATGAAACAACAAGGACGTCTCTTTCTGTTGTTGATGGGAAAAGCAGACAGCCTGTTTCCTCATATATTCCCAGGGCGAGTACAGTAGCCTCCATAGGTGTCATGTATATTTTTTTATTTTTCAATACCTCCACAAAGATAGTTGCGGTAGCACCCACATTCTCAATCTTTTCAACCTCTCCCCTGATATCATTTTTATTGAACGGGTGGTGGTCATAAATGTGTATTTTGATACCTTTTTGCGTGAGCAGTTCTGCAAAAGGGCCGATCCTGTGAGGTATCTTTGTATCCACGACAATCAGCCTTGTGACCTTTGAAAGATCAATATCTTTTATACGCTTGATCTCTACCAGATGGAATGCCTCTAAAAAATCTCTCAGTTTCTTTTCCTGAGAGCCCGGGAACACTATCTGCGCTTCAGGATACAGTTTCTTTGCAGCAACCATTGAGGCAAAGGAATCAAAGTCAGCATTTATATGAGAGGTTATAATATCCATAATTTATTGTAACAGATGGCTGCATGACAAATCTTTGTTATGCACTCTTCTCAATTTAAAATCACCAATAACCAAGCACCAAATTACCAAATAGGTTTGGAACTTGGAATTTGATTATTGGTTATTGTTATTATGTTTGGTTATTGTAATTTGGTTATTGGGTAGCCTTATTCAAATGTGAGGATATACCGAAATCTGATTGCGTCCCTTATCCTTAGCGGTGAACATCGCGTTATCAGCGATGTCTATGAGGTCATCAGGGGTATTTATCTTTTCATCAAAACTACAGGCTATCCCTATGCTCACCGTAATTCTGTTTTCACCTTCAAGCATGCTAAATTGATGCTCCTTCACCATATTTCTCAGTCGTTCAGACTCGATAATTGCACCTTGTAGTGATGTATTTGGCAAGATCATGATGAACTCTTCACCGCCATACCGTGCAAAGAGATCAGATTTTCTCGTGTGCCTTTTTACAAGCTGCGCAAATTCTCTGAGAACGATATCGCCAATCCTGTGCCCATACGTATCATTTATCTTTTTAAAGCGGTCTATGTCAATCATCAAACAACTTAAAGGGGTATCGTATCGCTTTGCTCTGCTGAATTCCTCTTCAAGTCTATTGTAGAAATATCTGATATTGTAAATTCCTGTCAGGTAATCAATTATCGCAAATCTTTCCAGCTTTGTCTTCTCTTTATTTAGTTTGGTATGGAGATATGCATTATAAAGGGCATTTGCAGATGCGCTTGCAACAGCATTGCAGAGCCTTATTTCTCTTTCTGTAAATGTACGACCAGCTCTTGAAGTCCTCAGGAGCAATGTGCCTATGACATCGTCATGGAAAGTCACCGGTATCACCATAATAGAGCGGATCCCTATAGGAGTTATTATATCCCATACCTCTCTCATTATAGGATCTTTTAATGCATCCTTTATGATTACTGGCCTTTTTAAGGATAAAGCTCTTCTTATTTCAGGATATTTCTGTAAATCAAGCTTCATATTCGTGATTTTAGGGTCTTCAAATGTCGCGACAACATATGCATATCTCTGATCCTCAAGACTCACACTGATCATAGAACATCTCTTCGGATTTATTATTTCTGATAACTTTTTCACTGTAAGATAGAGGACTTCTCTGGGATTGAGAGTTGACGAAACAAGATAGGTAAGCTCGATAATGGCTTTGAGGTCTTTCTTTTCCTTATAGAGATTCTCGAACCAGCTTTTCTTCTCAACAGCTAACCTGAGTTTATGTTCAATATCTTCCTTATAAAAAGGTTCGAGCAAATAATACTCCACATCAGATTTGACCACAAAACGAATACCTTTTGCGGTATGAGCCGAACTGATCATCGCAATAACAGGACATACGATCTCTAAAGACTGTGTTTTTTCAAGACCTTCAGGACTCCCTATAATTATGGCAGCAGGCGTTTTCTTTTCAAGTTCTCTTCTTAAGTCATCCTCATCACCCTTTATAAATCGAGCTGAGTACTCTCTCTTTCCTCTAAAGAATGCCCTGAGAAATTGCAAAATCTCTTTGTCTTTTTCGTATATGAGTATCTCTTTTTTCATTTCTTTATATAAATATACAATAAATTTATAAATTTGTCTATTAAAAATATCACTTTTAAAATGTTTTCATCAGGGAATTATAGCTCATTGTGTTTAAAATATCTGACTTCCCAAGCCATGCTCTCCGTGCAATCGAGACACCATATATCATATAATCGAACTGGTTTGTGATATGAGTATCTGTGCTTATTACTATTGCTATGCCCATCTCTTTTGCCATCTTCGCATAGACATCATTTAAATCCAGTCGGAGTGGATATGCGTTTATCTCAATAGCAGTCCTGGTTTCCTTCGCAACCTTAAGAACCTCATTCATGTCAACGTCATATGGTTCCCTCTCTCCGATTAATCTGCCAGTAGGATGGGCAATAATAGAGACATACGGGTTTCTCATGGCAGAGACCAGTCTCCTTGTTATCTGCTCCCTGTTCTGCTTGAAACCAGAGTGAATCGATGCAACAACAATATCCATCTCCTTAAGTATGTCATCTGGAAGATCCATCTGTCCGTCACTACGAATATCAACCTCTGTGCCAACAATCAATCTGAATCCCTTTAATTTTTTGTTTATTGCATCTATCTCTTTCTTCTCTTCCATTAATCTCTCGGCATTCAGTCCTCTTGCAATGCCAAGACCCTTTGTGTGATCCGTTATTGCGATATACTCATACCCCCTCTTCTTCGCTTCGTGTATCAGTTCCTCAAAATCATGGCTCCCGTCACTCCACTTACTGTGAACATGAAGATCACCCTTTATGTCCTTCAGCTCAACGAGTTTAGGCAGCCCGCCAGCCATTGCAACCTCTATCTCACCGGTATCCTCCCTGAGCTCTGGTGAGATGTAGGGAAGACCCAAAAGCCTGTATATGTCTTCTTCCTCTTTCCCCCCAATCTTTTTGTTATCTTTTTCCCTGAATATCCCATATTCGTTTAACTTCAGGCCTAATTTCATGGCCATTTCTCTTAATCTTATATTGTGTTCCTTGCTTCCAGTAAAATATGCTAATGCTGCACCAAAGCTATCCTCCTCTACTACCCGCAGATCAACCTGCAATCCTTCATGGATAATCACACTTGATTTTGTGGGTCCATGCATCAGGACATCTTTCACATGGGGCAAATGCACAAAGGTATCCATAACTTCTTTAGGCTTTTCTGATGTAGCAAGAATATCTATATCCTTGATTGTATCCTTCCACCTCCTGATGCTTCCTGCAACAGTGAGTTTTTTCACCGGGGCTTTCTTTTTTAGGTAATCGAGTATATCATTTGCATAAGGGAGCACTTTCCCTAATGGCTGCCTCTCCATCCCTCGCTTCAGCATCTCAATACCTTTGAGTATATTCTCCTCTGTCTTCTCTTTTATACCAGGCAGGCCTATGAGCTTATGTTCTCTGGCAAGCTGTTCAAGAGTTCCTATGTCTTTTACTTTTAATCTCTCGAGCAAAAGCTTTGCAGTTTTCGGACCAAGGCTGGGAATAGAAAGAAGAACACTGAGACCTTCAGGCACTTCTTTCTTGAGCTCTTCATAAAACTGGAGTCTCCCTGTTTTCAGATACTCTTCAATCTTGCCTGCAAGGTCCTGCCCGATTCCGGGGATCTTCAAAAGCTCATCTTTTGGTGTCTCTTCAACGTTCTTTGTCAATGCCTCTATATTCTGTGCTGCACGCCTGTACGCCCTTATCCTGAAAGGGTTTTCACCCTTTATCTCGAGCAGGTCGGCAATGTCATTAAATATCCTCGCAATCTCCTGATTCTTCATAAGAAAAGTATAACAGATTATTATTTCTTGATAAACAAAAGGCTTTTTGATAGGCTTTAATAGTTCTGTGGAAGGTAAAAATGTTTAAACCAAATTATCACTATACAAATGCAATATAAGTTGTCATTTTGATAAGGAGTTCATGACTCGTAGTGCTAAATATAGATTGTCTATGACTCGTAGAGAAGATTCCAGACTGGCCAGAGGATGAAAGGCCGAGAGATAAACTATAAGAAATGAAACCTCTTACCGAATCAGACACCAGAGCAAAACTGATTGACCCAACTCTGCATAAAAAAGGCTGGACAGAGGATCTTATTCATCGAGAGGAGACGGAACGAGGGATTGATATTATAGATGGCAAACCGAGACGCAGAGAGCGGGGGAGAATTGATTATCTTCTGCGTGTTAAGGTCAACATCAACACACAACCAATAGCGCTTGCCTTAATTGAAGCGAAAAAAAGCAATGAGCCACCGGATAAAGGTCTGGAGCAAGCAAAGAAATACAGACGGTTTAACCATGTCCCTTTTGTGTACTCCTCCAATGGGCATCTCTTTGTTGAATACGATAATTTCACAGGAATAACTACAGAGCCAATTTCTCTTGAAGAATTTCCAACTCCTAAAATGCTTCGTAAGCGTTATGAACAAAGGGTTGGGTTTTCACTGGATAGCGAAATAGCAAAACCACTCCTTGTTCCATACCCAGGTGGTGAAGCAAGCAGACGCTATTATCAGGATGCTGCTATTCGAGCCGCAATAGAGAAAATAGCAAAAGGCGAAAAAAGACTTCTTCTCTTCCTGGCAACTGGCTCAGGAAAAACATTCATTGCAGTTCATGTTTTAAGAAAGATTGCAGATGCAGGACAGCTTCGCCGTGCTCTCTTTGTTTGTGACCGAGATGAACTCCGATCTCAAGCACTTGGGGCTTTCCAGAATGTTTTTGGGGCTGATGCAGCAGAAGTAACAACATCAAATCCACAGAAGAATGCACGCATCCTGATTGCAACTTATCAGACACTCAATGTGGCAGGAGAAACTGAAGATGCCAAATTTTTTCTCGAAAATTATCCACAGAACTATTTCAGCCATATTATTATTGATGAATGCCACAGAAGTGCCTGGGGAAAGTGGAGCATTGTGCTTCGGCAAAACCCAGATGCTGTTCAAATCGGTCTTACCGCAACTCCGCGCTCCTTTGAAGGTGGGTCGCCAGAAGAACGGCAAGCAGATGAAGAGATTACTGCAAATAACCTCAGATACTTCGGTGAGCCTGTTTATGAATATGACATGGCACAAGGGATAGAAGATGGGTATCTTCCTGCTTGCGAGATAGTAAGGCGTATAACTGATTTAGATGAAACAGGTGTTGATCGTGAAGATATTGATCGGCTGGGAGCAAAAGATGCCACAACCGGCCAACCAATTATCGGATCAGAAGCTCGACCCTATTATGGAGCACCTTCTTTTGAAGATATTATTCAATTGCCTGACAGAGTTAAGGCATGGTGCAAAGACTTTTTTGAGTTGCTCTTACAGACTGGTGGACCCCTTCAGAAGACAGTTGTCTTTTGTGTTCGTGATACTCATGCAGATGCTGTTTCTGCCGAAATGAATAATCTTTATGCTGAATGGTGTGCCAAGAATGAGCATAAAAGATTAGAGCCTTATGCTTTCAAATGTACCGCTGCTGTTGGAGGTAGTGAATATATTTCTGATTTACGTGGTTCTGAACGCAGCCACTTTATCGCATCCACAGTTGATTTAATAACCACTGGTGTTGATGTTCCGATACTTCGAAATATTGTATTTTTCAAATATGTCCGCTCTCCTATTTCATTTCAACAGATGATGGGGCGAGGGTCAAGAATCCATCTACCTACCAATAAATTGATGTTTCGTGTCTATGATTACACAAATGCCACCCGTCTTTTAGGTAAATCCTTCACAACACGTCCGTCACCAACACGAGAACCAAAAGAACCTGAAGAAGAAAGAAAAGAAAAAATAATCCGTGTAGAGGGTTTTGATGTTCACGTAAATCCTGCAGGCACATATATCGTTACAAAAGTGGAAGGTAAAATAGGAATGGTGACTGTTGAGGAATATAGCCAGATGATTGCATTGCGATTAACCGAGGAAATTAAAAGCTTTGATGATTTCAGAAACTATTGGATAGACCCTCAGGAACGAAAGAAATTAATTCAAATACTTCCTGACGGTGGACAGGGCTTACGGTTACTCCGTGAACTCATGAAACGCAAGGATTATGACCTTTATGATGTTCTTGCAGAGATAGGATATGGTATTGCTCCGAAGAGCCGCACAGAACGTGTTTCCGCACTACAGTATAAACATGGTGACTGGTTCAAGAGTCTTCCTAAAAAGACCACAAAAACATTACTTGCCATTGCTAAGCAGTTTGAGAGAGGAGGCATTGAAGAATTAGAGAATCCTTATGTCTTCAATGCCCCTGAAGTTGTTAAAACAGGAGGTCTTGATTCATTAAAAATTCTCGGTGAGCCTAGAGATATAATTAATGAAACTAAAAAGAGGCTCTTTGCAACATGAAAAAATATAGAATATTTGTAAGTGCTCATCAAAGGGAGCTTAAAGAAGAAAGAATTGCGGTAAAAGAGATAATACTCAATAACTCAACCTTAAGAGATTTCTTTGATGTTTTTCTTTTTGAGGATTTACCTGCAAAAGGTAAATCGCCTGTCTCAACCTATCTTAAACAGGTCGCAGACAGTGATATTTATATCGGCATCATCGGAAATGAATACGGGATTAAAGGTAAAAACGGTCTTTCACCAACAGAAAAAGAATTCAGGACTTTTATCAAATCCAAACAAGATGCCCTGATCTTCATTAAAGGCAAAGACGACTCAAAAAAAGACAAGGATACGCAGAAATTTATAAAAGCAATCAAAGATTCATTTATTTATAAGCGTTTTTCAAACATAGAAGAATTAAAGGTGCAGGTTTTGCACAGCCTCATTACTTATCTTGATGAAAAAGGTACGTTCAGCAGAGCCTCCTTTGACCAGATTATCTGCCATGAAGCAGGTTATGAGGCAATGGATGAGAAAGAGGTAAAGAATTTCCTCGAAAACAGGGCAATAAAACTTAGAGTTGATATTCCTAAAATCACAATAAAAGATTTTTTGGTAAAGACATTAAAGGTAGTAAAGGAAGAAAACGGTAATTTTCATCCCACCAATGCGGGCTTGCTTTTCTTTGGGAAAGACCCTTTTGAATACATTCCACAGAACGAAATAAGAATTGCAAGATTCAAAGGAGTCACACGGACTGAATTTATTGATTCAAAAGAGATAAAGGGTCCTATCTATAAAATGCTTGATGAAGTTGAGGTATTTTTTAGAAGAAATACTCGCTTAGCCAGTAAGATTGTTGAATTTAAACGAGTTGATGTACCAGAGTACCCATACGAAGCAATAAGGGAGGCAGTTATCAATGCCATTGCCCATAGAGACTATACTTATCGCTATGCACCGATTATGTTTTCCATCTTTGATGACAGGATAGAGATAAGCAGTCCTGGCGGGCTTTTGCCTGGTTTGAACATTAAGAATCTTGAGGGTCATCATGCCACAAGAAACAAGAAAATCTGCGATATTTTCCACGAAACAAAGGATATGGAAAAATTTGGCACAGGCATCGGAAAAATGAAGAGACTTATGAAATCGCATGGTCTATCTGCGCCACAATTTAAAGAAGAAGGGAATTTCTTTGTGGTAAAGTTTAATGGGCCCGGAGAAAAGATTTTAGATTTAGTTCCGAGTATCCCAAAGGAAAGACAAGTAGACTTAAGAGAATTGGGATTGAATGAAAGGCAGATAGAGGCATTAAGGTTAATGGTGAATGAAGGGAAAATTATGACAAATGAAATTTATCAGAAGATGTTTAAGGTATCCCGTAGAACGATAGTAAGAGATTTACAAGGACTTGTTGAATCAAATCAGATAAAATCTGAAGGAATTGGTAAGGGAACAAAATATAGAGCATAGCTCCTATGGCACATAAAACCGAAAAGTGGCGCATAAAATGGCACATATTTTTATTGATAAAAAAACACATGTGGCGCATAAAATTCAAATGTGGCGCATATAATGGCGCATTTGAATTAACTAAAAATTGTATATATCGAGCGGTTGATGGACATTTCGAGCGGAAATTCGAGCGATCATATATATCTCAAAGGGAGTAAAAATGTCCCAAATTATGTCCCTAAAAAATAAAAAATGTCCCTAAAAATATTGTCACGAAAAACAGGAAAATGTCACGAAAAATGTCATGAAAGCGAATGTCTGAAATAACTTTAAAATGTCCGAAATAATGTCCGAAAAAAATAACGCAGAACTCAGAACTTTGAACTCAGAACTCCCAGAGGGTTGGCGGTGGGTGAGACTGGGAGAGGTGCTTAAAGAACCACTAAAAAACGGTTTAAATTATAGCAAAGAAGATTTTGGGACAGGTGTTAGATTTGTTAACGTATCAGATGTTTTTTGTCCTTTGGTTATTAATTTTACAAAGTTGGATAGAATAAATATATCGCCTCGAGATACTGAAAAATATCATTTAAAAACTGGTGATATTCTCATAGTGAGGTCATCTTTAAAAAGAGAAGGTGTTGCATATCCAGCTTTGTTTGAAGAAAATGATG
>Ga0224501_10004591_pt1 | contig 10887 bp, 14 predicted proteins | sample SF_Oct11_sed_USG_4_FD_169105 | JGI IMG/M metagenome (GOLD analysis project Ga0224501, IMG submission 169105) | Sediment microbial communities from San Francisco Bay, California, United States - SF_Oct11_sed_USGS_8_1 | ecosystem: Environmental > Aquatic > Marine > Sediment | place: USA...
ACTCGATTCCGTGATCTTTCATGGATTTTACATGATCCTCTTTATCAAGTCTTGCCAGAAGACCTCCATGAACTCTGGGATGAAGAGTTTTCAATCTTCCTTCCATCATTTCAGGAAATTCTGTATAAGATTCAATCGGGTGAGCGCTAACTCCTGAATCCTGAAGCGCTTTAAGCGTTCCTCCCGTCGATAAGATTTCAACACTATTTTTTGTAAGAAATTCTGCAAATTCAACAATGCCTGTTTTATCTGAAACTGAAATCAAAGCTCTTTTAATTTTAATCATCTGTTATCCTCTTAATCCAGTATTTTTACAATTCGACCCGTTATTTGAAGTTTTCCCGCTGAAAACATTTGAACAGCGCGGATTAAAAGCGGATGTTCCTGTTGAAGAATCAAATTTGACACTTCTTCAAGATCCGCCCCTTCCGGCACCATCACCGGGGCCTGAAGAATAATCGGTCCCGTATCCATGCCCTCATCCATAAAATGAACAGTCGCTCCTGTAACCTTTACGCCTGCTTCAAGAGCCTGTCTCTGCGCATGCATACCGGGAAACGAAGGTAAAAGCGAAGGATGAATATTAATTATTTTACCTTCGTAATCGCGAACCAGCCATTTACTGATAATCCGCATGAAACCCAGAGTCAGGATTAAATCCGGTTTTTCTGCAATAATAGAATCTCTCAGCAGCCGATCAAATTCTTTTCGATCAGGAAGCGATTTATAATCAATGATCTGCACCGGTATGTCGTTTTCAAGCGCATATTTTTCTGCGCCGGTATTATGCCTGTCGCAAATCACAAGACTGATTCTGCAGCCCTGAATTTCTCTTGTGTCCATGGCTTCCTTGACAGCAATAAAGTTGCTGCCCCGCCCTGAAGCCAGTACAACAATCTTAACCTCTTTCATGAACCTTCCAGCCGAATGGATTGAATGATATTCATCAGAATGCTGACAGTGTCAGGATCTGGAACTTCATCGGAATTATACATTACGATCAGAAGCTTACCTTCTTGTCCAATCATGTTCAGGAGCCAGAAACGGTCCTCTTTAATGAATTCACATGCAAGGCATGGGCCTGCCTGAATTTTAAATGAAGCAATTTTTTCCGGGTCAAAGGAGATTCCCATCTGAGAAAGGTATTGAGTCATTTCATCTTCCAGATTAACCGGCTCATCATTTTTCTGTGCGGAAACAACCTGAAGTGCGCCGCCGCCCATAGGATCAAAAAATGCAGGAATATCTTCAATGATCTCCATTTCCCAGTGAGAAGGGAACTTCAATTTAAAGAAAGGTCCCTGAAATTCCACAAGCTGTAAAGGTTCGTCCGAATCCATCCTGTTACACTTTTAGCTGCAGGTCTTCTGTCAATCGAACTTCTTTGAAAGCGTCAACTTTCTACTTGACCCTCCGGAATAAATTTGCCATTTTACTTTTATGAGAGAAAAGAATCTGCCGGGAATCGCTTATTTAAGTTTGATTACTCTGCCTTCCGTTCTTTTATTTTCTCTTGCTCTGATTCTTTTTTCCTTATTAATTTTTACATATCTTATTACAGTGATTGTTCTATTTCCTGTTTTCTACTCTGTCATTTATTTCCTTTATTCATCACGGACAGATGAGGATGAAATCCACTATGCAAAAACAAATGATGGCTGGAATCTTGCGCTCCATCGCTATAAGCCAAACCTTCCTTCAAAACATTATCCGGTAATTTTTCTTCACGGCATTTTTGTGAACCGCTACAGCGTCGACCTGGACAGAGAGCACAGCATGGCCGCATATCTGCAGCGCCTCGGCTATGATGTTTTTGTTCCCGATCTGCGCGCCAAAGGAAAATCATTTTTTCAAAACAAAAAAGCGCCTGAATATTCCTTTGATGACCTTGCACGTGAGGATGGACCTTCCATCATCAAAGCAGTAAAAATACTGACAGGTGAAAAAAAAGTTCACTGGATCGGACACAGCATGGGAGGAATGATCGGATATTCCGCCGCTGCAAATCCAGTCTGTGCAAAAAGCATCCAGTCGCTTGTTACTGTATCAGCACCGGGGAAATCTGACTTTATCAGAAATGGCCCATGGTATTCCTTTATCCGATATAAGTTTTTTGTTAAATTTTTTAATCTCAAGATTCTTGCAAAACTTGCAATTCCTTTTACAGGGATAGCAGACCTGCCTCCTGAGAATTTTATTTACAGCCGTGAAAACCTTTCGGCAAATACAATGCGGAAACTCAAAATGAACGCTGTGGAAAATACTTCACCTCTTATGCTGACTCAGCTTGCTTCCTGGATAAAGACCGGAAAAGAAATTTCTCTCGATGGCAAATATAATTACGCCGAAACTTTTAAGAAAATCAAATGTCCCTCTTTATTTCTCGGAGGAATGAAGGATCAAATTGCGAATCCAGCCGGAGTAGTGCATGCATATCAGGACTGCGGAAGCAGAAATAAAAAACTGATCTTATACGGAAAAAACCATAACGGAAAGTCTGATTTCTGCCACATGGGAATGATAATGGGCAGAAAAGCGCCTGATGAGGTTTTTCCAGAAATTTTAAAATGGCTGAATCAACACGATAAAAAAGGAAAAACAAAATGAAAAAGCAAATCGTTTCTATCGTATATAGTCTTTCTGTATTTATAATGTCAATTTATACATCATACTTACATCGCCTTCATGATTTTCAAAAAAACTTTACAGAAATAAAAGATCTTTTTTTTAAAAGAAAGATTTTTCTGACTGCAGGAGCTTCCGTTGTATTTTTTTTCACAGCTGCGAACTGCAAACAGGATTACCTTCGCGGAAAAAGCCCGGGGCGTGATTATTTCAGCAGAGATTTTCATTGCAAAAAAACTCTAATCCCTGCAGAACAAAAAGAAAAATACCTGATTTATTATGACGAATTCAGAAAAAAAATCTTTGTTAAAACTGAAAAAAAGAGCGTTTTTGCCGTCATCACAGGAGATTCTACATCCGCACTTTTTTTTCCTGAACGTCTCACAAAGTACGTTCCTGGATTTGAAATTATAAATCGCGGCATAGGCGGAGATACAACATACATGCTCCTGCGCAGACTGGATGAAGATATCGTCTCTTTAAATCCGAAAACCATAATCATTGAAATCGGAGGGAATGATATTCTGGGAGGCAGGTGTATTTCAGCAGCGCTTCAGAATACGGATCTGATTCTCAATCACCTGTTAAGTAGACTGCCGACAGCGCAAATTATTCTTGTCAGCATTCCGCCGGTCAGTGCCTGGAAAGCAAATTCCATCACTCCTTTTTACAACAGAAAACTGGAATACCTTGCAGATCGCTACAGCCGCGTCCAGTTTATGGATCTCTGGGTGCATCTTTCAGAAGAAGATAAGCCCATGTTGAAGAAAAAATACAGATTTTTTTTCCCGGACGGGAAACTGGACTACGTGCATTTAAACGAAGAGGGGTATAGAAAATGGGGTGAAATGCTGATTCCAATTTTGAAAAAAATCAGATGAGAACTACTTTTTTTTCTCAATTAAGGCAAGTGCCTCTTCTGCAAATAAATTCGGCATAAACAGGACCTTTCGATTTTCAGTATAGTAAGCATTTTGAAGCTGAACAAAATCAAGACTTTTGCAGAAATCCTGAAAATCATCGACCGAGCAGACATGAAGGTTCGGACTTTCATACCATGAATACGGCATTGTATTTGTTACCGGCGCTCTGCCTCCGAACATAATCTGGAGCCGGATTCTCCAGTAAGCGAAATTATCATATCCGACAATCACTCTCTGTCCTACACGAAATGCTTCATGAAGAACATTCGCAGGCGAAACAAGCTCCTGCAGCGTTCCCATTAAAAGAATATAATCAAAACTGTCTGAATCATGCTGATCCAGGCCGTCCATAACGTCTCCCTGGTGTACAACCAGTCCGCGCTCAATGCAGCGGGCAAGCATTTCAGGATCTTTTTCTACCGCTTCTCCTTTGACTTTTTTCCCTTTAACAAGACGTTCCAGAAAACCGCCGTCTCCGGCCCCAAGATCCAGAACCCGGGATTTTTCAGGGATCCATTTAAATGCTGATTCATAAATTCCTCCAAGCATTAATCAGAATCTCCTTCACTAATCGATTCCTGATTCATGTATTCCATATGGAGAAAGTTTTTCATAATTCTGGAAAACTCAGGATTGTTAATTAAAAAAGAGTCATGCCCGTACTGCGTACCCAGATTGCAGTATGTTACAGTTGCATTTGATCGCTTCAGTGCTTTTACCAGCTCTTTGGACTGACCCGGGGGATAAAGCCAATCTGATTCAAATGAAATCACAAGAAATCTTGAGCGGATATTTCTGAGCACTTCGTTATGCGGACGGTCTTCAAGAAAATCAAACATATCTATTGCTTTCGTAATGAAAAGATACGTATTGGGATCGAATCTTTTTACAAAACTTTCTCCCTGATAATGAAGATAGCTTTCAATGGAATACAGAGGAAAAATTTCCTCCGGCTCGGCAACTCTCTGCAGTTTTCGTCCGAATTTTGTCTTCATGGAATATTCGCTGAGATAGGTAATATGACCAATCATCCTTGCAACAGCAAGGCCGTGGTCCGGCGGCATTGTCTGATCATAATAATCTCCGTTTTTCCAGTTCGGATCGGTTAAGATCGCCTGTCTGCCGACTTCATTAAATGCAATCTGCATTGCACTGTGCGCCATGGATGTTGCAATCGGAATGCAGGTTGTAACCATTTCGGGATAATCCAGAGCCCAGATCAGCGCCTGCATCCCTCCCATGGAACCGCCAACCACGCTGAAAAGCTTTTCAATCCCAAGGAAATCCAACAACCTTTTCTGTGCTGCAACCATATCACGTATGCTGATTTGAGGGAAAGACATTCCAAAACGCTTGTTTGTTTCAGGATTGATCGAAGATGGACCGGTTGAACCATTGCATCCGCCAATCACATTGGATGCGATGACAAAAAACTTATCGGTATCAATTGCTTTTCCGGGACCGACATGAAAATCCCACCACCCAGGCCTTCCTGTCTCGGGATTGATCCCTGCAATATAAGCATCTCCAGAAAGGGCATGACAGACCAGGACTGCATTGCTTTTTTCCGGATTGAGAGTCCCGATTGTCATAAAATTCAAATCAATTTTTTTAAATTCATAGCCGGATTGCGTACGAATCCCAGGAAGAGTTACGGTTTTTGTGTGGGTAATCCCCAGATCAGAATGATAATTTTTGATCTTTTGGTCCTGAAGATCATATGATGTATTTTCTTTCATTATAAATTGCTAATCCGGGCAAAATTACTCATTCAGGTATCAATTTTTTTTCTGCACATCTCAGGTAAAATAAAAAAACTCAATTAAATAGACTTTACCTTTCCATTATCGGACAGCTTCAGGATTTCCTTTTCCTCGATATTTTTTTAATTTTGGCCCTGTAAAAAGAATCAATTCCGGAAAAAACAGCGGAAAACAGAACTGCCGCCAGAACCAGCTGAACATGATTTTTTGAAATCAGGGGATAATGATCAAGAAACGAGTAAGCAAGCATACCTGCAGTAAAATAAAAAGAATAAAATTTTATTCCACTCCTGAGCCCTGTATGCCTTAAAAAGAGAATCCCCAGTACAAAGCGTACAAGAGAAGAAAAATCACTGCTGATTCTCGAACCAAGAACAATCGTAACAGGCAAACCCACGATGATCCTTAAAAAATACTCCATCTGCCGGTACTTCTGCAGCCGGATCAGAGAAAAGGATTTCATAACCATTAAAATGGACGACAGTAAAAATTCCAGAGAGGCTCCGGCTATATAAAATTTTGAGGGAAATCCTTCAGATACTTTAAAATTCAAAAAAATCAGAGGAACGCAAAAGGGAAAGACAAGCATAAGAAGAGAATACCCGGCGCCGATTAGTATCTGACGATCCAGGTAATTTTTTTTTTTTCTATCGCGGGATAACGCCAACAAAAATCTTCCTTGCGCCGGTTGCTTTGATCAGATCCAGGGTCTCCACTACAATGCCATGCTGTGACTGAACATCTGCATTGAGAACAATATCAGCATCCTTTTCCTGAAGATGCGCCGAAATTTTATTTTTTAATTCCTCCCTGGAAATTTGACTTCCATTCAGATACAGATGCCCTTCCCTGTCCAGGCCGACATGAAGCTTATTTTCCCCGTAACTTGAAGAAGATTGAGCCCCGGGAAGAACAATATCAATTCCAGTATTTAAAAGACCCGGTGCTGCAATCATAAAGATGATCAGAAGAACAAGAATAATATCCGTAAAAGGCGTGATGTTAATACCGCTCATATATTCGCCATTCCTATATTTTTTATAATTCATATCATCCCCTGTTCTGCAAAAGGAGCATCTTCAGACGGCTTGCAGAAATTTCAATTTTCATGAGCATCGCCTCAACTTTTTTTCTGTAAAAGTTATATGCCATCGTCGAAGGAATGGCGACAATTAAGCCCCCTGCTGTTGCAACAAGAGCTTCTGCGATTCCAGCATTCAAACCGGAAGATCCTTCGCTTCCCATATCCAGGCTGACAAATGCTCTGATGATTCCCAGTACCGTACCAAGAAGACCGATAAAAGGGCTTACGCTACCCAGAGTGGCAAGCAGGGTTAAATAGCGCTCCATTTCCGGAATTTTTTCAGCAATAGCTCGGTCTTTTACTTCTTCATAATCGTCTGATTTTAAAGATAAAACATTTTCAGAATGCATCAGGCATTCTGAAAGGATGTAGCCGGCGGGTGATTTTTCATTTCGAAAACGTTCTTTTAATTCGATGCTTTGATGACGATCCAGAAAGGATCCTGCATCCAGAAGGATTTCAGCCGGTCGGACAGCCCTTTCTTTAAAATACATCCAGCGTTCAATAATGATAATTAATGAGATTAAAAATGCAATCAGAAGAATGATCAGCGTAGGGCCGCCGGAAAGGATCATTGTGGAAAGGTGAAACGAGTCCATCATAGCTTAATTTTATAAACAGATGTCTCCTGACAAGCTGATTCTTTCCTTAAAAAGACAATTCTTGAGCCTTCACAAGATTCAATCAGTCTGAATAATCTTATAAAAATAAAAAGATTACCAAATGAGACGTCAGCATACGCTCATAAATTATTTAATTTCATGATTTAAAATTTTTTCAAGAAGTTCTTTGACCCGTCCCTCGCAGGTCCCGCATCCTGTACTGCAGGATGTAAGCCTCTGTATTTCAGTGAAGTTTCTGGCTCCCTGCCTTTTTACAGCATCTTTAATTTTTTCTTCAGAGACTCCCTTGCAAATGCATATATTATGCGGCCGCATATAAAACGACATTTTGCTCATGATATTCTCAGAATCACTCAAAATAATATCCCGGGTTTTTAAAATAAAAAACGCCGTCGTTAAAACGGCGGCGTTTTTTCAACACTGAATTGTTTTTTTTCAGAACTCCTGTGCCAGGACTTCCTGCTTTTCAACTCGTTTCACGCCTTCAGGGGTATGAATTACAAGCTGCGTATCAGTTTGTGCGATTACAGCTCCCGTCATATTGGATCCATCCTTCATGATAAGCGTCTCAAGTTTTTCATAATGTTCCTTGATCTCATCTTCAGATTTCAAAGTTGTTTTGGAAGCCTCTACCTCAATATTTGTAAGAATTTTTTCAAGCTTCTGCTCACGTTCTTCTTTTATATTATTGGTTGCATCAGAAAGTGAAACTTCGTCAGCACTTTCGATAATTTTTTGGAAAGCTTCAACTTCAATAACAATCAGAGTCTGCTTTTCTGATTTTTCTTCAGGAGTTACCTTGGATTCTGTAACAGACACTGCTTCTTTATCCTTTTTCGCCTCTGTTAGATTCTTTTCAATTTCCTCTGTATTCAGAACAGTTTCTGGCGATTCTTTTTTTGACTGAGCAGTTTCGAGCTTTTTATTTATTCGGATCACTTCTTTTTCAATTTCAGGATTCAAAGTTCCTTCCATTTCTTCTTCCAGAACAACTTCATTGGATTCAGAAACTTCTGAAAGCTTTTTTAAGGCTGGATCCTTTTCAATTTCTTCTGCTGAATATTCTTCAAGAGCCTCAATCCTGGGAGCCATTGCAACTTTACCGTCAATCACTTTTACCCGGGGCTCTTTTCCGTCATATACCTCAACAGAGAAAGTAGTTCCTCTCACTCCCGCTATGGCAGTCGGGGTTACAACACGAAACTCTTCGTCAGCGCTCTCTTTTTTCACTGTAGCCAGAAGGCTTCCTGTAGACATTTCTACCTTCGTATCTTTTTTAGTCAGTTTGGAAATAGCAACTTCTGTATGCTCGCGAATGCGAACAGCGCTACCGCTTTTTGTCTGCAAATCAACTGTACCGTTCTGTGTTTTAATCACATCAAGCTGATTCACAATCAAGCCGACCCGGGCTTCCATTGTCTTTCCCGCCCTGATTACACTGGATTCACCGCTTGCAAATACAATCAGCATTGGCTGCGGTTCACCGGCGTCTGCAGTTTTTTTCTCACCACATGAAACAATACCGACAAATGCTGCTGAAAGCATCAGACCGGTAAGTGCTTTTAAATAAACTTTTAGATTCATCTTTCTTCTCCTTATATTTTTTCCGGCTTTGCCGGTCCTGTCTTTCTTATATTTACAGAATTTTCTGCTGTCAAGACATCTTTTTAAAAAATATTAAATATTTTTCTAAATATATACACTCTTTTACTCATTTTTATAACTGATCTCATCAATATCCTGCGAATTCAGGACATAACTGTCTGTAACAGTTTGGAAAATGATTTTATCTCCAACTTGAGAAACAACCAGGCCATGCAGCTCCCGTCCATCTTTGAGCTTTGCAATTTCGATTAAATCTCTGTTATAGAATCGTTTTAATTCATCTTCAGATTTTACTTCAGATAAATTCTGGGCTGCATCCAGTAATTCTTTATCCAGTTCGGAATTTGAATTCTTCAAATCGGAAAATTCGCGGACCTCTGAATTCATGTCCTTTAGCTCTGTGAAGCGGAATTGAGAGTTTTCTGCAATAACAATTCCTTTACCCTTTTCCAGTATGGTTTCCGAATCTCGATCAGAGCCATCCTGTCTTACAGAAACTTTTCCCTCTATAATTTTAATTTCCGTTTTGCCTTCATCTGCAGTTACAGTAAATGCAGTTCCTCTTACACCTGCTATGGCTGTTGGACTTTTTACCGTATAGGTATCCTCTTTTGAAAGACGATCCACCACACTATAAAGCGACCCTTTCTCCAGAAAAATTTCTGATTCAAAAGAATTTTCTTTTTTATCCAATTTTACAAATTGAAAACGCCCTTCATTTTTTAATCTTAAAATTGTTCCTCCGGTAAGAGCAATATCAACTTCTCCTGAAACCGTTTCTATATAATTTCCTCGTTCAACAACCTTGCCCTGAACCAACTGCTGACGTTTTCCGTTTTTTTCAATAAAAACGACTCCCTTCACACGAACGGCAAGGCCTCTGAGTTTTTCAGTTTGATTTTCCTGGGAGCCGGAAAATGTGATTTCGGATTTATGATTTATGAAAATATAACTGAAAATTCCCAGTGAAAGAACGGAAATTGCTGCAATCCCGGTCATGGAATTCAGATTTTTTATTTTTTTCATTTTGAGAATTTTTTTCATCGAAACTTCATCAATCTTTATTCCGGGCTCTGACTGCAGCCAGGCTTCATTGAAAGAGGGTATTTGAGAGTTTAAATGTTCCCCTGAATCTTTCAGAAGCTTCTCAAGTTTTTTTATATTCTCAGAATGATTCATAGGATTCCGTATTTGCCTCAACGACAAATTATTCCACTCAAATTCTCAAATTTTGATTTAAAAATATTTTTCACAGAAAAAAACTCTAATTCTGTCATTAAAAGTAGACCAAAGACTTTATATAAAACAGGTTTTTTAGATTGTTCTAATATCATCACATCAAAATTCTCCAAGCTTTACTCCTTTCCGATCCGCCATTTCAGAAAGTCTTTCCATACCCTTTTGGACAAGCCTTGATGCAGTTGAAACCGATGTTTCCAGGATCTCAGCAATCTGTGCCAGTTTCATTTGATGAACATGCTTTAAAATCACAGCTGTTTTTTCCTCTTCTGAAAGATTTGAAAGAAGTTCATTTAAAAAATTTGAAACCTCCTTTCTGCTTTCACTTTCCATAAGGTTTGACTCAGGGAGATTTTCACTGCTGGAGGAAACATAGGAATCCGGGTCTGAATACAGAGTAGTTTTCTTATTTACAGAACTCCTGCTGTGATTGATCATTAAATGACGAGCAATCCGGAATAAATACATCCTGCAGTTTACCGAAGGAGGAAGATCTTTCTCTTGAAACGCTTTTATGAAATTGATAAAAGAATCCTGAAGAATATCTCCTGCAAGATCATCATTTCTTATGGACCTTACAATATAAACATAAAGATCTCTGCTTACATCCCGGTATATTTGTTCAAACTGTCTTGACTTTTCTGTCATAATTCCTTGTTTTTTTTTCTGAAGATAGTAATTCTATTTTATAATATAATTAAAGAAACTTTATATATTTTCGGTATGAATCCTGCTTTTCAATCCAATTCATTTTGGTCCATTATTAATGGAATAGCTTCATAATTATACAATCATAATTTTAAAATGATCCTATATCTAAAATAACGAGCTTTTTCTTTAATTTAACAGGGAAAAGCGCAATTTCAATTGGTAAAAACCATTATGATTCCTGAATTTCACTTTTTTTTATTTTATTAAAGGATGAATTTCATTTCTTCATAAAAAAATGCAACAATTTCCATTTTTTTTACATAGTATTATATCAAAAAGTTTAAACAAAAAAAAATCTTAAATCTCATTCAATT
>Ga0224501_10004592_pt1 | contig 10886 bp, 6 predicted proteins | sample SF_Oct11_sed_USG_4_FD_169105 | JGI IMG/M metagenome (GOLD analysis project Ga0224501, IMG submission 169105) | Sediment microbial communities from San Francisco Bay, California, United States - SF_Oct11_sed_USGS_8_1 | ecosystem: Environmental > Aquatic > Marine > Sediment | place: USA...
CGATTCCTATCTTCTGAAGGACTATTCCTCTGCCCATTGGTGCACCTTCCAGTGGATCTGCCTTCTCTCTTAGGTGGAGCATCCTTCTTCTGTACTCTCTTTCTTTCCACCTGAAGTTGCTGCGTTCTCTGGCGAGTTTGCGGGCTGCGAATTCTCCTTTTCCCACGTTGTTCTCCCTTTGATGCTCGGCTATCCGCTGTTTCTTATAGATTGCGCGAGATCGGTCGGGCCATGCTCGCGTCTTGGTCCTAAAGGCGGCGGATTCTGTTCGATGGGTTCCCGGGGGGCTAATGTACGATCACTTGGTCTATGTCATAGTGGCGCTTGGCGAGGGTTCGGATTAGGCCGACTGTTCTTCCCTCGCGGCCTATGGCTAGGCCTTTATCCTTTGCCAGGACGGCTACTACGGCGATCTTTCTGCCGTCGGGCTTCTCGGTAACTCTGAGGTCCGTTATCTTCGCCGGTGAGAAAGCGTTCTTGATGAAGTTCGCCGGGTCTTCTGAGTGTTCTATGACCTTGATCTTTCGCTTGGTCATGCTGGAGAAGCGCTTCAAGCTGTTTCTCTGGCGTCTCAAGACCTTCCCAATATCTCCTTTTCTTACCACGAACACCATCATTTCCCCGGAGTCGACGCAGTCGATCACTGCTGCTCCGGATGTGGCTTCAAAGAGGGATATGTATTTGATCTGCTTATCTGTGAGCTTGAATCCTTCAGCCAACTTTGCCGGGCACCTCTTCTAAGATGGAGGAGCTTCCAGGATCTATTACCGCGACCACGGCCGTGGGGAATGGTCGTCCGCAGGCCATGCCTAGGTCTGAGGCGCTCACGTCGCTTTCTATGACGTTGACGTTAGATATCTTGGATGCGGTCTTGATCTCCATGGATGTGCTGGGGGGGCAGTTGCCTGCGAGAATGATGAGCTTGGCTCTTCCGTGGAGAATTGCTTTCAGAGATTCCTTCCTTCCTATGAGGGCTTGCCCTGTGTTCCTGATTACTTTCAGCTCCTTTGTGATATTCGTCCCCGGTATCATCTGTTTAGCCTTCCGGTTCAGCTGGGGTGACCTTAGCGGGTGGAGACATGAGCATGTTCACCATCCCTGTGCCCACAGGTATTTCCTTGCCGACCAAGATCCTCTCCACGTTGCCTCTCAGCGGGTCGAGTTCTCCCTTTGCGGCGGCGTCGAGGAGCGTCTGAACGCTTATCTCGAACGCAGCCCTCGCTAGCACGCTGCTTTTGAGCTTCACCACTCCGTGGCGCCCGACTTGTTTCTCCTTGCCGCTGGCGGTCATCACGTCGGCCAGCAGTAGCAGGTGGCGAATGTCAACGTCCATTCCCTGCTCCCTCAAGACCTGTCTTGCTTCGTTTATTATCGCTCTTCGGGCGGCTTCTATTCCAAGGACTGACGCTATCTCTTGCACATCGTTGGTCTCAACCCTGGTGGCATCGACACCCGGGGTTTGAACAACTTCTTTGAGGTTTGAGCCCTCGGTGTAGATGACGTATTCTCCCGACTCCCTCGTGAGCATGGTCCTCGCGATGCGTCTCATTCCCCTCACGCGCTGCAGTAGAACCTTGTCTCTGACTTTCTCCAATGCCTCCAGGCTGGTCTCAGGGGGTGTGATGTACACGTTTCTTCCTCGGATCTCTGTGTGGTATTTTTGGAGGGCTTCCTTGACCTTTTCCATGGAGATCTCTCTTTCCTGCATCAGCTCGTCGTTGAGCCTCAGCAGAACAGCGTTCTTGTCCAGATCGATCGCGCATTCGGACGCTATCTCTCGCATCGTCACGTACGTGAGCTGCTTTGCTAGAGACTCAGCCTTGGCTCTGTTTCTCCTGTGCTCCGAGTCGAGGTATATCCTCATCTGAGGCGTCGACGGCGTCTTTCTTGCGTCGACGATCTCGATCAGTCTTGGGAGGCCGAGCAGGATGCTCTGCTCCCTCACACCGGCGAAGTGGAACGTCCTCAGAGTCATCTGTGTGCCGGGTTCGCCTATCGATTGGGCTGTGACTATGCCGACCGGGTCGCCCGGCTCCACCGTGGACTCCCTGTAGTCTTCGACCGCCTGCTTCAGGGCTGTTCTTACAACCGTTCTCGAGGCCTTTGACTTGAGGAGCGCTTTTACGAGGGGTTGCGACAGGCTCTCTGGCAGCTCGTCCTTGATCTTGTCCACGTGGCCCTCAACATACTGCTCCGAGGCGGGTTCAGCTGTCTTGGAATCTGCCTGTGCCCTTTGCACTAGAAGGTCGACGCTCATAGATCTTCCGTGATAGCTCTTGGCAGGATCAACCCCATCCTCACCGTATTTGAACTGGACTATCTTGTCGTCATCGGCGGCTCTGACGGTTCCGTCGTACTCGACGTAGAGCGATTCCAATGCGTTTATGAGTCTTCGCTGCATGTAGCCGCTCTGCTGTGTTCTGACGGCGGTGTCAACCAACCCATCTCTTCCACCGACGGCGTGAAAGAAGAACTCTACGGGATCCAGCCCAGTCACAAAGCTGTTATAGATGAAGCCCCTTGCCCTCGGCGATCGATCGCCGCGTTCGAAGAAGCTGAGAACCCGTTGTCCGAAGCCTCTTTGGATCCTCTCTCTGCGCACTGCTTGCTGACCGACAGTGGCGATCATTTGATCTATGTTGAGGGTCGTGCCTCTGGCACCCGTTCTGCTCATGATCACGGAGCTGCTGTCTTCTGGGACAGACTTCCTGACAACCGTGCCTGCGGCGTTCCTTGACTCGGAGAGAAGAGATAGAATAGCTGATTCGAGGGATTCCTGCAGGGTCTCTCCGGGCTGTCTTTGAATCTCGCCTCTCTGGTGTTTCTCCATGATGCTCAGGAAGCTTTGGTCCATCTCACTGAACATCTTGGATATGTCCCTGTACGTCCTCTCAGGCACGTGGACGTCGGACAAGGAGAAAGTGAAGCCTCTGACCCCCAGGTACGTGGTGGCCATGCGGCTGACCTTGTCCAAGAAGCTCTTGGCAGCGCTGAACCCGTACTCGAGAGCTATTCTGTGTAGGATGCTGTTGGTGCGCTCGACGCCTATGGCGTTTCTGTCGATGACGCCTGCCAAGAGTTGGCCGTTCTTGATGGTGACGTATTGATCGTAAGGGCAGTCCTCCTCGAGACATGTCTTGCATTTCGCGCAGTAGGATGATCTAAATCGATGGTTGAAGCCCTCGGGCAGTATGAGGCTGAATATCTGTTTCCCGCTCCACCTTGGTTCCGGCTCCTTGACAGCGGGTTCAGGCAGATCTCCATCGTACTCTATTGAAGAAAGCAACAGAGATGTCTCGTTCTTGTCAAGCAACGTGCCCTTTCTCGTCAACAGGAACATGGCGGTTATGAAGTCTCTGATCGCCCCTATGATGGGTCCTCCGAACCTTGGGGAGAGGATGTTGTTCTGAACCAAGAGAAGCACACGCGCTTCAACCTGAGCTTCTTCGCTTTGGGGAACGTGGAGGTTCATCTCGTCTCCGTCGAAGTCAGCGTTGTAGGGTGGGCATACGCAGAGGTTGAGTCTGAACGTCTTGTATGGTAGAACCTTTACCGCGTGAGCCATGATGGACATTCTGTGGAGGGAGGGCTGTCTGTTGAACAGGACGATGTCTCCATCTTGAAGATGTCTTTCCACAACGAAGCCGGGTTCCAGAGAGGCCGCCAGCTCCTCCAGGTCTGATACGAACCTCAGCCTTATTCTCTTGCCGTCAGGCCGGATCACGTATCTTGACCCGGGATATTTGTCCGGTCCGTTCCTGACGTATTGACGCATGTTCTCTATGTTCCAACTGGTGACCGTGACTGGCACGGTTAGTTGCTGGGCCATGCGTGCTGGGACACCCACCTCGTCTATGCGGATGTTCGGGTCTGGGGATATGACCGTCCTAGAGGAGAAGTCCACGCGTTTTCCCGAAAGGTTGAGGCGAAAACGTCCCTCCTTTCCCTTCAGTCTTTGGGCTAGGGTCTTGAGTATTCGTCCAGATCTGTGGGTGGACGGGGAGGTCCCTAGAGCCTCGTTGTTGAAGTAGGTTGTAAGGTGGTATTGAAGCAGATCGGAAAGCTCTGCCACGACGGGTGAAGGGGAGCCTGCGGCTATGTTCTCCTTCAGGCGCTGAGCGACCCTCAGTATGTCAACCAGCTTGTGTGTGAGGTCGTCTTCAGAGCGGAACCCGGACTCTAGGGTGATGGAGGGCCTTACGTAGACAGGGGGAACTGGAAGGACTTGGAGAACCATCCATTCGGGGCGGGATTCAACTGGGTCTACGTCGAGGAGGACCAGATCTTCGTCGAGTATTCTCTCCAGCCTGGCTCTGACCACGTTTGGGCTGAGTGCGACAGGGCCGCTGTCTGTGATCTCGATGATCGTGGTAGGTTTCTCTATATCTAGCTTCAGCTGCTTCTCTCCGCAGTGGAAACACATTCCTGCTGCCATTGCCCTCTGCTTTAATTGGTAGAAGACTTGAGCCGTTGGCTTGTCCTCTTTCTTCAGGGCCTCGATTTCGGCTCTGTAGAGGGATGCTTGGTCGTCCGAGAGGAGGATGCGGCCGCAGCTTCTGCATGTGCTCCTTAGAAGCTTTAGAATGATCTTGACGAAGCCCACGTGTATCACTGGGACGGGGAGCTCTATGTGTCCGAAGTGGCCCGGGCATCCGAGGTAGGTGTTTCCACAGGTTCTGCATCGTTGGCCGGGTTCTAGTGTCCCCAGCCTCGGATCCATTACCCCGGTCGGAATGGGTACGCCGTCCTCGTCGTAGGTGTCCGGCGTCTGGATCTGAGCCACAGACATTTTCCTTATTGTGTCGGGGGAGAGGACGCCGAACCTTACTGCTGCGACGCCACCCGTGAATGACATTTCAGTAGGCCTCCTCGAAGAGAAACTTGGTTGAGATGCCCATGCTCATCATCTCGTTCAGTAGTAGGTAGAACGCGTAGGAGAGTGTGACTGGCCTGACGGAAGCATCCTTGTCGCATATTCTGCAGACGTATCTCTCCTGTTTGAGATCGTAGTAGGCTGGGAAACCACATTTCTCGCAGAAGAAGGTGACGTATTTGTCTGATTGTTCGAGAAGTCGATCCATTAGGAGCGCGGAGGCGCCGTACGCTACGAGGCAGTCTCTCTCCATCTCCCCGAACTTCAGTCCCCCTCCTCTTGACCTGCCTTCTGTGGGTTGGCGGGTGAGCATCTGCACCTGCCCTCTCGCCCTTGCGTGGATCTTGTCTCTCACGAGGTGGTGAAGCCTGTGGTAGTAGACCGGCCCGATGAATACGTCCGTCTCATACTCCTTTCCCGTCGCACCATCATAGAGAACTTCCTTTCCGCTATGTGAGAAGCCGAGCCTCTGAAGTTGCTGTTGTATAGACTTCGGGTCCGCTCCGGCGAATGGAGTTCCATCCACAAACTGCCCCGTTATGGATGCAACTTTGCTGGAGATGCTCTCTATGAGTTGTCCTATGGTCATCCTGGATGGAAATGCATGGGGGTTTATTATCAGGTCGGGCACTATGCCGTTCTCTGTGTACGGCATGTCTTCCTGAGGAACAAGCATGCCGATGACTCCTTTCTGACCGTGGCGCGATGAGAACTTGTCACCCATCTCCGGGAAGCAGTGACTGCGGACCTTGATCTTGACTAGTTTGTTCCCTTCATCTGTCCTGGTTATGTAGACCGAGTTAACCACGCCGCTCTCCGAGGGCCTGACTGCTTCGGATGTGTCCCTCCAGATTGGTGCTCTAGTCGGGTATCTCTGGTACTCCTCCATGAATCGTGGGGGACTAACCATTCCCACGAGGACGTTGCCTCCGGCGGCCTCGACCTCCACGTGGCTGAATCCGTCTTTGTCTATGAGCCTGTAGTACTGTTCTCCCCTGTAGCCCCTGATGGTGGGATCGGGTATCTCGAATCTGTCCTTCTGTCCACCCAGATAGTGTCTTGACTCGACCTCGTACGTTCTGTAGGCTGTGGACAGCGCTAGGCCTCGCTCTACCGCGGACTTGTTGATGACTATGGCGTCTTCCATGTTGTATCCTTGATGTGATAGAACGGCGACCAACATGTTCTGACCTATGGGCCTTGAGTTCATCGCCGCGAGCTCCGTGAGTCTAGTGTTCGTGAGCGGGGCCTGTGGATACTCCAAGACGTGGAACCTTGAATCGGTTCTCAAGGAGTAATTGGTGGAGAATACCCCGAGGGCCTGCTTGGCCATGGCCCCCTCGTAGGAGTTTCTGGGTGACTGGTTGTGTTCTGCGAAGGGAATGTTTGCCACGACTAGGCCGAGCATCATGTACGGAGCTATCTCTAGGTGAGTCGTCTCGCCGTCGATGTCATCTAATGTGATAGCCACTTGTGCGTTCTCCTCCTCCTCTGCGTCAAGAAGCTCGATCACACCTAGGGAGACGAGGTCACTGAACTTCATCGCGCCGTTTCTGAGCAGCTGGATGTGATTCTTCCTGAGCTTGGGCTCCACTTTCTCAACAACTATCAGTGGCCGTCTTACCCTGCCCTCGTCCGCGCACACCCATGCTTCTGGGCCCGAGGGAAACTCGTAGAGAGCCACATTCACGTCCTTGCTGATCTCCCCGCTTCTCCTCACGGATCTGATTTGGCTGACCAGTTCATTCACCCTGGGGTGATAGCCGATGAGCTGGCCGTCGACGAAGACCTTGCCTTGGGCTCCTTTCTGTATCTCGGATGACTCCGAGAATGGTGTGACCCCTAGCGCCATCAGCTTGTCCACCAAGTCCCTCACGTCAGCTTGTGAAGAGAACTCGGCTGACAGAGCTAGGTTCTTCACCAGCCCGCAGTTGGCTCCCTCAGGTGTCTCGTTTGGACAGAGCCTCCCCCAGTGGGTACCGTGCAGATCCCGAGCCTCAAAGTGAGGCTGGCTTCTGCTCAACGGCGATTGGACTCGTCTAAGGTGGCTCAGTGTCGAGAGGTAGTTGATTCTGTTGAGGAGCTGGGTCACGCCCACTCTTCCGCCTGTCCAGTTCCCCGTCGCGAATGATCGTCTCACGACACTGGTGATTATGCCCGGCCTGACGAAGGTTGAAACAGAGATCTGTTGCCTCTGAGTGACAACGCGCTCCAGGTGATATCTTATGTCTCTGATGAGCTTCAGGAAAGCCATCCTGTACAGTTGCTCCATTAGGGGCCCCGCAAGCTTTAGCCTCTTGCTGGCGTAGTGATCCCTGTCACTGGGTTCTCTCAAGCCGGCGCTCGTTTCGAGTACACGACTGATCATTTCGCAGAGGAAGACGGCTTTGGCGTATCTCGTGGCCTTCGAGGACCCTATGTGCGGAAGGAAAACCAGGTCGATCAGCTGCTCCGCCCTTTGAGCTCTGTACTCTTCGGCGTAGCCGAAGGCTATCCTGTTTCCTATAAACACGATCGCGTCTTCAACCGTGTCGATGCCTTCTGCCTCCGTAAAGGAGGGCTCCAGCATCTCCTGGATCTCCGTTCTGGACGATATGAGGGATGTGATGTCCTTGTCCGAGGTCATCCCTAGAGCTCGAAGCATGACAATCGCCGGAATGCCCTTGTAAATGCGGGAGAAGAAGACCTTGACAGGATTGTCGGGTTTGTATCTAGCCTCCACTCTTGATTGTCGGCCGTGAGCGGCAGAGAGAACAGCACATGCGTAGTTGATGCCTGAACTGCTGCTCTTCTCCGTCACCATGATTCTGTTCGGTGCGAGATCCTCCATCGCCACTATAGCCCTCTCAGAGCCATTGATGATGAAGTATCCTCCTGGATCAAGGGGATCCTCTCCCACACGTACCAGTTCGTCGTCAGACATCTTTGACAGGGGACAGAGGTCTGAGCGCACCATAACGGGGACAATGCCCACCTCAACCTTTTCCGTCGAGATCAACCTGCCATCTAGGTAGAGGCTCATTCTGACGGACAATGGCGCAGCATAGTTCAGGTCTCTGAGGCGTGCCTCGGAGGGCATTATTTCTCGGCTTGTTCCGTCTATCTCAACGACGCGCGGAGGATCTATCTCCACGGCGCCGAACTTCAGGACTACCGTTCCGTGCTTGGTAATGATCGTATGGTCGCTTAGTGAATTCACCAATTCCTGCAATCCAGCGTGGATGAAGCGGTTGTATGATCTGATGTGGTGCTGTACGAGTCCCTGTTCTTTTATGAAGCTCTGAGCTACCTCCCACAAGTCTTGGTCGGTGAGCTTTGTTTCCCTGATATCCATCATTAACCTCTCACCACAATTCTGTAGTAGACCGCGGTGCCGCTGGTCCTGGAGTCCCTGGTTATCTTGATGAGTTCTCCGGCTTTCGCTCCGAGCTCGATAACCACTGGGTCTGATTCCAGTATAGCCGGAAACTGAGTTGGGGCGACGCCGTACTTCTCGAGGATGGCCTTCGCATCCTCGACGGGAACGATCTCGTGCTTTGGAACGAGTTTGTGAGAGAGCGGACTAAACTCAGATACCTTTCTCTTGGAACTCACTCTTCTAGAGAACCCCCACGACACACAACAAGGTCACTACAGGAAGCAATGCTAGCCGCCGTAAACAGCGACTCATAAATCTTTCTACCTTCTTGGCAACACATTTTGCTTGCATGTATCCTGGCGGCGTTCAGTAGTCCTCTTATGGCGGGCCCGGCGGGAATTGAACCCGCGGCCCCCGGGTTTCTTGCCGGCGGGGTAAAAGCCTCACCGAGAGGGGATCTCACCGGTGCTCTGTCCTAGCTGAGCTACGGGCCCTATTCGCAGGAATTGAGGGCAGCTTGGCCTTAAGAGCCTTGAGTTCAACAGCGGGAAGGCTTGGCCGAAGTTGCTGAGAGTCTGGAGTCGTTTTTGCAGGGAATTGTTGGACGCTTGATTTTCTCTGGATCAACTGTTCTGACGCAAGTCGAACCGTTGGTCGCGTTGAGCGTGTCTCCTGGATTGAACGCCGTCTTCGGTTCATCGATCGGTGTTTCCAATTCAAAGCGTGTTTCTCCATTGATCCCCGAGAACGACAGTAGGTCCAGCTACACCCGAAACCGTTAAGACCGTGGGCATTCTTTCCCCGAGGGCCGATCGATCGAACTAGAGCCGTGTGAATGAGAAGGTAAATGGTTGATGGCTCCCACCATTGACTTGTTGAGGAGAGTTATCGAGTCTGTCGATGCGCAGTATTCGGAGGCCAGGTACCATGGTCGACGCAGTGTCAGTGTTAAGGTCGTGAAGGGGGAGGTTGAGGAGGCGAAGTCCGAGCGGTATTCAGGGGTCGGCTTCAGGGTTCTTGTGGAAGGGGCGTGGGGATTCACCAGCACGTCGAAGACCTCGCGCGAGGGCCTGGAAAGCGCCATGAAAGACGCAGTGTCGATGGCGAGGATGTCTGCCGCGGCCAAGAGAAACAGGGTTGCGGGTCTCGCCGAGGCGGGGCTTGCGGTTGGACGCTTTCAGCCTCCGATAGAAGGTCCTCTGGAAGAACACGGCGTTGAGGAGAAGGTGCAGCTGGTTGTTGACGCCGAGAGACGAGCTCGAGGCAAGTCGAGCCTGATAGTGTCAGCGGGCTGCCAATATGGCGAGATGTTGGACCACAAGCTGATAGTGAACAGTGATGGCGTCGAGGCCGAGGTTTTCGATTCGAAACCTGAGTTTGTGGTCACCGCGGTTGCTTCCCGCGGGGGGGAGATGGCCTCGGCCTACAGATCTCTCGCTGTGACGGGGGGATGGGAGGATCTGTTTAAAGAGAAGAGGCCGCAGGAGGTTTCCGACGAAGCGGCTGCCCTGGCTATGAGGCTTGTGGACTCTAGCAGGCCGAAGGGGGAGAGAACCACCGTCGTACTCGATCCGGGGATGGTGGGCTTGATATCCCATGAAGCTGTAGGCCACACCGTCGAGGCGGATTTCGTCCTGTCGGGTTCCGTCGCCAAAGACAGGATCGGCTCAAGGGTCGCAAGCAGCCTGGTGACCCTGGTGGACAGCGGGCCGTCGCACATCGCACCTTGCGGAGCTGGTACGGTGCTTGTCGACGACGAAGGGGTCTTAGCTCAAACGACTACTGTGATAGAGAGAGGCGTCCTCGTCTCCTATCTCCACAACCGCGAGACAGCGGAGGTGTTCAGCGTCTCACCGACGGGGAACGCCAGAGCCTTCGAGTACTCCGACGACCCGATCATTAGGATGCGGAACACGTCGATCGAGCCGGGGGATCTTAGCTTCGAGGAGATTGTCGAGGATGTTAGACACGGCTATCTCTTGAAGGGACCCTCGGGGGGACAGGCAGACGCCAACGGCGAGTTCATGTTCGGGGCCCAAGAAGCATACCTTATTGAGAAGGGCGAGATCGGAGACCTTTTCAGAGAGGTTGCCATAAGCGGAGAGGCCTTCGAGATCTTGAGAAGCGTAGACGCCTTGAGCAAGGACTTTCGATACGACATGGGGGCGGGCTACTGCGGCAAGATCCAGGCAGCGAAGGTGGACGCCGGCGGACCCTTCCTTCGATGCCGAGCTATCGTCGGCGGACTGCACGGGTGACGGCGCCTTGTTGCTGGATCTGTGTTTTCGAGCCGTGAAAAGAGCTCTGAAACTGGGCGTGGATGATGCGGAGGCCTTTGCTTCAAACTCGCTTGAAACCGAGGCCGTGATAGAGAACAACGACGTGAAGATAGGCAGGAGCCATAGGAGGACGGGGATAGGGGTAAGGGTGCTGAAGGCCTCCAAGATGGGTTTCTCGAGCACAAATGATCTGACGCCCCGGGGTCTCTCCAGAGCTGTCGACGACGCGGTATCGATCTCGAACTTCAGCCCGCCCAGCCCATACAACATGTTGCCCGAAGGAGCGGCGCCCACAGGACTCGAAGGGCTTTACCACCCGGAGGTTCTCGAGTTCACGTTGAGAGAGGTGGCTTCGAAGGCTTCCGAAATGCTGGAT
>Ga0224501_10004593_pt1 | contig 10883 bp, 5 predicted proteins | sample SF_Oct11_sed_USG_4_FD_169105 | JGI IMG/M metagenome (GOLD analysis project Ga0224501, IMG submission 169105) | Sediment microbial communities from San Francisco Bay, California, United States - SF_Oct11_sed_USGS_8_1 | ecosystem: Environmental > Aquatic > Marine > Sediment | place: USA...
TTTTTAATCGACAGTGCACACTATCCACTGTATTTGATGTTCCTATGATTGGGCATGTACACATATGATTTAATGCACATCTATTGGTCGACTTTACTTACAGTCCTTGTTTAGTGATGCAGACAACGACGCTCACTACAATGACCACAATGAGCAGAACAGCAGCTCCCACACTCACTCCAACTATCAGACCGAATTCTACAAAAAGGGCATCATACCCGCATGATATTTTCTTATATCTCTAGAAATAGAGACTTGAAATAGCGTTGGTAATGCTCTTGGCTGCGTGGTATTTTGAGACTTTACGCATAGAATAAGAACTACTTATTCTATTTCTTCATGTTATTCTTCTCCGGAAAGGTGGAGTTTGCTCCCCCATCAACGGGGCCCAAATATCTCTTGAATAGAGCTCACATTAGTTCAGTGACAGGGTCATTTATGTCACTGAATAATTGGAATTTAGGCTCGCTGCATACCTAAACAGCACACTTTCCATTTCACTGGGTTGTTTCTGGAATGTTCCTTGGTCTTCTTTATAGAGAAGGCTATTGGGTAGGTGGCCCTTTTTGAAACCGCCTTGGCCACATGAAACAAAAAATGGCACCCGAAGTTAAAATCGAATCAAATACTGGTGAATGGTGCTGAGTCTTGTGCTCCATAACTTCACCGTGCATCACTTTACCCAGAACACCACCTTGTTGGCTTGGTTCGAAGATATCTTCACACAGTTAGATTATTGTATTTACCTTGACTCTGTCTCTCCCTCTCACGGTCTACCCTGTTATCATCTCCCCCTGGTGTTTCACTCTCCAAGGCTTCGGTCGGCCTCGCTACGGTTGACTCAGCGGTTGGTTGTGTTTTTATCATCGTTGGGGATGGAGCAGCCTCAGTAGTGACTATTTCCACTGCTAAAACCAGCCATCCTTAGTGGGTTTCATCGCGCTTTGCACTGATGCAAAATCGATGCGCAGCGAATGGATTGTGTTGACCAACCACTCGCCGCACAGTTTTCTGCTCTTTCAAATGAAAAAGCAACTCTTTTTATTCCTTTGAATCTAGTCTCACAGAAAATATCCATATCTCCCATGTCAATGCATTGATTAAATCCATACCCCTCTATTCTATCCACGCACCTGTGAACATACCTGTTATGCAGTCATAGCTAAATACTGCGAAGGTTGCTGGTACTAAACCTGGGCCTGCACAGGTGATATCTTCTGCTGGTATATGCTCCCCGCTGGCGATGAAACATGAAGACTTCCCGTTACACTGGTCTAGGAATGTCTCCGGGATTGTCTTGTTTTTGTGGATACATGCGATATTTTCATTGAGACAGCAGCCTCCTGGACACTGGTCAGTGTTAGCACCATACGAAAGATATGTCAACTAAAATAAGAAAATAATATGAGATCTATATTTCCCATGAACAGACAGTCAAAGTGTCCAAACATAACAGGAGAATTAATGAAAAGATACTGATAAAATTTGGATTCCGAGTCACACCATGACACAACACGTGTGATTAGAATTTCTACAGAGTTGCACTCATCGTATCGTAGCTTTATAGAAGGTGCCGGGACTCGTATTAGAATTGCCAAGACATTTATCATTAAAAAAAGGAGAAGCGAATTTTCACCACTCATGGAATGACCTTGACCCTTTTTACAATATGATGTACTGTTTGCTGCATGGGTTATTTTACCTTGATGTTCCCACTGTCACAGGAGAGTCTGTGGTTGTACGTTATCTGCGGATCCAAGCAAATCTCACCTCCTTCAGCCATCACTGAAAAACAAAAATATTGTGACTCGTTTATCACGGTGCACATATCTATAGCAATGCAAAGCAGAGCTGGGTTGATGTTTTGATCATAGAGGTACAAGTTGATAATATGTATGTACAATCAGCAGCTTTATAGAGTGAGTCTAGTGTCATAGTCCACTTATCCTCGATCTCAGAACACACTTGCTAGTGTAATCAGGATTAGCTACTAGGATTGTTCTGCTCTGCTGCGATATCCTCGATCTCAGAACACACTTCCTAGTGTAATCAAGATTAGCTACTAGGATTGTTCTGCTCTGCTGTGATATCCTCGATCTCAGAACACACTTGCTTATGTAATCAGGATTAGCTACTAGGATTGTTCTGCTCTGCTGTGATATCCTCGATCTCAGAACACACTTGCTTATGTAATCAGGATTAGCTACTAGGATTGTTCTGCTCTGGTATGAACAATTTTTCTTTGATCTGATCCGTATCCTAACTCTTCAAAAGGCCAAGGCCAGAAGCTAATGGATCAGTTGAAAAATCTCATACATGTTATGTGTTAAAATCTAAAAATTCAAAGATGTAAATGAAAAGTTGGTTCTATTCCAAGTTTTGTTAATGCGAACGCTCCATGCACAGCCTGCAGTTTCCTTAAGTGTGCTTGGTATTTAGAGTAAGTGTTGGTTTAGTGTTATCGTAAGTTATAAGAAATTCGTCCCCACATTTCACGAATCACCTCATGTTTGCCACTGTAGTTGGGTGTGTAATGTATACAGGTTTTTTATTATAGACTTGACATATTGGTTTGGCTTCACCCCACGAATTATCCATTGTTCACTGCTTTGTTCGTAGTCTCGAGTACTACATAAAAGGATGGCCGAAATTAAGCCTCTTTAATTCACAGTCAATCAGTCACACATGCAGATACGGGCAGACCATTTTGTTTTCCTTTCAGTGAAGTAGATGTGAACTGATAGACTGATCTCGTAGATAGCAATACAAAGCAGTCGACAAATGACAATTCTAGACTAGTAGAGCTTCTAGTCCTAGTACTAGTGTTGTTCATTCCTGATAAGTCACCCTTCTGGGAACTTTATAAACCTAGATGACTTAAAATGCATAACTCGCAACTACTGTTGCATATACTGTACACACACCAAAAGTGTTCAATCAAATCGCCCCATAAACATAATTTCCATAGAGTATATGTATTTTAAATACATAGGAGTATTTGAATAGTGCCCAGTCGAACAAGTTCGACAGGAGGACATTTGCTCGTGGGCACCAGGACAAAGTGTTACAAGTCATGCAATATTTATTAGCCTCTATCATTGCTGCGAAGCATTCAATGGCACTGTAGTGTAAACGATGCAAGTCTGTGACCAATGGTAGCACTTGAAGGGCACTTGTCAGCTAAACGTGCACACATTTATGGCAGAAAATAATACCCATATTTAAAAATATATCTTTTCTAGTAGTTTTATCCTATGGCCAATGGCATTAGTCTAAGCACTTGCCACTCTTCTTGTCAACTTGGCTCTTCACTGGCAATGATGCCACGGGTTCCTATATGACAGCGCTGTATGCCGCTCTTCTTGAGGACAGTGGCAAGTGTTTGGATATACTAATGCCATTGGCCATGGGATAAAACTACTATAAAAGGTATATTTTGCAACATGTGTATTATTTTCTGCCATAAATGTGTGCGTGTTTAGCTGAAAAAAGCTTTGGTTTATAATTCAAATCCCAAGAGTCTATCAGTTGCTGGCGCAGAGACGCAGTGCAGGAGATAGAGCCCTGTTCAGACTAGAAGAACATTAAATAGAGGATAATATTTTCCCAAAGAACACGGAGTTATTCTAGCCTTATCCTCACTGACATGGGCACAGCTCATTTGCTTGGCAGTTCCTAAAGATTTGCCTAGACTAGGCCTGCGAATTTGGCTTAAAAGTTCAATGAGAGTTCACTCATTAGTGGTGTCCAGGCAATCATGCGTTAGCGGTGTCCAGGCAATCATGCCAGGCCAGGCAACCAGGCTGTTGTCCAGGCAATCATGCGTTAAACGACTCTTTGCTTCTACTCTGTCATTAGTTAAGGATGCTGAAACTTTCTTTGTTTCACTGTTTAAAGTCTCAGAAAGGGAGAGAGAGAGAGAGGCCAAGCTAAACTGTTAGTTTTGGATTTTGTTTCTAATTTAAATACAAGTCTTTATTTCCTAATGATCCGTCAGTGTGGGAATCAAACTTTTCTTTTGACTTTTACAGCTGTTGCGAAATACATGTGCCAGTTAGAGCTCCTTCAAAAGCTTACTCTAATGAGTGATAGCTCGTTGGGTTTCTTTCTGGACAGACGGCCAGTTTCACGCCCTACGGCATATGATTTCTGCCAAGACCCTCGCCTTAATGACACATTGGGCCTAAATGTGGAACTAAAAATCTTTGGAACTGACTTCCGGTGACCAAAATATTATATTTAAAAAAGACTGTTAACTTCTTTCCTTTTGCAAATATCAGATTTTCGTAGGAGTAGGAACGCTATTTAGAGCAATGATATGAAGCAGGTGTTGAGACTTTAAAGGGCTCTTCGATTCAAATATCAACTATTGTACAATTCTACGAGAACTGCGTGAACTGCTAGTGGTCTATAACAATTTTAAAAAGCCCACATTTGTAGAATCCTACGCTGCTACAGGTCAATTTACATCAAAGTGGTGAGTCCTCGAGTGTAAGAAAGCACTAATACACAACAAGCTTACACCGGTGTGTGAAAAGCCATGCCCCAAAGCTTAGCCTTAAAGGCAACTAGCTGCCTTTGTCAGCATAAGTCAGCGAGCACGATTGTCGATGATTCTATTATAAATTCAATCGTCTGTATTTGTATGCACCTATGCTAGTTGTAACGTTATAAGTACCTGGTAGTGGTATTGATTTATGTTATGAGAAGGCCAAGAAGCGTATGCCTCGCGGTCTTCATACAGACGACAGAGGTATCGAGATACTGTGACAGATTGGCTAGCTTAGGGTATATCAAGCATTCTAATTAATGAGAATTTTAATAACTTCATTTCTTCCTTCAACTATCTAATATGGGGTTAAATGCCCGTCATTTTATCATTACGACTGGCACACTTGCACTGCAATATATCTATACACGCAGTGACTCGAGTCACAGGCTAACGGGCAATAGGTTGTCCTGGATTGGTCCTCGATGCCATCCCGAGAATTGATTCCTAGATCATCCCAATCTGACGTCTGGGTTATAGAATTGTGATGATTGAAGCTGGTAAATTAGGACCCCTCTATTTGGTTGGATTTGTATGAGTCTAGCTGTTTGAAGGCTGCTCCATTATTATCACGGTATCCTCCTGTATTAGAGCTCTATAGGGACTTCTCAGTCAAGCACAATGCGTTTGGGCTATAGTGTCTACCAGCCCTCGCCGTACTTGATTGGCCAATAGAACTAAAAATGGGTTCAAACCTATGAATGGGGTGGATTTCGACAAACTCCGTCATGCCATGTCTTCCAACACAGAACGCTTTCAATGATGTATATATAATAGTAACGCGGGTCCCCTAAAGGGTGTTCGCTCTGTCTGAGCATAGTCGGCTGAGCTCAGAAATCAACTGACTCAGAACCTTTCACAACGGATCATGATAGAGACAGCCATTCCTAGCTTTCTAGATGTAGATATATTTCCTATGATGCCACCATGGGTCAAAATATACCAGATGCAGATTGTAACATCATTAGCGTTGGCAGGTGATTAATCCGGGCACCTGGTGATGGTGTTAATCACACAGAGCGCCAGGGTAATCCCTGATAAGCTTTTTAATAACTTGTTAGGCAAGTGCGGTATAAGAACTGTCATACATTCCCATTCATTGGCAAGTGTATTGGTTACCATGACCCAGCTAGTTCGATTCAATCATTTAGTTATGAGGTTTCCATTACACGTTATGCAAATCACGCAGACATTTATCATCCAGACAGTTGGTGGATAGATCTTAGGACTTTTAGATGACAAGATAAGAATGACAGTTGACTTGCCATATTGAGATCGAGAATTTACTTCATGGTGGATGGTTTTGTGATATCATCCATGATTGAACCTCCAGGAAGTTGATTAAAATACCGAAAGATTAGAAAAAGAAATATCGGTGAAATAGAATGAATTACTGGTTAGAAGATAATAAGGCTACCAACGGTTAGAGCGCTGAACTCGTGATGATTAGTTCCTGGGTGCGGGCCCCGAGTCATGCAGAGTCTCCATATAATTCCCATCTCCTACTGGTCTTGAACAAACCTCGGCCTTAGGAGGCTCCCCAAATGTGATGGCCAAGTGGTCGTGCAAAACAGAATAGCACTATGCTTAATTCGAGTAGCCGATTATACAAGGCAAGAACTGACACGAGCTGCCAAGTGGTTACATGCTCCGATACAGAATAAAGATAACATATTAAACCAGATGATAAAACGACACTCAATATCCCCGGCTTCTAACTTTCACCTGGAAATCATCAACACACTTACCTCATATAAATCATGAATCACGAGAGACACACTTACCTCACATAAATCATGAAACACGAGGGACACACTTACCTCTACTGATTGCGAAAGCTGCAAGTATGGTGAAAGCAATGAACCTCCCTGTCACTGCCATGATGCCCGAACTGTTACTCACTTCCCTCCCTCTTTGTGATTCAAACTAAACCCAGTGAATCATCTGACTCTCATGCATGAGCAAGCACCATTCAAATCAAGCTGCAGAGCGCAGGCGCGCAGCGCCTGATAAATTATAGCCTGTAATCCGTGTCTTTCAACGCACGGTGTGAGATTGGGAATTGCCATGTTAATGCCTGGGTCTGGTTGCATTGTAAGGCATTCAGAGAAATGGAAGTGCTTTCCGTTTCAGATCAATGGTAAAAAATAAAAAATGTTATAAGACAAGAATGTTTTATTTCACTTGAGGTTTACACAGCATTGTTTTGACACACAGTATTAATATATAAATTTTACATATGCATACACATAAGAGATACACGGGATTGTTTTTCCATGCAATATCAGCAACAAATTTAAGCCAGACCATGCAACAAGTTCTAAACAAGACCTGAACTACCTTGGAATGCCAGTGAGTGACTTTGCGTTATCCGTCACCAGCTCTATTATTATGGAAGTAGGGTTTAAACACAGACCTTTTGCTTCCTATGCGGCTATGAAACATACATCTTACCAGTTACATATGTCACTGGTTGTACCTGGAATATTGAATGGTCTTTGTGGTAACTAAATGGGCATAATCTGTCACCTCCAAATACATGGCACAATAAAAGAGTAGCATCTGGTCAGTAAAGTTCAATGAAATAATGTATTAATTGTGTTGTTTCTCAGACATAATGCATTCAAAACAGCCCTTTCCAGGTGCTTTAATGAGTCACTCAAACCCTATGATGAGGGGTTCCGGCGGTTCTGTTTCCGCATTTTACATTCTAGCAGAGTCAACAGCTGTCTTAAGATTAAATCACCAATACAGCAATAGAAATCGATCCAGGAATCCCGATAGCGTAGTTGCTTTCCACATTACCAGACAGAATGTTTCTTGGGAAGAGAACCCATGGCTTTACCAATTAAATGCACCCTGTAACACACGTACATGTAGGTTGTATTTATGCCAAAGGGATAGTGGGATAGCTCCGTCGTAGAATGCTTGGCTTACAACAAGGAAAGCCCGGGTTCGAATCTCAGTCAGGGCGGTTTCTCTTTGTGACCATGAGCTTCCTCACTCCAATTGTTGGTGAAAACACGATGGGCGCGAGTCAAACTCTTTGTACTCTCCGGTGAAAAGTTGTTGACTTAGCAAACTAGCGATGTTGTTGCTACCACTTACGGCAGGCATTCATGATGCCTGATGGCTAGGCCAATGAAATTCTTGTGGTTCCTCATTAGTCAGTTTATTGCTCATTCATACCAATGACAGTTTGTACGCAACAGCCCTCGCTAACAGCGGACGGACGATCGTTGGAACCGGTGCCTTGCTAAGCGAGATCAATCGCGGCCATGCTGCCTCCAAATTATTTTTTATATCTTGTATTCTCATCAAAGATTTACAAAAGGTAGCGTATATCATAAATACAGTGCACATTGAGTCTATTTTTGAACAAATTGCTAAAAGAGCAAAAACAACTTTATTTTCTGTTTAGGTCATATAAGCCTATATAGTGAATCAGCTGCTTGACTATCGGATCGTATTCAGATAGGGGCGAATCCGGCGGAAATCGCTAAGCTCCACCACCCATTGTATTGTGTCATGCCTTATAATGCATTTGAGGCAACAGGTTTTGGGCAAGATCTTCTAAGAAATGAGATCAAGGGTAGATTGTGAGACCATGTTTTTCAATACACTAATACTTTAAAGAGAAGATGCCATTTGAGAGAAAAACATCTACATCATCGGACCAAGCCAATTGGAGCAAGCTTCCTTGTGAATGGGGTCAAACAAAACGATACGGGTTTTTTGCCCTATATATTTTTATATAGCTTCTTTCGGCCTATAACTAATGAATACAGTGTATCTGCCCAATCCGTTTATGAGTTGTTGAAAAAATCATGGGATGTAAACCTACTACTGGTTACAGTTATCCCGCGTCTATGTGATCTGAACCATGCTTCTACCCACTATCTAGCGAACATCTGTCCCATGTATGGATTGTACCCATTATGGAACGCGGAACCATACAGTGCAGCTGTCACTTATGCAGTGTTTGAATTCATGTATGACATACAGTTATCCTCTGGGAGGATAACTCTATGGTGTAACTCCTGTCCATTATCTGTCTGTCATATGATATCAGCCCGGCTTAGGATACTATTCTTTTGGTACAGCGGTCCCATTTACATGTATTATAGGATGTGAGCTCGCACAGAATGGGATATGGACACAGGCTGTTTCTCTTATCAACATAATGACTCATACCTGCCCCGACTTTCTTCATGCAGCACGAAGTCTATTCACATAGTTCATTCATACTCTCCATCGATTCCTTTATCACCAAACAAACCTTTTAACAATTAATGGCTATAATGTTTGATTTGTGCCCAGCCGTGTATTGTAATCCCTTTTTGTTAGTTCACCACGAGCTCCTTCTTTATAAAAATGTGCGATGCTAAGGACACTAAGTTGACAGGTCTTATCACTTTCCAGTACTACCAGATGCTCCACACTGAGTAAGCGGGTATTTTAGTTGGATAGATTTGGCTCTGGGTCTAGTCATCTTCCATCATGTCAACCTTGTCCAGGCTCATAACATCATTAGAGGTTGCACCATGGTCTCTCTGGAGACCAACGGAGGCCAAAAATTCTATTACTGCTAATATTACTACTGCTAGACCTGGAGAACAGTTATACAGTAGGCACAGACGAAGTCTATGCATGGGTGGTCTAGTGTATAGCCATGCCTAAGGGAACAATTAAGAATGCATTTTTCCCTACCTCTTTCAGTGATATCTATCTGCCTATTTGATTTTGTTTTATGGAAGATTACAGAATTTTAAAAGCAACCCCCCAACCCTCCATATCTCAGACTTTATAGGTGTGTAAAAGCTTGCATTACAGCCTTACAGGAAAAAACTGGCCGGAATGTAATCAAGTAGTCTAAGACATTGTTTGCCATGCAAAGCTATAGAAAAAATAGCCCGGATTCCAAGTCAAACAGTTAGATATCCACACTAGGAAACTGCAAGACAAACAAAAGATGGAAAGCGTCTTGAATGGTAGTATGATAACTCATAAAACATAACTTTTGAACCAGGGGACCTTACTTGCTGGGGGGTGGGGTAAAGGATCTAAAATTCAGATCGTCATTGTTAGACCATTATCATGACCACCATTTCATTTCCTATCATAAAAGAATTTATTGCACCCACATGTAGATACGTTATGGATTTATCTTCCTCCCACAGTGTTTGCCCGTGTTATCAAGGAAAGCAAACACTACTAAAGCTGTTATCAGTGGTATATGTATGTGAGGCCAGACACTACGTAGTAGTTAGAACCAAAACATACAGCAAATTCTGTGTCATCATTCAGGTAAGTCTGTTACTGAGCTGCATTTTAATGGTGTTTTATAAAGAACACACGCTTCTAACCAATCACTAATCCATATTCTCCTGGGGAACAGAAAACTAAAACAGGAATAGAAACAGTTTAGTATTGATATAAATGTTATAAACAGTATAATTTGCTGAATGCTTCTAGTAAGGGTGGAATATCGCAGCAGTGATGTGACTGTCGCAGCCAATTGCCAACCAGGCACATGTCAGCGAGGGATGTTTGTGCACTCATTTTAAGGGTCTAAAATTTGTACGGATCTAGTAGTGACTGTGCCGGAACCTAACGGGTTGCATGCGCCATACACTAAATCCACGGGTTCACTGTTCTCAGTGTTATTTTGTGCATTTTTTGCGTGTAGACTGTGATAGTACCCTTCACAACGGCTCAAAAATGATGACTGGTGCCTATATGTAAGTGTATCTTATGAAAGATAAACCTTGATGTCACACATATGCTTGCCAATCATAGCATGAACCTGAGCAAAAAAGTTATACTTACAATTAGTTTGCATCAGCACTAAAGGTTCTACCCCTCCATGTATTTACTATAGATTCTACCCCTCCATGTGTTTACTGCCGCCATTGTTTGTGTACCTAGCACAACACCATTGCCTATATTCTAGCTTGCATGGCTTTTCACCAGCACAGACAATTATTCCCTCTAATTACGCCCACTGTGACCTCTTGATTCTGATTAAAACAAGTTTTGAGGCGCTCCGTTCTAGATTGGGGTCCTAAATTTCCACTCTGGTTACGCATTCAGGCCTCCTACCCTGTATGGATCACACATTCTTTTGCACCCATACAGATCTACTAAGGATCGATCAGAGTTTCACCAAATTAAATACATGGTCAAGTTCTTTGGTAGGAAGCGAAACAGGTGGCGGTGATTTAACACTGAAAACAGCCTAATACAAGTACCAGCCCAGTCACCAGTCCAGTCACCAGCCCAGTCACCAGTCCAGTCACCAGCCCAGTCACCAGACCAGTCACCAGCCCAGTCA
>Ga0224501_10004594_pt1 | contig 10883 bp, 6 predicted proteins | sample SF_Oct11_sed_USG_4_FD_169105 | JGI IMG/M metagenome (GOLD analysis project Ga0224501, IMG submission 169105) | Sediment microbial communities from San Francisco Bay, California, United States - SF_Oct11_sed_USGS_8_1 | ecosystem: Environmental > Aquatic > Marine > Sediment | place: USA...
GAGTGTGTCAGACACCGTGGTTATTCAGCGGGATGTGAGTGTGTCAGACACTGTGGTTATTCAGCAGGATGTGAGTGTGTCAGACTGTGGTTATTCAGCAGGGTGTGAGTGTGTTAGACACCGTGGGTATTCAGCAGGATGTGAGTGTGTCAGACACCGTGGTTATTCAACGGTCTGTGAGTGTGTCAGACACCGTGGTTATTCAGCAGGGTGTGAGTGTGTCAGACACCGTGGTTATTCAGCGGGATGTGAGTGTGTCAGACACCGTGGTTATTCAGCGGGATGTGAGTGTGTCAGACACTGTGGTTATTCAGCAGGATGTGAGTGTGTCAGACTGTGGTTATTCAGCAGGGTGTGAGTGTGTTCGACACCGTGGGTATTCAGCAGGATGTGAGTGTGTCAGACACCGTGGTTATTCAGCAGGATGTGAGTGCGTCAGACTGTGGTTATTCAGCAGGGTGTGAGTGCGTCAGACACTGTGGTTATTCAGCAGAATGTGAGTGCGTCAGACACTGTGGTTATTCAGCAGAATGTGAGTGTGTCAGACTGTGGTTATTCAGCAGGATGTGAGTGTGTCAGACACCGTGGTCATTCGATGACACCTTTCTGTTAATCAACCGCTCCTCGAATAGCAGCCGTTTTAGGAATGGGAGATCGTCACTTGGCCAGTGTTAGTAAATATAGTTATGTTAAATCTGAAATCGAAAAAAGATAATTGGATTCTCGATATTTGTAGAGGCAAATAAAATATTTTGGTGCTTGTGTAAAGGAAGCTTTCTTGAGCCCATGTTCATTGTGAACTTGAGCCCCTGTTCATTGTGAACTTGAGCCCCTGTTCATTGTGAACCTGAGCCCCTGTTCATTGTGAACTTGAGCCCCTGTTTATTGTGAACTTGGCACGATGCATTATGTGCTGCTGCACAGCCTCCTTGGTCTGGGCCGATACTCTGTTTCAGTATTCATCGCGTGTTCCTTGCCAGATTTTACGCGCCAGATGGTTTTTACCCCACTCAGCTGCTCACTTGTGTTGTAGTCTAAGGATCCAAATCAGAGAGTACTAGGACAGAAGGTAGCCTTGACCTTCCAAGATGTTGCTATGGTGAATTCTCTCTACGCCAACTGTAAACGTAAGTGGCTCCATTGTAGTCGGAGGAACCCTTCATGCAAACCCACCTCAAGACATAAATCTTCTGTACATCATTTGATAATACCAGGTGTCGATCTATGGTTGCTGACCAAGCCACAAGAAACTCAATTTCGTTGGCTCATGTCGGGTCAAGATTCCTATGGCCTCCTGGCACACGCATGAAAATCTGGTTATACGGTACATTTCACTATAGTGAGTCTCAGTATCTCCATCTATGCTCCTCTTGTCAAATATTTTAGCTTCGTGCCGCTTCCAAAATGGTAACTGCGAGCAGGGTTGTCTGGACCACAGTGGGAGGCCACACTGCACATGTGAGCCAGGATTTAAACTGCGAGGTGATATGAAGACATGTGAAGGTACAGCTCTTCTCATTCATACATACTCTCTATGGCGGAGCCCCACCGATTGCTTCTAGTGATTGATGAAACCTATGCTTCGCCTCGCCTATACCTTACCCTGTTTTAGACGTAGATGAATGCGCTATCAATAATGGAGGCTGTGAGCAGCGCTGCGTTCTCCATGGTAACCTGTTCAGGTGTGAATGTGACTCCAACTTCTCGCTCGACCCAGATGGATATTCCTGCCGTGGTAGGCCATCTGTCTTAATGTCTGTATGTCCCGGGTCGCTTGTCTTTGAAGTTCCTATGTTACATAACGATACATAATGTCACACTCAGCTCACTCTTAATTGTTACGGAATGCAGAACGCGTACGCAACTCAACATTTGAAGAGAAATTGGTTCACTGTCAGTTTCATCTAGAGTTGATGAGAGAAACAGTAAGAACAGTTTTATCTTCAGTCCACTGTATAATCTGATCCCTGTGGATTATAGCTGATGATAACTGTATAATCTGATCCCTGTGGATTATAGCTGATGATAACTGTATAATCTGATCCCTGTGGATTATAGCTGATGATAACTGTAAGAAAGGCCTGCTAAAGTGTGCGCAGAACTGTCACTTCAACAAATGCCACTGTAATCCTGGATATACACTAAACAGTGATGGACTGAACTGTGACGGTAAATATTGGGATCGACTGCCCTTATCAAAGCCTCTCATGACTTATACAGTCAGCCTCAAGCGTTGGCGCCCTGTAGTTTTCTGCCAATCAGCTACCTGTGAATCATTATAGCATATGTAATTATTCTCTTTTAGATATAGATGAATGTTTGGTCAACAATGGTGGCTGTCAGTCAGCTTGTAAAAACACAGTGGGGTCATTTGAATGCTCATGCCCTCAGGGCCAGTACCTAAGTAATGACATGCGCTCCTGCACAGGTAGGCAAACTGCAGCCAACCACATTACCAGCCTATGTTCCCCAGTACAATATCATATCTAAATGCTAAGATATAGGGACCCTACAATCAGGAATCGAGTCTGTGTCTAATCTGGCTTGGATTGAACGCGAACCGAGTCCGGTCGATCTGATGGCTTCCCCCCGGATCCGACGACTCTTGTGCAGTCCAAATGGATCCACCAGATGCCCAATCCCAGACTACTTTGAAGCCAATCTAGGGCGCCGAACTTGTGCTTCTGGAACTGGAACTATTTTTGGTAATAATTTTAAAGAAAAATCAATCCACTACTTAATTCTTCCACTGCAAGTTTCCATGCGACTTTGTGCTCTTATTTGAGTAAATAAAGTTGCGAAATCAGATAAATTTATGCTTTCAGCACTCCTAGTATAATACGGGAAACGAGTGGTTGCTAGGTAATCCGTTGAAAATAATTTCACTGGTTGATGAGTGAGATACCCGAGCCAGATTGGACTCATTTTATCTCTAGAAGACAGACGGACAGACAGACGGCTTGGCGTCCACTTGGGCTTCTGAGCCAGATCGGACGGAGCTTTTACACTCCGCTTTTTGTGGAATTTGACGTCTGTCTCATCGTTCGATCCGAGATCGGACCCAGAGTGAAATATATAAGCAGCTTTAGGATAGTCACGTGTCTCAGTGACTAAAGGGTTTCGCTTCAGATTGTTGGGAGTGTGATTTCCTTGCTAAATTTGTAGCTTCTCCGCCATCAGAACAAGACTCACTAAATAAAATATATGATTGCCTGTGTGGTATAATAAATAAAAATAAATAATTGCACACTTTCTGTGGATTGATTTTCGCAAAGTCACAATAGTTTCTGTTCTGTTTAGGTTTGTTATTATTCGTTTTTTCAGCTCGTAAGTGCAGTGATCCATTGGCTCCGAGGTTTGGCTCCGTATCCTGCAGTAATGCTGACCCAGTAGAAGGCACAGAGTGTACCTATAGCTGTGATATAGGCTATAGATTGGAAGGCAAGCGTGTTATCGCGTGTGAGGGGAATCAGTGGGCCTTTACCTCCCCACAGTGTACTGGTGAGTGTAAAACTTGCTGCCTGATTCTGGAGACAGCCTACAGGTGACTCCCCTCTTCTATCCGTGTTTGGTAACTGCACTCTTCCTTTCCAGCCACCAGTCGATGCATAGCAGATAACGGAGGATGTGAGCAGCTCTGCTACGCCCCGACTTGGACTGACATTACATGTTCCTGTAGACATGGATTCAGATTACACAGTAATGGCATTAACTGTACCGGTAAGGCATCCACTTTACCGGTAAGGCTTTACTGTACCAGTAATGTATCAACTGTGCCTGTGAGGCTTTAACTGTACTGGGAAGGTATTAACGGTATCGGTAAGGCATTAACTGTACCAGTAAAAAATTAACTGCTCTGGCAAGGCATCCAATGTACCAGTAGGGTATTAACCAAACCGGTAAAGCATTTACTGTACCGGTAAGGCATCAACTGTACCGGTAAGGTATTAACTTTAGTGGTAAGACATTAACTGTACTGGAAAGGCATTAACTTTACTGGTAAGGCATTAACTGTACGGTCATAAGACATGCCATTAACTGCACCGGCAGTAAGACATGCCATTAACTGTACCAGCAGTAAGGCATTAACTGTACCGGCAGTAAGGCATTAACTGTATCGATTATCAATAAGGCATTAACTGTACAAGTAAAGGTAAATAGCTGTCCCTCAAAGCTACATCTTCTTTAGCCTATGATGGTTTCAGCTAATGATTGTTTGATTTTAACTGATTTCTCTGTGCTAGTGAAGAGCCGATCAGCGTTCGCCTATTGATCTTACAGACATAGACCCTCCTAAGATAGAATCTTGTCCAGATGATGTATATGTCAAGGCGCTACCAAATAAAGCCGCTGCAGTTGTCACCTGGGACCTCCCACTGTTTTCTGTAAGTTTCTTTCTGATTTCTCCTTAAAAACCCAGGGGAATGAATAATTTATGTAATCACCTCGGTGTTTTGCGAATATACAAACTACTGTGTATTATCTGACACGTTCAGTCACTCTCCCTCCCTCTGCCCCCTCCCACTCCCTCCCCTACCACTCCCTCTCCAGTCTGTAGAGATTATAATAGAACCATCCTCATGTGATGTCACTGCAGGATAACCGCCCAGGTGCTCGGATAGTATCTGGTCCTGTCATGGAGGACGTTATCGGTGGATACTATGATCTGGGAGCTCACATTATAGAATATGTAGTACGTGATGCAGCTGGCCTGGAATCATACTGCAGATTTAAAATAAAAGTCACTGGTACGTACAGCTGCCATTGTCATTTATCAGAAAGCACATTATTTGGGTAAAGATGTAACCCACCAAAACATTTACAGGATCGATGGTAGACTTACTCTTAGAGGTGTTTCCCGTTCCTAAAAGGAGGCAACTCCGCACTCATTGCAGCGATAGCGGGAAGTTTTCCAAAACTTGAATAGCGATTATTGGTCAGTCGAAAAGCTACTCTCTAAAACTAAGACCTAACGATCTTTACTCCCTCATAACATTGAGTAGAAATCGAAATTGAACGCAATATTAGAGGCTAAAGTTATGAGAAGTGCTTTGCTGGGTGTTCCTTTGCCCTAGATAGAGCCCGTAGTATTCGGCCCTCTATCATTGTGCAGTAGTGGTACTAACGCTCGCTAACAAAGGTGACAAACTGCATTCTGAAACCCTATTTTTATTGAACATTTTCTCTATTCAGACACATGTAACTGCAGTTTAATTATACCCCTGCAAGATATTTCTCAAACATCAGCGCGTAAGCCGAAAAATCAATGCAAACACCAACAGCTGTGTGTTAATTTCCTATCTCGAGGCCAATTCTGTTGCGTCGGTGGTTTGAAAAGTACATCACCGAGGGCTCTGAGCATGCACTTTGGATAGGGCTCTGCCTAAGCTTCTATTTGATCTGGGTATTGGGCCCATTTATTCGTGGTCGGCATCAGAATCTCTAAACAAGTGAAGACACATCCGGGCATGCCTTAACCTCTTTAATCTTTAGGAATCTGTAAGAAGGGTTTGGGTCCCATACACTTCAACCTTGAGTTTGCTCACAACTGTGTATCAGTTGCATTAGGCTCGTACCACCATAAAGTCAGACAAATCTCGTAGGTAAATCATTAGGCTCGTACCACCATGAAGTCAGACGGATCTCATAGGTAAATCATTAGGCTCGTACCACTATAAAGTCAGACGAATCTCATAGGTAAATCTTTAGACCCGTACCACCATAAAGTCAGACGAATCTCGTAGGTAAATCTTTAGGCCCGTACCACCGTAAAGTCAGACGAACCTCATAGGTAAATCAGAATAGTGATGTTTACTGGTATTGTTAGTTCACAACCTGAACGATATGGTGCTGTATGTTCTTATAGACGACCAAAAACCAGATGTGTTTAACTGCCCTGAGACGCAGAACTTCCACATACGGTCCTCATTCCAGACCATTAAAGGTTAGTACGCACAATCTAGTGCAGTCAATCAGGTGTAAATAATACAATTGAAGAATGCTGGTACTGTGTGTTTTTACAAAACAGTACTCAAATACATTTAAATTGCAGTGGTTAGAGTTAAACTATATTTGGCTGCTTTATCCAACAGTGAATTCTATCACTGTTTGGCAGCTGCCACTGTGACAGTTACTGCCGTCATGGCTGCTGTTGTGATGGTTGCTGCTGTGACAACCCTTTGTGTGAGAGGCGTCAGTGACTCCAGTAATTCTCTCTTTCCTTCCTTGTGCTCCCTGGTGTGAGTGCTAGGTTTCCTCCTACCCTTCCCTCAATGGTATGAATTTCAGCTAACTGGAGCGATCCAAGTTTCTGGGACAACTCCAATAACTGGACTGTGTCAACGGATATGCCGGAGGACCGCCTGCTACAGCCCCATACACAGGATATCCATTACATCGCCACAGACAATTCGGGCAATACAGCTGTGTGCACTGTGCATGTGATAGTTACAGGTATAACCCATTCAGTGAGATTCTCTTACTAATCTCGTCCACCAATCATTCCCAAATTATCAAGGTTATATATAACAGCTGTCCTGATATGAACCCATGATCTTCATGGTAGGGCAGACCTTATAACAGGGCTTCTAGTTACTGTTTCCTGTCGCCCGTGAGTGTGTTATATGCATGTGTGGATTCCCTGATGTTTCCTTGCAGTGACTGATTCAACCTGTCCTGAATTTCCGCTGCGTCTCTCCCGTGGTCATATGCAGTGTGATACATTTGCCTTTGGCAAGCACTGCTACCTTGTATGCCCTATGGGCTACTCATTGCCTGGAACTCCTCCTAGCTATGTCTGCCGAGGAGGCCAGTGGACCCCTAAACCAACACCCATCAGCTGTCTCGGTAAGCGCCGCGGATATATGTACACAGTATTTAAATCTCCATTACAGCAGGGTATTATAAGCAGCACATTATTTATGTGCTAGCTGCTCCATTTGTTCCATCATATCGGCATCATACAGCATATCTTACCTCCCAATAGCATCAGGCTAGGAAGACTGACAGTGTAGCTATGTTCTGTTACAGCTTTACTCCCACCTACAGTAAGGCCGAGGCTGGTTTATACAGTAACTTACAGACATGACTGTGTCGGTGACCCAATCAATCCTAAGCAGATAGAGACATTCAGTAGAGTTTTCTTCAGTGGGTGAGTTCTATATCTGACTGAGTCAGCATGACGGCGACACACCTGAGTCCCCATCTCTGTGTGCACGGGCAGGCTGGCGGGCGGGTGGGCTGGCTGGCGGATGGGCGGGCGGGCTTGCATGATTGCGTGTCTGTTTACTACGGTTCTCTCTCTCCTCAGATACCGTCAGGCTCTGTGTCCTAAGATGCAATCTGCTTGTGTGGTGGAGTCGTCAGCTACCTGTAAGAATTCTCAGATTGTGGTGAAACTGATAACTAATGAGATGGTGACCACTACCAGCGCTAAGTCCTACACTGCTAACATCAAACGCCTAGTCAAAGATTATCAGAAAGGTTTGTCATGGCTAATAAGATGCTGTGATCTGCAGACTACTCTTCTCGATCTCAGTGACATAACAGAAACTATGTAATGAGTCATGTGTCATTAGAAAAAACCTACCAGATACTGTCAGAAAGAGTAATGTAATCTGTTGATTCTCTCCACATTGGCTGAATTAAAATGAGCTGATGAATAATTGGTGTAAGCCGCTTGGCTCAGCTCCAGTTTTGGTGCAGGCAGTATATGAGAACGCTAGCATTCCTCAGTATTTCTGCATAGAACTACATGGGGAATGGCACAATCACATGGAGGTATAACGTTACAGGTGCGGGCACATTCTTCTTTATGCCTATTAATAATCGAATTCTGGCGCCCATGAGTATAGCTGGTCTGAAAGCTGTACCTTCAGTGGATATGGCCTGCGGTAGTAACGCTAACATCAACTCAGAGACGCTGACCTGCTGTAAGTATTAGCGAGTGAGACGCCGACCTGCTGTAAGTATTAGCGAGTGAGACCGTCATCACAATAGAGTTCATAGAGATATTAGAGTCTCTATCAGGAAACCTGTAAGAACAAGCAAATCTGATCCATTTAGTACATCCCAGTGCTCCTACCTGATAAACAATGCTCCAGTGTTGCCACATTACTAAATCAAATTCCGGTACTAAATAGAATGTCGTTTGTGATATATGATCAGACCACAACCCCACTGAACCGATTATGATTTTGGCCAACACTACAATAGCATGGAGTAAAACTACTTAATTTTGGAACGAGTCATAAACTGTGAGTACCTCATTCTCTCGCTGAACATAATTATATACACCCGGGTCATTGTCCCTGCGCACGGCGGATTAGCTTAGTGAACATTGACACCTTATAAAATAGTGCAGGTGCAGAGCTGGCTATCTGAAAACTCAGTCTTGCTAGATAGAGGAAACAGTATAAATTAACATCACCTTAAGTTATCTATTCCCTTCTTTGTAGATTCCAAGACATAAACTGGAATCAAGCTTTATTACCTGCGAACTGAATGGCTTCACCTCTGTCACACAGTGACGTGATACTACGTACATAGTGGAAATGTGTAATTGTATTAAAAGGTTACACAGTTACAGCATCCTACTGGCCATGATTAAATCATTATACCTGTCTGGATTAAGTTAAGCCATTCTGTACAGAATGGCTGAACCAAATCCACGCATTGATACTGACTCGCACGTCGTGCTCCATGCTAAACCACAATTGGTAAAAACAAGTATCTAACCCAGCAGTTTTGCCATACGGGAGAAGTTTCCCCTTGTTCTGACTAAATGGGAGGGGGAGGGTGAGAGTGAACCTCACTTAGATGTATAGCATAATGTTATACTAAATTTATATAGCCAAAGATAGCTGTGCAAAAGCACTACCTGTCTGGGCTTATTAGATGACTTGTACAGTAACACGCAGATATTCAGTCAACCGTAGTACCTAGTACTGCTCCATTAGAGGACGTAAACACACTGCTCCATCACGGTGACGACCCAGTAAAATGAACAGTCCATTAGTGTTGGGAGCAGTTGTAGCTGGAGCCGCCCTCTGTGTTGCAGCTATCTTCTTTAAGTTTAGGGTAAGTATCCAAGCAACAGGGTGAATGACTGGTATACTGCATTCAATTGCAGTATTTCTATTCCGGTATTCGTAAATAAAATGCAACTGTATTCAGTTTACCCTCGTTCTGACTAAACAGTAAATGGGCAGGGATCATATAGTTATAGACTGAGAGGATAACTTTATGGCACCAATCATGATCCAAGGATTGTGAGTTCATTTCTCACTGCTGGTGGAGTTTGTCCCTGCTACAGTCTTGAGCAAGCTTCAGAGAACCGCAGAATTAATAACTAAGGTCTCTGAACCGTCGGCAAGGGTCAATATCAGTCACTTCATATCTTCCTTCTCATGAGGAAGTGTTGAGTTACTGGCAAGTGATGTGTAAACATGGCTTAGGGAGACTGACTCTCAAGTGCTTTAATTCCGCGATGGGGAAGGCCATGCAGATCTCGGTGTCACCCCTCCCACGTTCCATGACAATGGCAGCTCAAGATAAACTTGCCTTTAGCAGTTTCCTTCATCATCGTTGTAAAATACGCAACTGTCCTTTCGTTTGGTTTACCCCTGATTGGATGTAATGACACTAAATAAATCATAAATAATTGATCTTCATCTAATTCTAGGGGGAAACAGATTACTGGGGCTGCCGTGGTCAGCTGTACTTTTGATTCACATACTGTATAACACGGACAGATCTCAATAGAGGCCTGCATAGAAATAGTCAGCCACACCATTGCTACACAACAGCCACATCATCACTTCTGTATATGTAGATACCCTATCAGTCCCATCTGTCAAGTAAACTGTAAACACAGACTACAGTTTACAGTTGGCAGTGTGACAGAACTATCCTACCAGTGACCGTTACTGTCATATAGACCTTGTCAAAGGCCTTACAGTGATCACATGTTGTGACCAGAACTTCCCTTTCATTCTCCCAGTCGTGACATTGTGTATATTTTTTGCGTAGCAGCTTATTGATTTCACACTACAGCTTTTTTCATTCTGCTCAAATGCGGACCCAGAGAATGAACCACTGCATGATTAATTATGTCATGTTCTTGGCAATCACGTTTCACATTTCTCTTGATGAAGGCATGTAACATTAACTTCCCCTAACTCTCTAACTCATGCCTTCATAGTTCAGACAGCAAGAATGAGATGAATTTGTATGAAATATGATTGCCAAGAACATATCACAATCAACCAGTGACTCGTTAGGTCTGCGACTCTGCGTCTGTGCAGAATGAAACAAAACTAGAATGAGCCTCCCCCACCTCTTTAGCTCTATGGGCAAAGGGAACTCCTTATACAGCCCTGAGTGATATAGTAAGGCTATCGCAACCCACCATGTGTTTTGTAATTACAGAAGGTAACAAAAAGACCTTCAACAGTCCCTGGTCCAGAGAAGACTTCTGAAAGGTATGAGGGCCATGCTCCGTCCGCTATGGTCATCGAATTAACCATTGGCATGAAGGAGATTTATCTCACCGCATTGCCATGCATTAAAATTGATAAAATTGGTCATGAAGGACATTTCAATCTGTTCTTTTCAAAACTCATCATTAATGCTAGATGATGACAGAGTCATACACCGGTGCCATAAAGGAACCTTTACGTCACTGCATACACTCATGGCTCATTTTTATTGGTATTTGCAGTGAAGGTAACAGGGGGGACTTGGAGGCTGCTGGTAGCCTTCATCACTATCTAGTGAAGTTACATCAGCAGTATGGAGACATTGTATCCTTCTGGCTCGGCAAGGAGTATATCGTCAGCATTGCATCTCCCGAACTCTTTAAACAGCACAGCCATCTGTTTGAT
>Ga0224501_10004595_pt1 | contig 10883 bp, 6 predicted proteins | sample SF_Oct11_sed_USG_4_FD_169105 | JGI IMG/M metagenome (GOLD analysis project Ga0224501, IMG submission 169105) | Sediment microbial communities from San Francisco Bay, California, United States - SF_Oct11_sed_USGS_8_1 | ecosystem: Environmental > Aquatic > Marine > Sediment | place: USA...
CCTCTGCCGGTGTGATGGTGTTATACAGACGTCCACCTGCCGGTAGCGTTGCATACTCACGCAATAGCGCCTGATTGTTGAAGGTACTTTGTACCGTCAGATCACTGTGAAAGCCAATGGAGTAGTCAACCGTTACGCAGGAGCCGGGGGCAACGGGTGCGCTATCCTGAAGGGCGATGCGCATCTCCCCGCCACGAGGTGGTGCAGTAAAGAGATAATCGGTGCCCGCACTCTGGGTTACCCCGTCAATTTGCACAACGGGTGGGGTGGTGATGAGATCTGTCTGATCCAGTTGAGAGGCTAAAAGATCCGTTATAACCACATCATATGCAGGCGCGATGCCCGTATTGCAGGAGTTGAGTCGGAACTGCATTACGTCTGTGACGATGTTGATCTGATAGGGATCCAGTGCAGAGCCGGTCCCTGTCAATCCTGCTCCGTTGGTTGCGACTTTTGTGACCGGCCCCATGACGGGTCTTCTACTCTCAACAGTAACACTGGCACTGAGGCGAGCCGGGTCGAGCAGCGGATCACCACCGGTATAACTAAGCGTTGCCTGGTTAGATAGCAAGGTACTGTTTGCGTGCCCAATGCCTACCGGTGGTGCTGTCGGCACCACCCTTGCCACATAGGTGATCGTGAGATTGTCAATGAGAGTGCCGTTATTGCTGGGAGGATTACTGATATCACCAAACGACCAGCGAAGTGTACCCGTCGCCCCTGCAGCAGGTTGAGAAACCATCGTGTAGGAAATATTGGCTTCTGCATTGATAGCAAAACTCTGCAACGCCATGCCGGTGGGCAGCAGATCCTCCACAACTACATTCCGCGTTGTATTCTCCTGAATATCCAGCAATAGCTGATAGGTAACCGTGTCACCAATTCGCAAAACACCGGTCGGCGTTGCTGCATCACTGTCACTTATCACGCTCTTCTGGATCCGTGTATTGTCCGTTGTCGCAATCGTAGTAGTTACAGGGCCTGCACAGTAATCATCAGGTGCGACAATGGTCGGACAACCACTGCCCGTCCTCTCTTGTGCCACTCCGCCATTAAGTGAGGTCCAGTCCACCGTGACACTGTTGCTGACCGAGGCGGCCGACACAGACGCCACCGTTGCCTGATAGCGCAGGACGAGTGTCTCTGAAGGAAGGACATCCAACGACCCATCCGCATTTCCCAGCCCCCAGTTCAATGCACCACCAGGCAACGTGATGGGTGCTGAGACAAATCCGGCCACAGGTAAACCATTAATCTCGGCCACTGCCGAGCCCGAAACCAGCGCCAGATCAGCGGGCAGAACATCAACGATATTGAGATCATATGCAGGAGAGGTTCCGGTACTGGGAATCGTGATCACAAACTCCAGTATCTCTCCCGCCGTCGCGGCATCCGTGGGTGTTTTACTTGCCGGCGAGACAAAACTGAAGCTCTTTGCTAGACCCGTGATTGCAGGCTCAACCACCGACATTGACACCGCCGCACTGGTGGCCGCTGTTTGTGTATTGTTAACACCATTGACACGGTTATAGGTGTAATATGCACTGTTGCCAAAGGCAAGGGCGTCCTGATTTGGCGCGCTATTTTGCAGCTGTACTGTGATATCGATAACCGCCTGGCCGTTTGCGGGAATGTCTATTCCCGTTACCACTTCCTCTAAAGTAATCGCGGTAGCTGTGCCACTATTAGTCAGAGTCCACGCCCCGCCCGCGACTACCGTGGCACTAACAAACTGCATATCTGCAGCGGAGGCTCCAAGATCGTCGAAGATACGTACATCATAGAGTGGTGCATTAACCGGCGTCTCAGGGATCGTTAGACGATAGGTAAACTGCTCACCAATCGTGGCCGTCGTCTGCGTGGCCTCTTTTAGCAGAGCGCCGGGGGTATTCACCGTCAACGTTGTTGCATCGGGATTGGGATCACCGGGCAGCGCAATGCCATTCACATTGGGGTCATCACTGCGGAGTGTAAAGGCACCTGCATTGGCCGTAAGATCGGCCTGATTTGAGACGACTGTGCCATTTGGCACATCCGTACGCAGCCTGATCCGAAATTCGTATATCAACTCCGCAGGAGGTGTTGTATTCGGCGGTAGACTAAAACCATCAATTGTCAGGTTTCCTGTCACCGAATTAAAAGTAAGATTACCCGCAGGTGTCGCCGTTGCAACAAAACTAGCCATATCAAAATAGGCGGGGGGCAACAGATCACTAATGGTGATGTTATTAATACTTTCTGTCAGATTAGTGAGATGCAGAGTGTAAAGCAGTTCATCTCCCGCATACGCGGTGGTAGCAGGATTGACGCCGGTGGTGAAGTTGGTGACGGTCTTCTGGAAATAGTAACCGCTGAGTGTAACAGTTACCGGACAGTCATCCTGAAAATCCGCCACACCAGGTGAACCATTCGAAATTATGTTGCTGTACTGTCTTCTACCCGCATAGGTGCTCTGTGCCCCATACCACCGTGTTGCCGCAGCCACATTGGTAAGAACGGCCCCGTCCGCAGGTTGTGATGCATCCGTATCAAGTGTAGATTGATAGGTTATACGCAAGGTCTGTGATGGCCCTATCACTGCCTGTGATGTCTGCATAGTAAAATTCAGAAAACAGATGCTGAATACTCTGGTGAAACTAACCGTATAATCAGCACCAGACACCAAAGGTGCGCCAACAGCTACCCCACCAGAGTCATACAGTTGCAGTGTGACAGGGGCAGTTCTAGGGTCAAAGTCACACATGCCCGCAGGTAACCGGTCAACAATTAACGTTTGCCAGGCATCTCCGCCCCCAATATTCTGCACATCGACGGTGTAATTCGCTATTTGATTGATATTAAGTGTCGAAGTATCAGCGAGCTTGGTGACAATAAGATTGGGCTCAACAATGGTCATCGGTTGTGACACACCATCCATGCCGGGAACATCGGTAATCGGTGTTATTGAACCATCCGCATTCGTTACCAGCTTGGTCAAAAACCAGTCTGCGGTATTTACGAATTGAACTCCGGCCGAATTTGCAGGCACATTGTCAAGAACGACGCTCACCTCGACTACGAGTTGATCGCCAGCTGTGACAGTCCCGCCGTACTGAAAATCGAGATGTTTTGCATCACCCAAATTGTTGAGCGATCCAATCGGAGTCAATACTCCTCCCGACTTAATATACGCAGTGTTACCAAGATAACTCAGCTCGGCACCAGTAGAGGCTGCGGTAAGATCATCGGTAATGCGTACACCAGACACATCAGCCGAATCGGCCAGCCCGGTCCAGGTGTAGGTACCGTCAGGATTCAGTACCACCATCTCCGGCATGGTGAGGGTATAGGTAAAGGGGACACCAATGGTCTGGGTGGTAGCGCCAACGGGATTCTCCTTTTTCATTCCGTCCAGCGGCGGAATAAAGGCCTGACACTTGGAATCGATACTATTCCATGCACCATTCACCCACCAGATGACCACGCCAGGGGGTAGATTGCTACAGGCCATATTACCCGTGTAATAGACGTTATCGAGAACAATGACCGCCTGTTTGTCAGGGAGGTTGAAGTTAAGAAGCGTAGAGGAGACACCAAAACCACCAATACCATTATCGATGGGAAAGTTTTTAATGGTGCAGTTGCCGACAAAAGAGAGTGATGAAAGTTTGTCAAACTCGGTAAGCGTCAGGCCGCCCGGAAGGTTATAACCATCTAGAACCTGAAAGTCTCCACCATCCGCTGCAGGGCCACAGGCGTATGTACCTGCAAAAACCGACGGCGCACTACCCAGTAACAGCAGGGCAAAGATTATTGCGAGAAAATGAGCTGAATATGCCCTCTTACGCATCTCCGAACAGGTAGCCGCTGATTCACTACCTATAGCTATGCTACCCACACAGCTACACGCCGCGCGTCTGAAGCACATCAACAGGCCTGATATGTAGGCAATCAGCAAGTGGCTCTTACCCTTATGTCCATCCATACAAACATCAGAGTATCCAAAAATGTCCCCTCTAATGCTGTCAGAGTAACTCTCAATTTGAATAAAAAACGTGAATTTTTACGCAGTTATGGAGGTATTCTAACTCATTCCATGAAAAAGAAAACGGGAGGCATAGCCTCCCGGTAGAATTAGCTGGCGGGCAGGAAATCGATCGGATAGTCGATGGTGATCGCCGGGACACCCTCTTTGGCACCGAAATTAAACTTCTTCACCCGATCTACGATATTTTTATCCAGTTCGGCTGAGTCCATTTCGCTGGACATCACCTTCACCATGGAAACCGAACCATCTGGCTGTATGGTGATACGCAGTACCATTTTGCCACGCAGGGTCGGATTTTTACGTAATTCACGATTATAGATACGATATAGCGCCGATTTGTAGCGATCAAACACGATCTGGATCTCTTCGTCAGTACGTGACGGGCCAGGTCCATCGCTAAGCGGGCGCTCATCAGCCCCATCGGTACCAATGGAACTCTCGACACGGGAGAAGGAGACACCGCTACCGATCCTCTGCCCGGCGCCACCGCCCACACTCTTGCTAAGTGAGGCGGTGTTAATGCCACCACTATTTGACATCGCCATCACTACATCTCGACTATTGTCGCTCGCGGCCTTAGCACCGGTATTACTCAGATTGGCGGCAGAGCCCAGATTAGCCGTTACGTCATCATCAAGCAGGTCGGTAAAATTGTCCTTGAATGCAAGAATACCGGAGGTTTCGGCCTTTTTACGTGCCTGCTGCTTCTGCTGCTCGGTCGGCTTCTTATCCTTCGGCTTCTCCTCATCCTTCTTCTCCTGCTTTTTCGGTTGAGGCTTCGGCTTGGGTTGCTCCTTTTTGATCAACTTGACCAGATGCTCGGGGATCTCGACCGGCTCATCCTTATCAGGTTTCGGCAGCTCCCAGAATGGGATCAGGCCACCAAAGCTGATGGTAAGAAGAAGTACAATTAATAGGGTTTTACGAAAACGCTTTTCATCTTCACCCTGCTTCGTCCATGGCATAACCATGGGACGATAGGGGAATTCGCGCGCTTCACGGGTGATGGTATAGTCATACTTCGCGCGATCCTCACTCTCCTGCTGACGCAGAAGGTCCTCCTGCAGGTATGCAAGTTGAGATTCCGTTCTGTCGATTGTACGTAGTAGCTTTGTTTTAGACTCATCGAACGATGATATCTGCTGTCGAAACTCCTCGATTGATCCACGAACACGTGCCAGCAGATTCTGTGGCTCGGCCACAGCGGCCGTCTCCCCCTCACCCCAGAAGAGCGCTTCCGCCTTTAACTCAGCAAGCTTGTCAAGAGAACCGCATATCTCGTCAAGTAACTGATATTTCTTCCTTTCGTCTTCAAACTCCAGCAACTGCTCATCGACAACACGCAACTCATCACGCTGCGTACTGAGCTGCTGCTCAGCTGCATCGATTTCTGCGAGTATCGCCTGTTGTTCTGGGGAGATAGTCGTATTCACAGCGTCACTTGTTCTGAGAGGCCTTCTGGTTTACGGCCAGTGAGATCTTGGTATATCCGGCGATAGTGCACAGTGTCATTAACGACTTGAGCACCTTAAAGGGTACTTTTCGGTTGGCGAGGATCGTTACCTCATTACTCTTGGCTATCGCCTCGGTATTAAGACCAATCGCGCTTCCTTTAACCCTCTTTAGCGCCTCAATCAGTGGCCTGGCATCGGCATTTCCGGCAATCAGGTCAGGTGTGGACATAACCGGCTCACCCTGCAACAGAATCACAGTGTCACTGACCATCATCGTAACGGTTTGTCGTGGCTTGGACTCCACCACCGAATCAGGCAATTTGATATCTTTGGGTGGTTCAAGAACCTCGGTTGCCGACTGATTTACCAGCAGATAGAGCACCAGGATGGTAAAAACATCCATCAGTGAGGTGAGGTTGAGTCCCGCAGAGGCATTTTTTTTGGCGCGCGCCATGCGCTTCAGGCGACGAGTATTCTTCACGGCGCATCACCCAAGGAGAGCTGGGGAAAGAGGACAACCTTAGACACCTCCTCCGAATCGGGTTGCTTAACCTCAGCCACCTTCACCGCATCCATTACACGAATCACCTGCGCATATTCGATATCCGGCTCAACCAGAATCGTGGCATCCAGCTTCTCTTCGTGCTTGCCCTTTATCTCCAGCAGATGTTTGGAGAGTCCCTTTATGTCGTACTCCATGACTTTCTCCATGACCCCCTTCTCCATCTCCTTCTCCGTCTCCTTGCCGGCAAATGTTGCGATCACCTTTTTGCCATCACTAAGCTGTACCTTGTCCGTGCGAATGATGACCTCGATGGTGATCACCGGTTTGTCCGGCTTTTCGCCACCCGCCGCCTGACTGGGGAGATTTAGCTCCTGAATGGTGATACGAGAAAAGACAGCTGTAACCAGCAGGAACGGAATCAGCACCACCATCAAATTAAGAAAGGTGGTGATGTCCAGCTCAACCTGCTTGCTTCTGTCTTTGTAGTGGTGTCTTCTAGCCATTTTTCAGTCGCTTACTGCTGACCGCGTTTGGCCTTGCCCGTAATGATGTTGAGGGTTTTCACAGATGCCATCTCCAGGCTATCGACAATGGCACCCGACTTGGAATTGAGGAAAGTGTGGACAATCAACAGTGGGATTGCGGCAATAAGACCGAACGCCGTGGTGTTCATCGCAACCGAGATACTGGCCGAAAGGAGGTCTGCCTTCTCGGCTGGGTTCGCGTTGGCCACCGCGTTAAACGCGGCAATCAGACCGATAATGGTACCGAGCAGACCAAGCAGCGTTGCCAGATTGGCAAACAGGGCAATATAGGGGATACGCTTCTCCAGTTGCGGGATGATCTCCATCATCCCCTCCTCCATGGCGATCTCGATGTCTTCACGGCGACGTACAGTGCCCTGGCGCTCCAGTCCTACTTCAAGCAGCTGGCATATCGTGGCATCACCTTCCCGCGTCATCGTTCTCGCCTGGTCAAAATCACCATCCATCAGCACCGGGTGAAGTTCGTCCCACACCTTTCTGTTCGCACGCTCAACCAGAGTCAATTTGATATAACGTTCAATGCCAATGGCAATGCCGATAGCCATTACCATCAGGATCGGATACATCCAGAACCCGCCTTCAACAAAAAACGCAACTATCTTGTCGATCACACCCATTGCTTATTCCTCAACAACTCACTATTTTTCACACACCAAAAAACACCCACTCCCTGGTTCACGCCGGGGAGTGGGATTTTCAGTCGTCAAATCAGGATAATACCCTAAAGTTTATCCGACAAATACGTTACATACGTCCGTCGGTCTGACGGATGGCGTGGAAGTCAATTTCTCGCATAAAGACATCCCGATCTACGGGACGCATATTGCCATCCATCATGTCTGAATTCAAATTGGTTTCAAAACCGATCTCTGAACTCTTCCAGGGTACGATAAAGAGAGACTTTGGGGCTTCATCATTGCCAACGATAGAGATACCGGAGAGCATTTTTGGCTCACTAGCAGCCTGAGCCACCTGAAGAATAGATGCTGTGAACAGTAACATCGTCCCCAAAAAAGCCTTGGTGAGCTGCTTGTTTCCTACTGTTTGAGCGTTGTCAGCCATAGTTTAACATCCCCATCATTCGGGTTTGCCTTGCTATAGACCTCATATTGTGCAATTGCACAGTTGGCATCTCTGAGATAGAGCTCACATAAGATCCCCAGATTCCTGCGTGCAGGCATGAAGCCCGGGTAGAACTTAAGCAGCTTCTCATATTGCTCTCTGGCCTCTTTATAGCGCCCAGTACGGCGCAGTAGCAAGGCGTACTCATTCAGGGTGACCGGGTGTGAAGGGTTGATTTGCAGTGCACTCATGAACTGCTCCTCGGCCTTCTCCTGCTCACCCACCTTTCCATACGCGATTGCTATGTTAATGTAAGGGGCAGAGTTTTTATGTGAGGCTTGTAGCACTTTCTGCAAAAGCACTATCGCCTCCTTGTACCGCTCCTGCTGCATCAGTTGCAGCGCATCATCAAATTCACGCCGTACCGCCATATCGATACTCTGGTTCTCCATAACCAGTATCTCCTGTGCAGCGCCACTCCCCCGTTCAGGGGATGAGACACACCCCCCTAGCAGCAAGATGTATATCAGCAGCGTTAACACATACTTTTTATGCGGTCTTGTATCGAAATAATCGAATCTATCCCGTGCCCACACCAGCATCATCATTCACCCTCCGCTGGTGCTGAAGTCGGCTGCACATCCGTAGCGCTTGCGGATTGAGCAGCTTCAGTCACAGCTGGTTGTTCACCTGATACCTCTGTCCCACCATCTGTTTTCTCATCCGAAGGTGGTTCGATCACTTTAGGGCTATAACGATAAGAGCTAAAACTGGTAACAGGCCCTGTACTCTCCTCGGCTCTTGCATAGTTAGCCGGGAAGACCGCCGCCAGCTTTCCAATACTGCGGTCAATCCATATGCTGTGAAGTCCGCTATAGAGAAGCTCCAGATTTTTCTTGTGAACATCAATCGCCTTCTCCTCAAACGGGTAGACCTGTTCCTCAATTGCCAACTCGTACTGTTCCATCTCCAGGTCATCAAGATTTGTCGGGCGCTCTGACTGCATCAGAGCACGACTGAAGTGGTAATAGATCTCTGCGATGTAGTAGGTAGAAGCCGCCGTCACATCTGCCACCTGATACTCAACCAGTTTGGTAAAACCATTGACGGCTGTTTTCATCGCGGCTTTTTTCTTCAATAGATTTGGCTTAAGGGGATTAACCAGCTTAATTGCAGTGAAATCCTCATACAGTGGCTCGGTCAACACCAGGGAGGCTTGTGAAGCGAGGTAGCGAGTACGATCACTACGCTCACTGCCAGCCGAGTTATCCATTGAGACGATCTTGTTCAACATGGCCAGGTAGTTGCCCTGCTCACCCAGTAGCTGGTAAACACCGGCCATCTTGTGGTGCAGCTCCAGAGATTGTTCTATCGGCCTGGGGAAGAAGCCAACATAACGTTTATAGACTGCCAGCTCCTTTCTGTTAGCTCCAATCTCATGATAGAGCTCTGCAGCCATCACCAACGCTCCGCGCCGAACCTTCTCATCGGAGGATTCACGCTCAATACGTTCATACTCCGCTGCCGCCAGCTCAAGTTTGCCGGCCGAACGGTAAACGAAGGCGACCTTTTTTGTAACCTCAGGCTGCAACTCATGACTGGGGAAATTCTCCCGGAAGGCGTTTAATACCGTACCGGCATGCTCCCAATCTTCAAGTTTGATCAGCGCTGAGGCGGCATCATACTCAGCAGTAGGACGTATCCTGGAGTGCGGTGCCAACATACCAACACGCAGAAAATGATCTGCTGCAGCACGATAATCGGGCAGCGAATTGGCCTCTTCACCTTGCTTGTATATTGCCGCAGCCAGATTATCGTATAACCCCGTGCGTGAGTTGTGATCAGCCGCCGTCAGTTCCAGTACTCTCAGATATCCAGCCTCCGCATCTGGATAAACCTTTAGGTCAAACGAACCATGCGCCACCACCAGCCAGGCCGAGCGCTGTAGATCTTTCTCTGCATTGGGATAGTTGTCGATCAGTTTACGAGCTGTCTTCACCGCCAGTTCGAAATTCTTCATCTCATAGAGGTCATCCGCTGCCGCACCCAGAACCACGGTCACCTTTTCATGCTCGGGATAGGTATCCGCAAACTTTAGTGAGCTCTGGATGATGCGCTGCTTTACCTCTTCTCTCCTGCCCTGCTGCGCCACCTTGAGATGCTCGCGATGTGCGTAAACCGCAGCGTATCCCGCTGCTGAAGATTTCTCATGTACCGGGTAGTTATAAGCGGTATTTTCATATGCCAATGCCGCATCACCAAAATCACGATTTTCAAGCATCAGGTCTGCCATCTGATAATTAATGACCGGCGACTCTTCATCCTGTGGGAAGGATGAGAGGAAGTTGCGATACCACAGCAACGCCTCCTGATAGTTTTCCACCTTATTTTTTGCGTAGCGATTATCCTGATACAGGGCATGGTAGTGGTTCGCCAGGTCCTTGAGATTTGACTTAAGGAATCCAACCACATCGGGACGCGCGGCGATATCAAAATAGTGCCAGTACTCCGAGTCGAGTGCATAGGTTGAGGAAAACTCTTTCTTGGCATCGACTACAAGTTTGGCGAAACCACCTTTCTTATAGATCTCGATAACCCTCATCTGAAAGTGAGGCGAAACCTCATGGAATGCATACAGTTTTACAAAGGTGTTGTAGGATGACGCCGCATCACTATAACGACGCTTTGTCAGGTAATACTCGCCTAGCTGACTATAGACCTTATCTTCATAGGTTCTGTTACCATGGCGATTAAAATAGTCAACAACCGATTCGGAACCCCCAAGGTTAGAGAAGCTTAGGCTGATGACACGGAAGGTATCCTCAATTCGCTTGGCCGCCCCTTTATCCTCAGTTTGTTCGAAGTCATAACCCTTCGAGAGTTTGTAATCAAACAGTTGAAAATAGTTCTGCAGTGCCTCTTCATACATCTCCTGCTTATAGAAACTCCATCCAAGCTTGTACAGGGCCAGCTCATAATAGGATGAGACAGAGCCCATCGTCACAATCGATTGATAGGCCTCCTCAGCATCAAGAAACTTTTTACGGGTAAAGTAGTACTCGGCACGACGGAACTGTACCTCATCCATGTACTTTGAGGTGGGATAGCTTGCGATAAAAGTATTCATCACCTTCATCGCCTCTTCTACCTCACCCACCTCCTCATAGGCGCGAGACATCTGATAGAGCACCTGATCATTTCGATCATACATCGGGTACTCTCTAAGCAGCTTTTTATACAATTCGATAGCCTGCTTGGCGTTTGCGTTCTCCAGATCGGTACCACCAGGT
>Ga0224501_10004596_pt1 | contig 10882 bp, 6 predicted proteins | sample SF_Oct11_sed_USG_4_FD_169105 | JGI IMG/M metagenome (GOLD analysis project Ga0224501, IMG submission 169105) | Sediment microbial communities from San Francisco Bay, California, United States - SF_Oct11_sed_USGS_8_1 | ecosystem: Environmental > Aquatic > Marine > Sediment | place: USA...
CGTTCCACTCAGCTAGCTCCAACCACGCTCAACGCAGGGACCACCCATTCCACTGAGATGGCTCCAACCATCCTCAATACAGAGAACCTCCGTTCCACTGAGATGGCTCCAACCATCCTCAATACACAGACCACCCATTCCTCTCAGATGAATACAATCACGATCCCCACAGAGCTCACTACATGTAGGACATCTATTGTATTGACCTTAGCAAACCTCAGCAGTCTCCAGAAACAGTGGCTCGCTCTGTGGGTAGCGCATTCAAAAAGCCCACCCATAGAGTGAAAACAAGCCATTGGCTTAGTGACAGCACTCATGCAAAACAAAGTGATCTTATATTCAGATCTTGCCTCTCATTTTCCCTCCTCTGAAAAGAGTTGGGTGGCTCTACCACTATGAGGGCTCTAGCGTCCTGTGACTGGATTAGTTGTCTGAATTGTTGTTGTGTCAAAATCTTACGAGGAAGGTGCTCGTTTCTCGTTTGCTGTTGGAACTTTTTCCGGTGGCTCATATTTTCACAGTTCCAGTGTCTATCACTCGAACACATTTCATGTCCATAAACATTGCTTGATAAGTAGTGCTTCAGACGGAGGACACTGCGATAGCTCATAAACTCTCACTTTCTATTACCATATCCTTACGACAATCAACCGTAGTTGCCACGAAGCCGCTCTCTCCTGACCAAGGTCTCCATTGATTCATTAAGAGCCTTTCTCTTATTCTAATTGCAGTTGATCTTGAGAAGCATCGCCGTATACATAAAAGTAAGTATTCACCTCCACCCTTTTTTGTTTCTGGTTAGTTCTTCTTTCTCCTTTCCTGGGGATGCTGATGTGGAAACAGTCGCAGCATATTTTACTTGTGCGTATATTCCTCATTATTAATTCCGTATGTAGAGTTTGTTGGAGCTCAGGAGGGGAGGAGGGTAGTTGGGGCGGAGAGGGGTGGGGTAGGATTTCAGGGGATGTCCCCTGGCTGATCACACTGTCAACCAGTCCTGGGTCAGCGTGGTAGAAATTAGCTCAATCTCCGCTCATTGGCACCACATAACTCGTTGACAGCAGGGAGGAAGGTCTACGGACAGGCAATGACTAAACAACTCATCCGCATACAAAGTAGCTCTCCACCGCCAGTACGCCGGAAGATCACTGCCATATATGGCAGTGATAGCAGTGCATAAGCTTTATGGCTTGTATTCGTCCAGTGTCATCGCACTGGTGACATGGGTAACTACTGCAAATGTATTGGTAATAGTGGGGCAGCTCGGTCGTTTAAGAAGAGTTGGATTTGTAATTTTGAGAAATTGGGTTTGAATCCAGGCCACAGCTGGCCTCCGGTAATTGTGAGTATGAGCTCCTCACATTTCACATAGCTCCTAACGGCTTAGGCTTGGGAAGTTTGCTCAATAGGATGGCCTAGTACTTAAAGTTGAATGTAATATTGGAGAAAGATATAAGAATTGCGTCGCCAGTTTGCCCTAGCCAAAAATAGAGGCTATTGCGTTTGGGCCTCTATAATCCCACTATAATGGCACTAATGCTCTATGACAGAGGCGACAAACTGCACTCTGAAACCTTATTTCTATATTTTTGTTGAACATTTTTCTATGGAGACTTGTCAGAACTACACCCGCAAGTAGATTTTCCAAACATCAGCGCATAAGCCGAAAAATCAATGCAAACACCAACAGCTCTCTGTTAATTTTCTATCTCGAGGCCGATTCTGTTGCGTTGACGGTGTGAAAAGTATGTCGCCGATGACTCTGAGCATGTGATTGCATGCATTAGATTAGGCTTTATCTAAGCTTCCATTTGAGCTGGGTATTGGGGCCATTTTTCTATGGTAGGCTTCAGAATCTGAAAACAAGTGAAAACACTTTTGGCCACGACATAACCATTTTAAGTTTTTAGCATGCCCTCATATATTGATCTCTTCTTGGAGACCTGTTATACATGCAATGTTCTCGCATGTACAGGTGGAGTGACAACACCCAAATGCAGTGTATTGCGCAATCAGATTCCATGTCAGAAACTGCTAAGATTTTCACAAAAAATCTAATGTGCCTCATCCAATGATAAACAAATATGGAGCATTTGACTTTTTGAACATATCTTATGGGTGGGTGTTCTGATTGAGAAATGATTTCACAGGTAGACACCTTTCAGCCAATTTTCAGCAAGATCACAAAGATAATTAAGCAGCCTATAGTTGTCGATGACCCAGTGCCCCCCCCCATAATAAGTAAACTCAGGACTGCACATGACTAATCACGAACCACAGTCAAAGACTAAAAAATAGGAAACTCATGTACTTGTAGCGCTAAATACTTTCCTCGAGATTGGAACTTTGATGACAAAAATCACATGACTTGAGTTCCCAACGCGTGTGACTTTTTGAGAACCCGACCACATATGAGAATTATCATATGGTCAGGGTCCCGGATCGATCCCTTCTGTTCATATTGTGGTTCAGTCCATAGGTTCAAAGTATTGAAATGCGAGATTAACATGGTTTATGTACGCAAAAGGTTTTGTTTATATTACTCAAGCAATTGGCCATCCTATTCAATGGGCCTCTTAAGCCTGAGGTTTGTTGGAGTGATAGGAGCAATGATAAATGTGAGGAGCTCATATAGTCACCAACGGTGGCCTGGATTTCAGCTAGGTTTTTCTAACATTTTTTCACACCAAAGAACAATGTACAGTTGAGGCGGTATGAAACGGCATCATTACCTTCCTTAACCTTTCCCACTTTCTACTGTAGAACTAGCGCTCCTCTGGTTGATAACAGTGTTATTCCTTCTGCTGTGTACTGCAATTATGGCTCTCATATATAGACTTAAGTACAGGCACCTCATAAAAGTTGCACCGATAGAAAACTGTGATATGTACGATGAGGATATAACAGAGTACGAATACGAATTTGATTTAGTACCTCCTCCGAAAAGACCAGCTAAAGGCCCGGGTTCGGCTCCCGATGAATGCGAAGCTGGCGAAAATGAAGAAGTTATAAAGCCAATATCTACTCCGCCTCAGAATATTAATATGGAGGTCGTTGAGATTGAAAACGACAACCGACAATGGGCCAAAAAACTGTGGGGTACTGTGGTCAATATAGCACCCACTCCTCCAACAAAGAACTTCTGGTTGGTGATGGATAAGCCGAAAAAGGACCCAAAAAAACAGCAAGTTATTCTTCTAAAATAAAAATACTCGTAGCCTTACGCAAGATAGATGAGATTAGCTCAATTAACTACTGATTGATATAGAGTTTTCCCATTATTAACATAGCCAAATAAAGCCTATACCTACACATAATGATGCCATTGTTACGGTAGCGTGGAGTGGGGCGGTACTGATGTGGTTTCCCTGTTGCTTTCCTCGGGTTCCTGGATGGGGTCGGTCAACTTGCACTGTTTGTTTACACATCAGCCGCCAAAACTCGACTATTTGTTTCCATAAGGAAGAGGCGGATATTTAAAAAATGTTTATAATCTTGATCACAAAGTTATCATCATAGAGTTATTAGACGGCAGAATAGTTCTATGACCCACTGCTTCGAATTTTAAAGATTGGATGATGAGGTAACTTTTGTTGGCTTATCACAATCAGTATGTCTCCAAACCTATACCCGAGTCAAATTACCCCGCATCGGGCATGGTAAAAGTGTCCTTAAATCCTTGTTAGAAACCGCAAAATTGGTTCCTTCTGAAAAACATTTGAAAGAATACAGAGCCTAATCAGCCATTTATATGACGTATAATATTGCGAGCTTTATGACTAGTCAATGGCCAGGCACTCAAAATTGGTCATTCTCTACCAGGCCTTCTAGAGAGTGTCCCAATATTTAGGGCAGCCCATCACCATGTACTGACATATTCCTGAGGTTGTACACAAGCACAAAGTATGAGTCTGGAGTGGGAGAACTTGCTCCAGTTTGTCAAAAGCGAGCGTAAAGAGAGCCATAGTTGGCCAATATTGCCCGAGAATCCCCGCTATAATGCATGTGACCCGCCATAACTATCACGCTAAATGGTAGATAGAGCTGACACCATGGCTTCAACTGTGGGAAAACCGTACAGATTACAGTATCAGACAGCCACATAGAATAAGACTAGGTCGCAAACATACTGCTGACCTGTCTACACAATAAGAGTTGTTGTTTGGCTATTAGTTACTAACAGAAACACTGACTGAAAGTGAAAGACCATTTTCGGTGAATCAAATCACTCAGTCACCAAGTCAGTGCCACTCACTTTGATTGCGAGGCAGGCTAGAGTTAAGACTAAGCTAAACCCAATGAATTCATGGGTATTTTTTTTCGTTTTTGGGTCCATTTCATGCTCATACTTCGATCCCAGTAGTCGGAAGCGAGATTTTTAGAAGTTGGACTTTGGCTACCCATCGCACTGGTGCGCAAATGTACTAACATGGACCCACTGTGATGCTTTTTGGAACAATTTACGCCACGCGGGGAAATTTCAATGGATTGAAAGTTCATTTGAGAAGTCCAACGTTTAACCGTATTTTTTTACTACATTGCCTGCTCAGTATGAACCTTTATTGGGCTCAGATAGGCTTGGAGACACACTGATTTTGATAAGCCATAGAAATTTGCTTTGTCATCAAACCTTTAATTATTTAGTAAATTTGCTTGTGGAACTTGCTAAAGGCCAGTACCAAGAAAGAGCACCACCATGCATCATGGGGAGGCATACTTGCCAAGTAGCCCTGAGGAAAAGGAAGGAGACAGGCCTCAAATTCCCTGGTTTTGGCCCCAATTTCCTGGAAATTTTTTCTCGATGATATTCTGAGCAGTTTCTCGATTGAAACAAGGAAGGTTTGCATTGGGTGATGTTGAGAAATCCTAAATTCTATTCGATATCATACACTAGTCCATCAATATAGATAAATTTACTTTATTTCAAGTTTACAGAAGATTACAGAATGAGACATATCACCCAACATGGACATTGGTTTGCGGATGAATGCTCAAATCGCTCATTATAGTTGACAGCAGCCTTTTTGAGGTTTTGCAGGGTGTCTTTTGAATGCACGATATCGATACAACAGCCAAAGCTATTTCGCTTCACTCGCAGGAGATGATTTACTGTTTCAGGAGCCAGAAAACTATGTGTCTCTGTGACAACTTTTTTGAGAATGAAACACATCTGTTCACTCGCAGAATTTGGGTGAGGCAGGGAGAGTAACATCCTCGATAATTACTCTGCATACCGCAGCATACCTCTCACTTGCAGCATCCTATACAACAGTTCACACTCTCCGATTTTTCAACATCGCTCAACCGAAATTCCGCCATTCTATTCGGTTTGCCCTGGAATTAGAGGCCCGAGGTTAAGGCACCCTTCCAGTCATTGGAGAACTTCATGATAAAGGCGCCAATCCTAAGCTATCCCAACCCAGAGTTGGAGTATGTCGTGGATAGTGATGCAAGTGACACCGGAGTGGGCGCCATCTTTTCCCAACAGACACCAGATGGAGAAGTAGTAATCGCATACTACAGTAAGACACTCACCTGGGCATAAGCAAACTACTGTGTCATTCGGCTAGAGCTGTTGGCTGTAATCAGGACTGTAAAACACTTCCGGTCTTACTTGTATGGGATGAAGTTCCACTGAGGCTATACTGATTAAAGATGCCACAACTCAATCGGTGGCTTCAGCACTACATCAGCAGGTGTTCTCCAGATTTGGTATCCCAGAAAAACTACACAGTACCCAGGGAACACAATTCGAGTCAACTCCAATGGAAGAACTCTGTGTCATATGAGGGATAAACAAAACACACACCACGCCATACCACCCACAAGGAAACGGGGTTGTCAAAAGGCTCAACCGCACCTACAGAGATGCACTACTCCTTGATGGGAAACAGGAAGACTGGGACCCTATGCTCCCAGAGATACTACATGGTAACACACAGGAAGACTGGGACCTTATGCTCCCAGAGATACTGCATGGTAACACACAGGAAGACTGGGATCTTATGCTCCCAGAGATACTGCATGGTAACACACAGGAAGACTGGGATCTTATGCTCCCAGAGATACTGCATGGTAACACACAGGAAGACTGGGACCTTATGCTCCCAGAGATACTGCATGGTAACACACAGAGCGACCCCACATTCCAGCGCAAAGGAGACCCCAGGCTATCTATGTTGGGGAGGGAGGTTCGACTATCCGACCAACTCTGTTAAGGATGTATGCCTTGCTACCTCTAAAGCAGACAGGCGGAGTAAGCGAAGTGAGGACAGAGGCCGGTCTGCGGCCATAAGACCCTGAGATCAAAAAAAGCCTAGACAAAACTCAAGGGGAGGCCACCACAAACACGCACAGGTGAGGAATATGTCTATTCCATGAAGACAGGGTGATCTGTATATGCTGTCTACCCCTGAAGTAGACAGAACTTGCAAGAGGTACCATGGCCATTTAGACAAATGTGCATAAGATGCAGCAAATGCCCATATGGAGTTGAATCAACTCACAAGCTGACCATCCGCCAAGGATAAGTGCTACTCATCGATGAACAGGAAGAGAAATTGAAGAATATGGACACTAAAACTAGAGTCCCCTAGGTTTAATGTGGAGGGGCTGTGTAGTGCCGGCTAAGATAGCCAGACTGTTTATTTTATTTTTGTTCATTAAGGAGTAGTATTATGTTGTTGAAGAACCAAGTTTTATTAAATAACTATTTATTTGTATTTTCCAGGAAGTGGAAATTGTAATATGGTTATTAAGTGAGTACTGATGCATATGAATAGCAGACCGCGTGGATTGGCAGGCAGACAGACAGAGACCGTGGGAGATCGAGATAGAGAGGATAGCATAGAGAAAAGAGAAAGTTAGATCGAAAGTTTTCTACTGGACTCCAGCTCAAACGTTAATATAGCACTAGTTCGTGCAAAGAACTTCTGGACGGTGGCGGATAAGCCGCAATAGAACAAAACAAACGGCGAGTTTTTATCCACAGATACCAATCTAAACTGCAGAGCTAAAAATAATCATAGCCTTACGCGAGATAGATGGGATGAGCTCGATGAACTACTGATTGAGATACAGTTTTCCTGTTAATATAGCCAAATAAAGCCTATACATACACATAAAAATGCCATTGTTATGGTGACGTTGAGTGGGGCGGTACTGAGTTGGTTTCCCTTTTGGCGTGTTGCCTTCCTCGGGTTCCTGGACAGGGGTCGGTTTTGTGCTTTTTATATGCTCTCCCCAGTTGATAAAGCTGATGGGGGCTCTGATACTTTCTGCCTAATAGTCAGCCTCAGATGGTTGACTCTGAATGAAGCCTTAGTCTCATTGGTTGGAGGTGATTCTTCAGTGTTGGAACAGATAGGTAAGCTGTCTGTGAATGGAATTGTTTCTCTTGTCTCTTTATTATCTAGAGCTTCACTGGCTCTCAGATTGTCTGTCTCTGTGTTGTGTGTTGTGACCGAAGGTCGCTATATGCTAGTTTGTGTGAATTCATTGATCCTAGGGTTCGATCTGCTTCAGATAAGTATAGCTCTACTGAGATATCTTTACGGGTCGGGCCTCTGTAGGTGTTGTCTGTTTGATTATCCTTTTGTTTTGGTTGCGGTTTTCTGTCTTTGACCTTTTGTGCGGTCTTTTTTATATTTATTTATTTTCACTCGTTCTATGGGGCCTCCCTTTGGTTTCAGAGTCTTTGTGATTTTTCTTTATATTTTCTCTATATAGGATTCCCTCTATGGGTTATTCATCTACCTTTAGTTAACACGCTCTTTCCCCCAGGAGACCTACATCTGGGCGAATTCGGGCCCTACATACTCAGAATCTATTGCGTCACAGCAATCTACGACTCTTGATTGGCTGATTTCTGTGGATCCCACAGTGGTGACTCTTGATTGGCTGATTTCTGTGGATCCCACAGTGGTGACTCTTGATTGGCTGATTTCTGTGGATCCCACAGTGGTGGCTCTTGATCGGTTGATTTTGTGACTGATCTCCAATGCTAGATGATTCTCGATGATGCAACTCCAGAGTTGTCTCTTGGATGGTATCACATGGTATAACAGATTAATGGAGTTGTGATATTTCAGTACATTAGGCGCATTCGCGTGCTCGCGACCCAAGTTTTTGAAAAAATTTCGGTGGCGATGAGCAAACCCAGTTGAGTCCAGGATGAACTTTGCTGGGATCAGAGTTGTCCACTCCCAACTTTAACATCGGTTAGAGCCGAACGATCATTCGCGATTCATTAACTCAATGTGGTAATCAAGCCTATTTGCGGTAACCTTGACATTTGCCTAAACTGCTAGGCCAACCCGTACTCTCGGTCACGGAATTCTGTTCGCGTGCTTTCGGTCGCAGATCGCGACCGAAAGTGAAAGATGCTTTTTTGGGTCATGCTTTTCGATCGCGCTCTTGCGCAATTTAGCAGATTTCGTGACCAAAACACATGTAAGCTTAGAATAAGAACTTCTGAACATAATATAAGTCTTCTCGTTGTCGACCTGACCACAGTGCATTGCCAGAAATACTGTTCAGATAGTGGAATTTCAGATTTCAAGGAGGCCCTCCCGTAGAGTTACTTTTTTATAGGGCATACAGGTGTAAGCAGAAAGTCTCCTAATGATGCACCCCGACTTTGGGAAACGCTGAGTCAAGGAATCAGTTGGAGAATTTCTGCACACTGCATTTCGAACAGCTGTCCTGTCAAGGAGACAACGCAAGGAAATGGTGTTTATAAGTAAAGTCCGTATGCGAAGATTCAAATAAAAAAAACTGTTCCTGAAATGTTGGGGTGAACCACGGCTGATCTTAGGCTCTTAGCAAGTTTTTTAGTTTTGCATTTGGCTAGGTGAGAAGAATAATGCCCGCAGTGACATCAATTAAATGAAAACACTTGTACTGAGATATTTTCTGATTTCGATTGATCGGTCTTATTTTAACAGTGACCTAGACTTCGTGTCACTGGATTTAGCTTCACATCCTACCCATGGCCTTTCTGCACTTTGCTGACTATGAATTGGTTTAATTTGAAAATTTTATCTCCCATGTATGAATGACAATCAGTCCTGTTTACATCTCGGTCCATGGACATGAGAGATTCTATTTTGTCAAACAAAAACACACCAGAAGTAGAGTCCTACTGTAGATGCAGTCCAGTATGATTCACTTACATCTCAATCTTACATCTATGTTGGGACATCTGCATACTTATTTATTTAGCATCAACAAAGCTCTTACTCCTTTACTCTTCATTAAAATAACTGACACCCGTAAACAGCCATCTCTCAATCATTTTGTTGAGTCATGGCAAAGTACTGCATCTCTACTGTACACTTGTACAGCTGGCCTATCAGTTTTCACAGGGCAATCTCAAGGTAGAGGGTCAAAGGGTCATCTAGGGACCCAATGATAGCTGGGTAGGATTGCTACTAACTGGTATTGTACTTCCTTCTATGGTAACTAGCAACAGCTCAGTGGAGTGTCTGACTGACTGTCTGACTGATTGAGTGCGCTTTTGTTTATGCCATGGTGCCCAAGTGTAAGTATGAAAAAATAGTCAAGCAGGTCTGGAACCCACCACAATTGCTCTCAGTTCTACTAGCAGTCTAGATTTCATGTTATCTTACCTTGCGCAGGTCAAATATTTTTCCATTCAATCAGTTTTGAACAGTATTCTTCAGGCAATTTAAACAAGCATTCCGAACGTTGCCAACAACTATTTTACACTGAAACCCAGTTTTAGAGGCTACAACGCATGGCTGTTTCGGCTTGTAGAACATAGTTTAAAACCAGCTAATGACATACCCTGATTGAGGATGCACTGCATGTACTGCTTGTGATGGAAAGATGAATTCTCCCATAGACAGTGGGGCCAAGTGCACTGATTGAGTGCTTGATGGGCAGATAGGCAGAAAGCTGGACTGCTCTGAGTGGGGATAGCAGCTTAACAAGGTAGCTAAGTGGTAGAGCGCTGGGCTTGCAAATAGCGCATGAGAACTTTGGCTCAAATTCTAGTCGTACTAGGCTTCAATATCCTACCTCCTACCACTTCAAGGTGCACTATTAAATGGGATGGTTAAATGTCCGAGTAGAACAATAAAAACAGAGAAGTGTGCATACCATGTAGTCGTCCGTCTGCGCGCAACTACGTGCTCATTGTATCACTGCATCTGATACTGTGGAATGTGTACTGTAGTGAAAACTATCGCAGATCATAAAGCAGTGGCTGATATCTGCCTTCCAAATTCAGCTAGTGAATTCATCAACAAACAGATAGGTGATCAGTCCGATGAAAACTGCAATGCTTTCAAACGGTGAGTTAAAACAGGCTGGGTACCCATTGTATAGTCATTTCATATGGAGTTATCCACCGATGATAACTCTTTGTACCTAATTCAGTTGTCATTTGTTGTTTGGTAACTACGAGTGATTCAGTGCTACATGCATCAGCAGTGGAGCTGAAGAGGTGCATAAATAAACTAATTTTCTCAGGGGTGAACATCGAGAGGCAGCAATCAGTGAATGAAAGATATATGCATAACAATAGTGAAATGATTATTTGGTACTTTTTCAGGAAACCCTAGAAAGTTCTCTCCATTATTAAATGTGCATCTGGCTTCAAAATCTTTACGAGTTTCATTTTTATGTTCTGGCAAGTGCCTTATTATTCAGGTTTCAAACAAGTGAACTCTCAGCCCGAGTCGTTGGTATACCTTAGCTAGGGTTTTAGCCATTGTAAGCCAAGCCTATCATTCTGTCAAGAGCTGTCTCCACTTTTTGGTCAACTATGTAAAGGAAGATAACACCGAATGGCAGAGCTACACAGCTATTCATGGCCAAGCCAAGCCGAACCTAGTCGTCTTAACGCGGCTATATAAGC
>Ga0224501_10004599_pt1 | contig 10880 bp, 10 predicted proteins | sample SF_Oct11_sed_USG_4_FD_169105 | JGI IMG/M metagenome (GOLD analysis project Ga0224501, IMG submission 169105) | Sediment microbial communities from San Francisco Bay, California, United States - SF_Oct11_sed_USGS_8_1 | ecosystem: Environmental > Aquatic > Marine > Sediment | place: USA...
TTAATGCTGTTAGAGCTATTCATCAGGAAATGAAGTACGCCAAGATCGCTGAGGAAGTGGCTCCTGACGTGTGGCTTATCAACTATACCAATCCGGCTTCCTTCCCAGCAGAGGCTCTTCAAAGGTTTTCAAAGATCAAGAACATAGGCCAATGCAGCATATGGCCGGCCAGAATTGCTTCAATTGCATGGGACTTCGGTTTACACTATGAGAGAATCCCAGATCTCTTTTCGCGTATCAAGACCATTCTAATAGGATCAAACCAAAATCTGTGGATAAAAGATGTCTACATCGACGAAAAAAACGTGACAAAAGAGTGGATCAAAAAGCTAAACGAGAAAGACCGTGCGACCACGAAAGGATATTACGGTGTAAACCCGGCTGATGAGAAAATTGCTATTAGAAACCTAATCGGAATGGACGCAATGTGGTATATCATCGGATCAATATTCTTCTCAAAAAATGAGCTGGATGAATGGACTAAAACAGGAAAATCCCGAACAGATATTGTGATACCCTACGAAGAGAAACACTTCGAGGAAGCCAAGAATCCAGACCTTGTTGATGTGACTCCTTCCGTGTGGGAAAGACAGGGAATAAAAAATCTAAGAGCAGCGCTTGCGAAGGGGAAACCTGGACTTAAACGTCCTCTCAGACCCGCAGACCTCAAGGAACACTACGATCTAGCCGCGCCGTCCGTTATGAACGCGATAATAAACGACACGGGAGACCCCCTCATTTGTCAGGTCCAAAACCAAGGAGCCATCAAGGGGATGGAAGACTATATGGTCCAAGAAATCTTGTGCTACGTTGACAAGAGGGGTGCACACCCGCTCCCGGTCGGCGAAATCCCAATGTCGATACGAGGAATAGTTTTATCCGGCGCGTACTGGCAGAGCTTGACCGTTGAAGCGGCTGTGGAGGGTTCATACGACAAGGCTTTGCTGGCGCTTCTGAACTGTCCACACATTCAACACACACAAAAGTTTAAAGTATGCAAAGAAATCTTGGACGAGTATCTGAAAGTACACAAAGACTACTTACCAGAACTCAAATCCGACGCGGGACTCATCTAAAGTATCCTTCTCTTTTTTCTTTTTATTTAAAAAGGAAAACTGATAGTCTTTGAATGGGCTCTATCGACTGATCTAGAGGTGTGAAAAGTGAGTCTTTCTATAAGGTGGTTGGGTCACGCCAGCTTTCAGATTAAGGTGGATGGAAAAAATATTTATATTGACCCCTATGAAGGAGAATACGCCGAGAAGGCGGACATCATCCTTGTGACACACTCCCACCACGATCATTTCGATATCTCTAAAATTAACAAGGCTCGCAGAGAGGACACCGCTATTATTGCTCCGGCGAACTGCGCTCAAAAAATAGGAGGAGAAGTGAAAAGTCTTAAGCCTGGAGAGAAGACCTCAGTAAGGAATGTAACCGTAGAGGCGGTTCAAGCCTACAATTACAAGAGGTTCAGGTCGCCTGGGGTTCCCTTCCACCCAAAAGATCTCGGTGTCGGCTACCTGATAACCACAGAGGGTAAGACCATCTATCACGCAGGTGACACGGACTTCATCCCGGAGATGAGGCAACTGAAGGGTATCTATCTGGCGTTGCTTCCCGTCGGGGGCACCTACACTATGGATGTCGCTGAAGCTGTGGAAGCCGCTCTGGTCATCAACTCGAAAGTGGTCATCCCGATGCATCCCTTGGATGTCGATCCCGTGAAATTCGAGAGGGCGTTGGAGGCCAAGTCGCAAATCGGGGGCGTTGTACTAAAGCCTGGACAGCAATTGGCGCTACAATAGTTTTCGTCTGATTTCCCTTAGTAGGGAAGTTATGTCACTGCCTCTTACGGACGATAGTGTAGGGGGAGAATATCGTGTCACAACGGTCTAGCATCCTTCTCAAAGATCTCTCTCCTAAAGAGCGTTAGTCTAACCCTGTGCCAGTAACTCAGGTTGCTTCTCTACTGCTTCTTCTTTTGAAGAAGTTTAAAGTGATTGGCAGTTTCAGTTTGGAGAACTCTTAAATAAGTGGTTTCTCCAATTAAAATTACTGGGCCGATAGCTCAGCCTGGTTAGTGCGCTCTTAGGCGTGGCTAAAGCGTTCGGCTGATAACCGAAAGGTCGAGGGATCGAAGCCCTCTCGGCCCACCAAGCTTCTCTTGTCAAAATATAACCAAATTTGGCTCATCATTCAAAAGATCTTTTTCATAGAATGAAAAAGAGTTGTGGACAATAAGCTAGTGAGATCGCGTCTTTAGAATCCTCTTAACAATGCTGGATTTGTAACCAAACTCCTTAACAATAACATCTTGAGCTTTTTTTAAGTCGTATTTCTTTACTAGCTTTTTACCTAAGGATCTTATTGTTTCATGCTTCTCCCAAGGATAAACTATCCATCCATCAAGCTCTTTGACAAAAAAATCTGGAACAAAGCCTGTCCAAGGCTTGATGTGTAAGGTGGCTGTACAGAGACTCCTTGGATTTCTCGGCTTAATTTGAGAGCTGAGCACATCCTTTAAGGTGTCCCCTGTGTCTGAGACGTCGTCCACAAGTGCTACATCGTGCCTACTCAGATCGGTTACGGTGATAGGTTGGTACAAGTCCAGCTCACCCCTCTCAGCGATATCTTTGTAATACTTTGTTCCCACAGAATGGACATTGTGCATGCGTAAACGATCAGAAAGCAGGTTTGCCACGGTGGCTCCGCCCCTCAGAATTCCAAATATGATCGTGGGCATACCAAATTTTTCCTCGATTCTCCGGCTTAACTTCTCCGCATCTTCCTCGACATCATCCCATGTAAGCAGGTAGTATCTTGTGCCCTCTAGTTCAAGCTCTCTCATACTTTAAAAGTAGTCTTTAAATTATTAAGCCTTGAGGGGAAGACAGTACTAAATACCCTTTACTTGATGGGATCGTTCCAAATAAGTTGCCGAGATGCAGGAGAAACATCGGAGCTTCAAAGAAACAACGATTTTTACGGTGAGGATGGTTGTCACCTGAAGGAAACATAAAGGAAATTAAAAGGAGCACTCTTAGCGAAGAACCTTAAGACGCGCACCACAAAAAATGGTTGAAAACCTTCAATAAAATATAGTTGACAGTATTCAATCAAAGTAACTTCTGAAATCCTTTCTTCTACCTTGAATCCATTCCTCTAGATCCCAGGCGCTTTTAATGCGCCAGATGCCGTCCCCCTTAATCCAGATCTTTTTCAAGTTTGTGAAGTAGTGCGTTCCCTTTCCTATGAAGTGGTCCACGTCTAACCTAAGAGCCACCCTGAGCTCCTTGTTCTCTAGTACGCTTCGAACACCCCACTCTCTTATTCCCTTTATCTTTTTATACCATAAACGCTTGTACAGACGCCTATACTCATTCCTGCATTCTGAGCAGCGCTTTGGACGCCTAGTCTTATAAAGAATTTGCCTCCCACATGCGATACACTTAGTAACCTTCATTGCCTGACTCATGACTCTCAGACAGCCAACATATTCTCTGAATATACTTTGACATTATGACACCATATAAGATTTCCTTACAATCATTTTGTAAAATCGCGCACGAAAAGTTTTTAGATGTTTACTGGAGGCCGCCGCCGAGATTTGAACTCGGCCTCCTGGCTCCATTGGCCAAAAGCCCTTCTTAGTAGTGCTTTTTCAGGCCAGTACGCTGCCAGACTTCACGGAGAGGTATAGCTCCTTCTCCTCTACGTTACGGCGGCCACAGCTTTTTCAACATTACTTTTCTTCTTATCAACATTTATGTTCTACAGTAGTTCAAAAATATTCTCCTTTTCTTGGTTAAAAAACAAACAAGGTTCCTCGACGCTTGATTACATCATAATGGTATACTGATGGTTACTGTTTCATCTGACATCATCAAGAATTCAATTAGAGTGGAATTTTGTGATCCCAAAAAAGCGCTGACTAGCCATTGGACAAGGGACCTTCTGCCACTTATAGAATCAGGATATTCCATTATTTTCCGCCTATCGCATAGTTCAAGGCCTTTTCAGCGTGAATTACAGTAGTGTTAAACAACTTCACATCTATGTTTTCCTCTCTTATTAAGAGGGGAATCTCCGTACACCCAAGGATCACTCCTTGGGCTCCTCTATCCTCAAGGTTTTTAATGATTCTGATGAAGCATTTTCTAGATCTCTGGATGATCTGCCCGTTTACCAATTCCTCAAATATGATGTGATTAACATACTCTTGATCTTTTGTTTCTGGTACCAAAGTCTGGATTGAATAGCTCAGCAGTTTTTTCTTGTAAAAGTCGCCGCTCATAGTGAAGACCGTTCCCAGAAGCCCCACAACCTCAAGGTTCTCTTTCTTTATTTCCTCAGCCGTAGCATCGACGATGCTTATTAGGGGCATCGGGGACCTCTGCTGGACCTCGTCGAAAACAGCGTGCATAGTGTTTGTCGCTATCAAGCCAAAGTCGGCCCCGCCCCTATGTAGGTGAGTCATCCCTTTGACTATCTTCTCGGTTATAAGGTCCCACCTATCTTTTCTCATCTAGGTCATAAACTCCTAGAAACTAACGCTATAGATGAGAATTTCAGGATAGCTGTGATCGTCGAACCTCTCACGATAGGTCCTAGTGATGTACTCGTAGTATGTGACGGTGGACTCAGGACTCAAGCCACCGAGTACCCCGATTCTCTTATACATTTGGCACCATCTTCTCAAAATTGATTCCCCTTCAACAAAATAAAAGGCTGTTTCAAAAGCATGGCTAAAGGCTTAGGCTACTTTTTTCCGACACAAACGCGCGCGATCGTCTGACGCTGGTGCGAGGGCGGGGATTCGAACCCCGGAAGGCCTACGCCACAGGATGTCCCATCTTAGCCCAATCCTTATGATCTTAAGTCCAGCGCATTCAATGACCATTCCAGCCATCTTTGACCTGACTCGGCAACCCTCGCAACCAATTGAAAGGAAACATTTGATCCTCTTAAACTTTAAGACGGTGAGCTTAGTTACTTCCTTCAAATAATCTATTTGTAGATTAGTTGGTGTGAATTGCAGACAACCAAAACATTGAGTCTATCTTGTGAAGCGCCTACTTTCTATGATGTCCGAAGAGAAGGTAAAAAGTGTTAATTGTTGACTTCCTCTCCACGACTGAGGTCTGAAGGTTTTCTTCAAAGGAGATGTTTAGGATAGATTTTCTCTGTATCATGTGCCTCAAGAATACTTCGGCTTGGAGAGGCTTTTAACCCCTCCGAGTTAGCCTTGATCGAGCGATCGAGCAATCGGTCTTTGATAACATCTGACGGTTCGGTTATCTTCCGCCCTATAAGTTGACAGCGGTCTTCTTTTTGTTTGACTCGTATCCGGCGAAGACTACCCTGAGGACTTCTCTTCCGAAGACGCCGGTTGACATGGGGTCCTTATCCTCCTGAACGCATCTTGTGAAGTGGCGGAGCATATTACACATTCCGTTTTGAACCTTTTCATCTACAATCGGAGATGTCCATCCCTGGCTCATGGAAGCTTTCTCGACAACGTAGGAGTATCCTACCTCGCTGTAGACCCGTATTGGGTTGGCGTGGGTTAGGTTCATAAAAGCCATCCCTTCTGAGCCGTAAACCTCGATCCTGTCCTGCATACCGCCCTTCGTCATGTGATTAGACTGAGCTATCCCGGAGCCTCCGTCTATGAAACGCATCAGCAACACAGCGTAATCTTCAACCTCACGGTCGTAAAGCAGGTTTCCCAGCTCAGCGTAAACCCGTTTCACAGGCTGGTTCATCATGTGCATTATAAAGCCGATTGGATGTACAGCCAATTGGATAAGCACGCCTCCCCCAGAATACTCCTTCCTCGTCGCGTACGGCGAATGGCTTCCACCGTGCTGTTCACGGGCTTCAATTGCTAGGATTTTACCTAAAGCGCCTTCCCCAATTATCCCGCGTATCCTCTCAGCCGCCGGTGTGTAAAGCCAGTTCTCCCCATACATCAGCATAACATCGGAGCTTTTACAAGCCTTCACCATCTCGTCCGCTTGACCCATTGAAACCGCGAGAGGCTTCGTGCAGAGCACGTGTTTTCCATGCTCAGCAGCAGATATAGTTACCTGAGCATGGAGAAAGTTCGGCACGCAGACGTTGACGGCGTCTACATCGTCCCGTTTGAACACATCCTCATAGTTTGTGTACCAAGCCTTCACGCCGTATTTCTTGGCGAAACTCTTAGCATGCTCATCTGTTTTCGAAGATACAGCAACGAGTTCAACTTCAGGGTTCTCTCTATAACAGCGAGCGAAAACATCAGCCAAGAAACCAGCTCCAACAAGTCCAACACCCATCTTCTTCAAAACTTTTCCCACCCCAATTTAATAGCAGCTCTTCATGGTTGTAATAAATCAAGGGTTTTCTTTTATTAATTTTAAAAAAATCTTCATTGTAGGTAGAATAAAGGCCTACTACAGCCTCTACCCGATCGATAAAAGCCATATAAAACAAATTTGAAAGGTTCATGCTGACCTTTCAACGCTGAATTTTGCGACAGTTCCTGTCGCGAGAAACTTCCATTCAAAATTGAGGTAGTAAGTGGTTTCGCCTTTCGCTTGAGAATGACATGCGAAGTCTGCAGTAGAGAGGTTCCGAAGAAACCTTACACTTGCCTTTCACAAAGACCGCTCCCGAGGGCGTCGCTAAGTATAGGCTCACAACTTTTAAGCCAGCTATGTTCTGGATCGGCGGACGAAGCTCCGTGTCTCCTCTCGTGGCCAGCCAGTATCCATAGGTAATAAAGCTGGTAACCTGGCGCGGCAACCACGGGGTGGTACCCTCGTGGAATAGCGATAGTATTGTTGTTCTTAACAACGTAAACCTCATCGAAGGATTCGTTGTCTTCAGGAGATGTGTAAATCATCTGCAATCCGAAGCCTTGACTTGGCTTAATCTTAAAGAAGTAAACCTCTTCAAGTGGGGCCTCGCTCAAACTTTTCACATCATGCTTATGCGGAGGCCAACTGGACCAATTTCCCGGCGGGTTCAAGGTTTCTCCGACAATAAGCCTTTGAGCCCTGACATTGTCTCCGATTGAAGTGTAAACTTTTCTACGCCAATTCCGAGCTCCAACAAATTTTTCGATGACATCTTCAGGCTTAACGATAACTGGCGGATAATCGGACTCGCTTGGAGCCTTAGAGACACCTATTTCCAGCATTGGGCTTTTAGCTACAACTCTGTACTTCGACCTTCTAGGCAGATAAACCATAGTTGGCTTTCCCGAAAAGACATCCGCTCTATAACCTATCATTTTAGAGGATACTTTTTGAGAAGGGCATTCTATCTCAACATTGCAAGTTCCCCCAAAAATGGTTAAGACGGCCTCGCGGTTTCGGGTCTCATCTTTATATTCATCGCTTTTCTTAGATAGAAGAAGCCTCCCAAATTCGATGTATCTGAGTTCTGAATTTTCCGGGTTCACGATCGGCGAATAACCATTCTTTAACTCAAAGCTTTTATAAAGACGAGGCCTCATAGCTCTTCCTTCCTTTCATCTATATTTGTCCCTCACTTAACAGGAAACAGAATATTGTAATAAAAATCTATTGATCCTTAATGGTCCGACACCCCCCTCCCCCCTATTTCTCAAAATAGTGTTGCAAATATAAAGGAAAAAAAATCTCTAAGCAAGGCGGCTTGAGGTCCATCAGCATCCCTAGAGAGACTCTATACTGTAAACCCATCAATCAAATTGAAAGAAACAAAAGCTATTTCTTATGGAAAGCACATCGATTATCTTGAAAGCCTTTTCACGCCCTACAAACAGAAGGAAACGAGTGTCAGTATACAGGGCCCGTGGCCTAGTCAGGATAAGGCAGCAGCCTCCTATCTTGCTGCGGAAGAAAGCTGCAAATCGGGGGTTCAAATCCCCTCGGGCCCGCCATCTGAGTTGATCCATCAAAGGTTTTGAGTTCTATCTTTCCAATGGCTTCTTAACATCTATTAGAACCAACAAGAGACGGATAACAGGAATTTTCTGTTCTTGTTCCTTTTCATCACTGTCGAGTCATTAATCAAACTCAAGTAAAAATGTTTTATATATCTTTATAATAAAATTTAATGGCGCTGTACATATTAAGGTATATACCCGGAATTTTTCGAAAGACTTTGGGAGAGATGGGGTATGAGTGTAAACTTGCTTCAGGGTCTAGTTAACGGGATTCTTGCGGGTGGCATTTACATGACTATAGCCGTAGGCATCAATCTCATATACGGGGTTATGCACATCGTCAACTATGCTCATGGAGAAGTGTTGATGGTTGGCATGTATATCGCCTACTGGTTATTTACCCTTGCTGGTGTAAATCCCTATCTAGCAATACCGATCGTTGCCGCAATTCTTTTCGTATTTGGCGTGCTACTTCACAAGTCTGTTATAGAGCCTGTGTTAGACTTGCCGCTTCAAAGACAGATACTCATATTCATTGGGTTGATACATGTATTTCAAAATTCTGTGATGATTCTGTGGTCTCCAAACTATAGAAGCATAGGAATACCCATAACTAGGGAGTCCATAAGGATCTCGTTCATACGTATCCCAATAGGTAGGCTTCTCGCCCTGATCATCGCTTTGGCAAGTGCATTGGCACTCCACTATTTCTTGAAGAACACCAAAATCGGCAAGTTTATCGTTGCTACAAGTCAGGACCCAGAGGCCTCTTCAGCCCTAGGAATAGATATACGCAAAACTCGAACACTTACATTCGCTCTGAGCCTAGCATTGACCGGGATAGCAGCATGTACACTCTCACCGATATACTTTATTTTTCCATATACAGGCACGGGTTTCAATATATTTGCATTCATAATCATAACCTTGGGTGGGCTAGGAAGTTATACGGGCGCCATCGTAGGTAGCATTATAGTCGGATTGATAGAGTCCTTAGTGTGTTTACTCTCCGACGCATCAATTGCAACTGCCGTTGCGTTCCTTGTATTCATATTGATTTTGCTTTTCAGACCCAGTGGAATAATGGGAAGGCGGGAATGATTATGTCGAAGGCAGATCCAAGGGACTACTTGACCCGAAATAGATACTTATTCTATATCCCTATAGTTATTTTATTTTTCATACCGCTACTTCCCATACCGATATACGTTATGCATGTCCTTGTACTGAGCTTGTTGTTTGCGTATCTATGCACTTCATGGGCTCTCATCAGCGGGTTCGCAGGCCAAGTATCGCTTGGTCACACCTGCTTCTACGGAATTGGAGCGTATACTACTACTCTACTTTTCCATTACTATGGCTTAACGCCATGGATCGGCGGCATAATTGGAATAGCGTTTTCAGCGATATTCGCGTTCATCCTCGGATACGCGTGTTTCAGGTTTAAAGTGAGAGGTCCATATTTCACATTCGCAACTCTAGCTTCCACGGTAATTCTTGAGGGTCTATTTGTAAGTCAATCGCAAATAACCGGAGGAGAGCTAGGAATCGAGATGCCTTATATTGGTTCTCCGCTATATTTCCAGTTTACTGAAAAAACTCATTATTACCTGGTAATTTTAGTATTGTGGTTATGCGTGCTGTTTTTGTCTCGTCGTATACAAAATACTAAGTTTGGATATTATTTGTTTGCAATTAGAGAAGATGAGGACGCCGCGGAGGCGTGTGGCATCAACACTACTAAATATAAGATTTTTGCATTAGTACTGAGTGCTGCTTTGACTGGCTTCGGGGGAGTATTTCATTCCCAATATTATCTATACATAACCCCAAGCGCCGTATATGGCCTCGATAGATCTTTTCAAATATCCTCAACAGCTCTGGTAGGAGGAAGCAACGTCTGGTTTGGACCGAGCCTAGGAAGCTTTTTGATAAATCCTATCGTGGAATGGACACGAGCAACCTATGGGGGGACCATTTATACTTTGCCTCTTATGATATATGGCCTTTTAATGATACTAATCGGTAGATTTCTACCCGAGGGCATTTCAGGTATAATACAAAGGCTAATCAGTTACAAAAGAGAGAAAGATACCCAAAAGGGGCGATCATAATGAACCAGATACTGAAAGTTGAAGGAGTAACGAAAAGATTCGGAGGCATTCGCGCGCTTTACAGAGTGAGTCTACACGTTGGAGAAAAAGAAATACTTGGTCTAATAGGACCAAATGGTTCAGGCAAAACGACTTTAATCAACGTAATAACGGGAGTTTACGAACCAAAAGAAGGCGAAGTCCTCTACAATGGAGAAAATTTGGTAGGTTTGCCACCTCATCAAATAGCTATGAAAGGCATCGTACGAACATTTCAATTAACCAGACCTTTTGGAAATCTTTCAGTTATTGACAACGTTATTGTTGGTTCACTTCTTAAAAGCGATGATATTGTGGAAGCGAGAGAGAAATCAATCGAGACCTTGGAGATGGTAGGTCTTGGTGACTATGTACATGTGCTGTCAAAGGACTTGACAACTGGCAATAGAAAGAGGCTCGAGCTGGCGAGAGCACTAACGATGGAACCCAGTTTAATGTTATTAGACGAAAGTTTAGCCGGGTTGACTTTGGCGGAGATGAGGGAGAATCTGACACTACTCAAGAAAATCAGAAGTGAAAGAGGAATTTCGATGATAGTGGTGGAACATGTTGTGAAGGCAGTAATGGATGTTTCTGATAGAATTGTGGTTCTTGATGCAGGCGAAAAAATAGCTGAAGGAGATCCACGATCTATAGCAAAGAACGAAAAGGTTATAGAAGTTTATCTCGGAAAGGCCATGTAGGTTTATGATTGTCATGACTGCCATATTGGATATGCAAAAGGTAGAATCAGGGTACGAGGAGTTTACGATACTGCAAGGAGTCAGTTGTTATGTAAATGAGGGAGAAAGAGTTGCTTTATTAGG
>Ga0224501_10004600_pt1 | contig 10878 bp, 7 predicted proteins | sample SF_Oct11_sed_USG_4_FD_169105 | JGI IMG/M metagenome (GOLD analysis project Ga0224501, IMG submission 169105) | Sediment microbial communities from San Francisco Bay, California, United States - SF_Oct11_sed_USGS_8_1 | ecosystem: Environmental > Aquatic > Marine > Sediment | place: USA...
TTTGAGAAATTCAATTTTGCTGTTGCCGGAGATTTCATAGTCCACACACACCATATGTTTTTAAAAGTAAACCAATTTTAAAGCTCTACTAGTAAACATATTAGGCCTATTCTCGAAACTGGGATAATGGAGATGATGAATTTAATGATTAGGCTGGGGCGACAGGTATTTTGAGATCGCATCGTCTCAAGTGAATTAACTTGTTTCCATTGTGGTCAGTGCGGTCCATGAAACTTCCAATGTGTTGTGTAACAATTCATAAGCCAACAGAAAGGTTGCATTTTGGACATGATATTTTGCATCTCAGGTGATCGTCCCAATTTTGAGAAAAGATCAGCAAAATCTTTGGTGTTTGGTTGGGATGATGGCCATCATCCTGGTTTCGAGACTAGGTCTATTCTCGCAGTATTTCTCAAGATACTTGTGACAAATAAACAAACAAATATCTCCCCATAAAACAGAGGCAGTCTTTTTTAACTCAGCCTGTCCCAGAGTGTGTCATTAGGTTACTTTCTGCTTGCACCCATATGCCCCGTAAAAAAGTTAACCTCTTGTGGTAATGTTGGAATCCGAAACTAATGAGGGCGTTGTGAAGGAAAATTCCGAGCTGGAATCCTTGGTCCAAGTTCCAATGTGCTATCCACTAAGTCATCGCTACATAGGCTAGTGACATAAAAGCACATGTATGTCACTGCATAGGCATATTTTTATGCTAAACGAGGGGACTTAACCATGTCGGTTATGCAGCATAATTGGTTTGACCTAATGAATAGGGCTCTCACACCCCAATTATGATTTTCTGAGATCATTCAGCGAATTGTCATTTAAAGCAAGAAAACTTGAATGTCATAACAGACAACTCAAGGTCATCTGAAAGAGTAGATCTTGGGCTTGCAGATGACACCAAGAACAGCCTGGTAGAAGAAATGTCTATGGCAACAGCATTTGGGATGGATAACTCCTCGCTGCTGCACTGACGAGCTTGATTAAAATGGTTAATTTGTCACTAGTTGAAATTCAGTTCAGCGTTTCACTATAAAAGATACAATGTAGCAAGTGGCCAACTAGGCTTTTCCAAAAAGTTATAGCCAATCTTGCTATCAATCTAGTTGCATGACTTACTATATCAGCCCCACTTGGTTTGCTATCATGGTGGCTATGTCTGTAAAGATTCAGTGAGTAGATATGGGGTGCAACCACCACATTGCCCATAGCCGTGAATTCGAACAGCAGAGTGCAGAATGTGAAAAGATTGGCATGAGGATTATAGAGTGAAGCCTCCACCATGACAGCGCGAGTCAAACTGTCTATCCAGCCTTCTTCATTTAGAGTATGTAGTTTTTTATTTATCTGGTTTTTGTTTTGCCTTGGAAGGATGTAGAATACATAGCCGCTACCTGAAAAATATACAATCAGTCATGTTTCAGCTACTATTCAAGCATGCATGGCGCGAAGCAATAACTCAGTGGCGGTAAACAAAGGAGGCCCTTCTATAGAGTTTCCTTCTCTATACATGCGCCCGAGCACCCGGATAATCAGTTTCTGCAAACTGTTTATGTTGCTAAATATAAAGGAGAATCACAGAATTTCTGTGTGGTGAGGCAGTGACTTAGCGGCAGAGCTAAGAATCAAGAGTCCCTGTTAGCTTTTGGAGAGGACATCAGCACTAGAACTTTGCTGGACTTGATTCTTGGCAGGTTGATAAATAAAGGATCCTCTCTTTAACTGTGTTCTTGGGATTCTTTAGGTGAAGAACATTAGCGAGTGTGTTATTCTTGGAAACAACTTTTGAAGAGTTTGAGGGGCGGGTTACTAGATACATCTCATGGACCTTGAGCGCAAACTACACTGAGTTAATTACTATATAGCTTGATCATGAAACTACTAGGGTGCACTTTTCACTCTGTCGACCTAGTTGACTATTGTCCGACGCACTCTATACACCCTATCCTAGTATTCGACAAAGGAATTAATGTCAATGAGGGGATAAGTAAAGAAACAAAAACGGTCAGGCACTTGGCCATTCTATGTAATGGACCGCCTAAGCCTAAGGAGTGTTGGGAGCTAGGAATTATATGAGTTCATTCTCACAGTTTGCACTTAGTATGTAAGACTCGGACTGGAACCCAGGATCTTTTGAGCCATCTCACCATCCAAAGAAAATCAAGTCACTGATAAAATTACTTAATTACCTAGATAATCTCTGCCACCTAGGAGTAAGGTTACCTAATTACCGAGATAATCCACCTAGGAGTAAGGATTTCAGTCTAAAAATGGATTATTGTCGATAGGGGGATTATTTAATAAGAAGTCAAGCGTAAACAGAGCCAATGAAATGAAGTTGCTCAAATATACCTGGATAAAGCTGACTTCTTCCATAGAGTGGTAAGGCATGAAGGGTGCTATAGTCGTGGAATTTCCAATGATCCAAAAGAGCTTCGGTAACCTCATGTCCATGGGTGGCTGAAATCACCTCGTAGGTTGGTGTTTGCCATGAACCATTGTAATGACCCGTATCTTGATAATGATACTGGTATTCAGCTTTGCATCGATGGTTGGAGTGGAGTGGTTTTACTGATCTACCGATTACACATTTATCTGTACAAAAGAAAGTCCCACAGAAAATTATGCAAACTACACAAACTATCCGGAACTGCTGTGTACTATTATGCAATGACAATTATATGTCACTGTGTTACATCATTAAAGCTGAGATTTTTTATGATCCATGTAAGTGACTTCTTATTTGGTCCTGTTCTGATCTTCACAGTTATATAGTAACATTACCGGGGTAGCCATAGTTTACCAGTTATGGTTCGCTATGAGAGCTGTGGGCCAGTTAGTTTTAATGCTCGATACATCACAAGGAGGCTTATATGTTTATTTTCAAACTGAAAGATTGATCTGGGGACCTCAGAGGGAGACTGGAATTCAGGTTCTTGCAAACAACACTGACTGAGCTATCTCACTACCCCCATGTGCATGTACAATGACCATCTGGTGGGTAGCCACGGTAACACATGCAAGGATAACGGGTTTAAGCTCAAGGCATGCAAACGCAAGTCCAGTGCTCTTCCTCCGACCTATGCTGCTAAAAAATACAATGGAATTTGGATAACTCGAACTGTACGGGGCCACCAAACAAAGTTTGGGTTGTGAAAAGTTTGAGTTAAGAGTTATGATCTCCCTTTGCTATAGCCACATGACCAACGTAGCGAGTCCATTTTGCTCTAGTGTATTCCATTTTCTGGCCAAACTTTCTAAAACTTGTGAGATTTTCTTCTCATGTGAAAGGAAAACAATGAAATGAAAGAATGTAAACACATCCAGCCACAGAAAAGGTAATTTGATGGCACTAACCACAGTTTATCAGTTCGAGTTATGACTAAAAGTTCGAGATAAGCCCAGCAAATTATCATTACCCAGGCAGGGACGTTGAATCTTGTTTTGAGTGTAGCAAGTTTTCGAGTTATCCGAGGTTGAGTTAACCGAGTTTCACTGTTCATGGTTTTAGGATGCTTTTGCAGACTTGCCATTATTGCACACAGCAATTTTGCCATCCTAGGAGTACTAAGGTCGTAACTTGAGAATATGTGAACAACCCTATTATGTAATAAGCCCAGATTTCAGACTAAACTCTCCATGGCCAGACTCTCTAACCCAAACAGTAAGTATTCCCTTGAGCATGATTCCTAGGTCTTATGGCTCCAACAAGTCTGAGGCTTAGGAGGTCCATTAAAAATGATGACTTAATGTCTGGGCAGATAGTAAAAGTACTGTACCTTTAAGGATTCTGACTTGTCTCAATCGTATAGAACCAGCTCTGTGGTTGTGCAGATCCGAGGTTTCTGTAGTGTTGTCATTGTATATCATATTCGGAATAAAAGTCTCCTCAAGGTACTCCCAAAATTGGTCAGGTATTCCTACCTGAATGTAAAAATTTAATACAGAATTATTCTATTTCGTTGTCGTAAGGGATAATAGTACAGTTTCTAAAGAACCTACACAACCAAAGCAGGGCTGATATAGTGGAAGTTACCTATGTCCATGCGTATTTCTGCTTTATTATGCAGGGTACCTGTTGATTTAGTGTGAACAGCTGTGTGAACAGCTGTGTGAACAGCTGTGTGAACAGCTGTGTGAACAGCTGTGTGAAAAGCTGTGTGAACAGCTGTGTGAACAGCTGTGTGAACAGCTGTGTGAACAGCTGTGTGAACTGGGTGGGGAGTTTCCAGGGTGGGGAGTTTCCAGGGTGGGGGATGGCTCAGGGCTGTTTTGCACATCACCTGGTGAGAACCCAGGCATACTTTTTGCGCAGCATTGCAAAATATATTTAATGGACACCTTGTGTCGAGAAAATAAATCCCACAATGACTACAATTGTGAGAATTAAGTGTCTTATGATCATAACAGTTTGCTTTTTATTTTGTCATTTTTCGATGAGCAAGGTACCATTTCTCATTGCTGCAGACTACTACATGACCCTCAGGTTAAACAATCCTTATAGTAAAGCATTAAATTCTGCTACATTAGGTTAGCTTGTATATTGAACTCAATTCAATTCAAAATTCAAACTCACTTCAGTAGCGGCTATGGTTCCATCTCCATAATGCGCATTCACAACCAAATTCTTCATGTTCTCTGTATGATGGAAACCCATTGTGCTGACCTGCAACAATAATCACATTGCATTCTGATTGGGATAGAGGGAGCAAACAAGCAAGTGTTTGGAGATTTGAATCCCAAATAAGTCATTGGAGAGGCATCGGGCATGTAAATGCTTCCCTTGGCTGTAGCTGTAGGCTGAAACTGACCCTGGGCATAGTCAGCTTCTATTATGTCAATCTTACCCAGACAATAACTCCCGTAGGTATGCTATAGTCTAAATTAAAACTAACGCTGGGCCTTTATAAGGCAGGGTTTGAGTACTACTAACCTGTCTAAAGGTGATAACAGTACAGCAGAATGCGAAAGCCAGGTACATGATTATATCAATCAGCATGTAGTCAAACTTCACTTTAAAAAGGGACTTTATTTCATCTTCAGCAGTTTTCCATCCTGTTTGTCTATTGGCCATGTATTCTTCCCACTAGAAAAATCTATAAATCTGAATGCAGGACAGTGGACACTTTTCATCATTGAAAATCCATCATGAAGACTAAAGGAGTTATGCCATGGATGATGGTAGACATATTTTTGGAGTTATGTTCCCTTTCTTAAAGGGAGACAACTCCACATTCATTGCAGCGATAGAGAGTGGTCTTTTTCCACAAACCGAATATCGGTCACTCAAGTAACTACGGCCCGAATGGCCCAAATAGAAAAAAGATGGGATCTAATAACTAAAGCTGAGTAACCTAGTGATCTTCACCCCCTTATAACATCGAGTGGAGTTTAAAATTGAACGTAAGATTGGAGAAAAATTAAGTTATAAGAAGGGTTTTGCCGGTTTTCCCTAGCCCTAAATAGAAGCCGTTGCATTCGGACTTCTATCAATTCACAATAATGGCACTAACCCTTGCTGACAGAGGTAAAAAACTGCACTCTGAAACCCTATTTTGGTATTTTTGTTAAACATTTTCTCTATATAGATTTGTGTAACTACAAGTTTAGTGTGCACCTGCAGGAGGATTTTCCGAGCATCGGTGCATAAGCCGAGAAATCAGTGCAAACACCAACAGCTCTGTGTTAATATCCTATCTCTAGGCCAAGTCTGGTGCGTCGACGGTCTGAAAAGTATGTCCCCGAGGGCTCTAAGTATGCGCATTGGATAGGGCTACATCTAAGTTTCCATTTGAAATGGGTATTGGGCCCATTTTTTCATGGTAGGCTTCAGAATCTACAAACAAGTGAAGTCATTTTTGCCCATGTCATAGCCCCTTTAACATTTTTTTTGTTAAATGGAGTAGTTGTACTTGCGCAGGGACTAATCAAAATGGTTCAGCCTGATGATAAAAGCAGAATAACGAGAATGTGTGGTTAGAGGTTGTCCCGCAATGACCATTAGGGAAGTGGCTGTTAAAGAGTCAACTTGTATCGGCAATGGTGTAACTGAGATGGGGCGCACTCCTGTTCCTCACTGCCTCCCTCTGGCTCTGAAGAGAGCCAGGTATCTATTTACTGCTGGGTGAGCAGAAAGAGTAATTCATAAATCGTGTGAGAATCAAACCGAGATGTGTCCGAGTGGATTTAGTGCTCAGTTAAAGTTGCCAGGCATTTTCAAGTGAATACCGGGAGCGTCTGGAAATTAACACGCCGGAGGCACCTGCAAGTTCAACTGACCTGCTGAGAAAACTGATTCCAAGTACCCTCAAACGCAGACGTAGCTCCATCAACTATATTCTCAGTCATATCTGCTATATTGTCTATGAGATTTTCCGAATCTTCACTCTGTTAAACCGAAAACACAACGGGAGAACCATGAGAAATAATAATTATTTTTGTTTTGTATGGATTGGATAGCTATAGCCAATTGGTTGCTTACAGAGTGGTCTATGGGGTATGCTGTATAGAGAAAAGAGTATCCCGTTTTCCTAAATGCTTTTTCAACATTAAAATAGTTCTAATAAAAATGAACTGTATTTCTCTCCTACCAAAGTAACACTTAGGCCATGAAACTTATTGGTTGCTCAACAGTGAAAATGAGCTCCTCACATAATTTCTAGATTCCAATGCTACAACATGGCTAGGCACTAAGGCCACGTTCGGCAGAGAATACAGTTGTTGATAAAGCAATTACAAATTTAAAAAAATTATATTTACCTTTTTGCGACCATTGCTACCCCTCATTCTTTACTTAACTTACTTATCACTAGGAGCAGTGTCTCGAGTGACAAAAGGAAATATTTAGCCATTATAGGATATGTGCTGCTACCGGGATCACCAACCGAAATGACCTCATAAAGATTAGTACTCTGATAAACCGATTGGTGTGTCCTTGAACAACCACCAGCCAATAGAAGAAATGTTTGCTACTTGCCTTAAGGTTAAATCTATTCAGGCATATCAGATTTAATATTATATTTATTCAATTGATATGATGGCTACTGAACAGCCATCACATCAAGTCCGGGGGTAACTGATGCGAAGCAACGAGCACACTGTAAGAGCCATGCACTGAAGTAGAATAATAGTTAAGTCTTGGTCTTTCCAGGCTCCTGACTTGTTTGTCCAGGCCTCATCTAATTTCTAGTACCTAAAGTTCTGGAAGGATGGTCAAGTGCTCTTGTAGAACACTGAGACACTCAATACAACAAATGAATCAGTCTGCCAGACCCGTCTATTCATGAGTATGTATGTCTTCAGTGGGATGACAAGGAAATATGTGTTGCTCATGTAAGTGCTGTGAACTGCTTAGGTTAGTGCAAGCTAATTCTATCTTAAACAGCTCTGGTACATGGACATCATATTTAATGGCCCCCAAAGCCTGAGACTTGCTGGAGCAGTTGAACCTAGGAATTACGCGATGAGATCATTCTCACGGTGGACACTCAGCATGACAGTCATGACTAGACTAAGCACTTGTTTTTAAGCTGTTGAGCTATAACACTACCCCATTTCAACTGTAGTTCAAAAAATATTTCAGCTCCAGCCATATTTAGCTGTGTCTTGCTAGTCCTGATACGGGATCACCTCCGGTAAAATAATTTTTTTAGCTGGACCAAATGTGATCCTGTAAGAGAATTCTTTTCTGTACCCGTTCATCATTTGCATTGTTATTGCTGTTCATATCCGGTTCTGGGCTAGGGGTTATCGGTCCCTCCAGTTGGGGGATATCAGGTGCGACTCCATTAACGTCACTGTTGTTAGTAGCATCTCCACCAGGAGTGATATCAGCAGCTGGAACTGTCTCTAAAAAGTGATTGATAGATTGATTGATTGAATAATTGACTGACTGGTGAATAGCTTGTTTTACTGGCGAGGTAGCTGAGCCATCTAATTTATAGCATCATCAATCAATTATTTGATAAATTGATTGAGGGAATACTGTATGATACAATAGATCACTTATTTGATTCACTGATTGTTTGATTAAGCCATCAATTGTCTAATTGATTGATGGATTGATCAATTAGTCGATTGATTGGTTGATTAATCAATTGATAGGCTAACTGACTGACTTGCTGGTTTATTGACTGATGTCTAATTGAGTGGTTGGTTAGTTGATTGATTGATTATTTGACTGTTACAGCACATACTTACTAGGTTCATAGGCACTAACGAGCTCATCTGCCACTTCTACTTCCCCTTTCAACAACAAAGTCTTTACTGCGGCCACTACTACTACCTTCAGTGGGTCGATGATCAGATACACTGTAATATAGACCGAAATAAATCATGCTGCAACCTGGGCACGGTGACACATTTGAGGCTGACCATGACCAGGGCCAATCCGTCTCTATCAGAATGCCTGATGACTCAGTTTGAGGCACAAACCTCAAGACTGACTGAATAGTCCAGAGGGTTTAGGGACCAGTCATCCTAACCCATCAGTTCGCACATAACTCACTGGAGCTCAGGTACTCTTCGTGAAGAGGGAATCTTGAAGGTTGGATGACGAGGCAAATTTTCTTTGACTTATCAGAATCAATGTGTCTCAAAATCTACCTGAGCCCAATAAAAGTTCATAATGCGCAGGTGATGTAGTAAAAAAATGGCTAAATCTTGGAATTCTCAAATGAACTTTCATTCAGTTGAAATTTTTCCACGTAACGTAAATTGTCGCAAGACATCGCAGCGGGTCCGCGTTATAACATGTGCATGCCTGCGCGATGGGTAGAAAAAGCCCCATTTTCTACAACTTTGTCACCCTTCTGCATGACTACTTGGATCGAAACATGAGCACAAAATGGCCCAAAAACCGAAAACAAATACCTATGAATTCGCTGAGTTTACCTTAGTCCTAACTCTAGTCTACCTCGTAATCAAAGTGAATGACACTAACTCGGTATCCGAGTGAATTTACTCACCTCTTTCGGAAACTGTCTTTCGGTCTTGGTTTGTCTTCGCTACTAGTAGCCAAACAACTGCTCTTATTGTGTAAACAGGCCAGCAGTATGTTTGCAACCTAGTCCTATTCCACGTGGCTCTCTGTCGCTGTAATCTGTACGGTTTTCTACCAATTGAGGCCATGGCTCTACCTTAGCACAATCGTTATAGCAGGTCACCTGCATTCCCTGGGATTCCCGGGCAACATTGGCCAAACGTGGCTCTCTGTACACTTGTTTTGACAGACCTGGAGCTACTGCTGTCACCCTAGACCCATTTTCATCGCGTGTGTACAACCTTAGAAATGTGTCAGTGGTGATGAGGTGTCCCAAATATTGGGACACTCCCTGTAAAGCCAGGCGGAAAATGACCAACTTTGAGTGCCTGGCCATTGGCTAGTCATCAAGCTCGCGATATTATATGTCATATAAATGGCCAATTAGGCTCTGCCTTTTTAAAAACTTTTTTCAGAGGGAGCCAATTTTGTCATCTTTAGCGCGGATTCAAAGGCACTTCTGCTCTGCCCATTGCATTGTAATTTGACTCAGGTAGGTTTGGAGACATGCTGATCCTGATAAGCAAAGAAAACTTGCCTCGTCATCCAACCTTTAAAGGAGGCATTGAGTGAATGTCGATTCTAGCACCATCATCAACTTCTTCTGGGGTTCAAACCCAAAAATGCAAGCACGCAATATGTGTATTTTAACCACCAAACTATGACTTCTTCATTGGGGTCTCTGAGGCACATGTTGGGGCATACTGATTTTGTGAGGCCCGTAGGCCGACCTTTGTAATAACCGGTTTGTGAGCACAGCTACCTACCTACTGCTTTATAAACAAAATCTTACTTTGAATGATTGATGCAAGCATTGCATGTTGCCATGCGCGGCTTCTGTCCGGTCCATACTTAAGACTGTATAAAATTGTGAAGAGTGTACCAAACACTGAGCAGAGGATACAGACAGACCATCCAAGATAGATACCCCATGGTGGGAACCTGGAAAAATTACATGGCATACAAGGGCAAAGCAAAATTGAGATAAGGGCCACAATAAGCCTATTCGCCCGGTGCTAGACGTTCGATATTCCCACTAATGAGGCGTCTGAGTAGAATAAAAGCAGGCAAACAGCACACAGTCAAGACGTCTCACATTGTAATAATCAGCCGACCAAAAAGTACCCACTCACTGGTGAAAGTTTTAGTACCGGTGGTGTTCATCTCCGAGCTAACTAACCGGATATCGGTTCTGATTGGCTGAAAAGTAGTCGGCTGTCTCTGCTCGCTTGGTCAGGCGTCTGATAAACTTATATTTTCCAGACGCACAAAAAAATCCAAACAGCTCCCCAGCAACACCAACTTTTTACTGGTCGTCTGACCAGAAAATCATTAAAAAATAATAATAAATAAAGTCCTAGTAACGAGACGTCTAACACCGGGCGAATAGGCTTAATGTGAGAGCAAGTTTGGCATTTGATTTATATTTTTTTAATTTATTTACAATCTGGAATTCTACACCCTACTGGTGGGAAAACCTGATGTCTCAAGAGATTTGGATATACCAATTTACTGCTGCATGGGTGAACAGAGAGAATTTTTGAAACAGTCCACACCCGGCCATGCTGTGCATTGAACTTGAACCCTTCATGAGTGGTAGCAAGCTCATTAATTGCTCAGCCACGGTGGCTCTCCAGCTGGATTGTATTACTCATCTGGATTGTACTTTACCAATAACTCTTAGGGTCATATGTAATGCCTGGAGGAGCATCGATGCCAACTTCACTAGGCTGTCGCTTTATCAGTTTTCTCCTCCTTTGCAGCAGCGGTTGCTCTTCGATGGCTGCCACACTGAGTTCTTGTGTTTCAGTTGTGAGTATGGTAAGTAGATCGGA
>Ga0224501_10004601_pt1 | contig 10878 bp, 11 predicted proteins | sample SF_Oct11_sed_USG_4_FD_169105 | JGI IMG/M metagenome (GOLD analysis project Ga0224501, IMG submission 169105) | Sediment microbial communities from San Francisco Bay, California, United States - SF_Oct11_sed_USGS_8_1 | ecosystem: Environmental > Aquatic > Marine > Sediment | place: USA...
CTGCTCACGGGCCAAGCGTTTGACGCCATAGCTTCCCATCCGACACGGTTATGCTATACTCAAATCCAGCATTTCCGCTTTATGAACTTCGCCATAGCTTCCCATCCGACACGGTTATGCTATACTTCCGAATTTTGGGCCGGATTGCTGTGGGCGGCCATAGCTTCCCATCCGACACGGTTATGCTATACTTCCATTATGACGCGCTCTATAATTACGTGGGCCATAGCTTCCCATCCGACACGGTTATGCTATACTAGAGGTGATGTAGGGCTTTGAAATAAAACGAATAAAGGCCGAATGGTTCAAAATAAAACGAGCTGTTCGGCCTTTGTTTTTTCATTATTTTTCCTTGTTCCAACAAGAACCTTCATCCGTTCATATTGTTTATCGGTTATCTGAATAACCCTGACACTACCCTTATCAGGTATTGAGGATTGCAACCTTTGCAGATGTTTATCCACACGATCTTTACCATTACAGATTCGGGCATAGACGGAAAATTGTATCATCATATACCCATCCTTGAGAAGAAAATTGCGAAAACGGGTTGCCGTGCTGCGCTCCGGTTTAGTTTTAACGGGAAGGTCAAAAAATACAAAAAGCCACATGAATCTGTCCTTATTTGTTTTCATAGAGAATCACTTTCGAAGATAAATTCCGGCAACATCAACAAAGCGGAGCTTTTGCCCTCTATGGCATTAACCAGACCAAAAGCCATTTTGTCACACGCATTACCAATGGAATGAGACTGCCCCCCGATCTGGCATAGTATATTGCCTATATTGGCAAGACTTTGCCTGTTTTCAACGTTTAAGTTTGTTGCATTTTCCTCAAATTCTCCATTCTCCCTCATATCCCAGACAATTTTATCGGCAAAGGGGCGAAAAACTTCCATCAAATCATCCGTTAAGTTAAAGGCATTAAGCTGGTTATTGTGATGAATGCCAAAGGTAGGCAGCAAGCCATAAGCAACTTGGGAACGAGCAACATAAGCCCGCAATACGGCATAAGTATAATTCAAAGCAGCATTTGTTATACAAGCTCTGCCCCGTCTGAATTCCTTTCCCATGAGCTTGGGCCAGTAATCACGGGCGGCTTGCGCTTCTATATTATTGGGATCGCCTTCTTTGACACGCTCTGCCATACTATAAAGCGGCTTTGCGCTCTTTTTATCAATCAAGGCTTCAAGACAGGCCGCCTGATTTTGTATTTTTCTTTGCACGACTGCCTTCCAAAGACGGCGTTTTAGACTGTCTGTCCATGTGCTTTGAATATGAGCCACACGACTTTGGCGGGAATGGGGTTGGAAGGGAAGTAAAATACCGTTTGGCGTATGGGTATAATCGCAGGTCAAAACAGCCAAACCATGTTCCTGACAGGCAGAAAGCAAGGTTGAGGACAAAGTGATTTGCGGTGATTCCAAAATCAGAGCCGTTATATCCTCAATCGGCAAGGTAAATTCACCATCATCATTCTGCAGCTTCAACTGCCCCTTGTGCAGGGACAGGCTGGCGGGATTTTGTATCAATACGCTTCGCCACGCCAAGTCGTTTTTCCTTCTTCACTTTATGTTTATTGCCGAAATAATCAACATTGTACTTATCAAATATTAGCAAAGATTTTACACCGATACCTTCTTTGACGCCATTTTTACCAAAAGATGGATCGCTATCATGGGTGCGAATGTTAATAGCGCCTGTTCCTCGGTGTGTTCCATTATAATAGCCTATGAACTCCTCCTTCTTATTTTTGATATGAACAAGATCATTTTTATAGAGGGAAAAGAGAAAATCCTCATCTGAAACCTCCAGCCAGTCTTTCTCATCTTTAGAGGCAACGATAGCTTTATTTGGGAGTTTATCCTGCACAAAGTGGTGAACATAAATCGGCACGAGCTGGTATTTCCCATTGACCATAAAAACGTCAACACGCACCATATCACCATTACTGGCAAGTCCGTGGTTGATTGTGATGCCGCTTTTTTCCTTGGTTTCGATGCGCACTGAATTAACACGCGGTGCTATTTTCGATGAATCATTGACAGGCATATAAACAGGATCAGCAAAGGCTTTTTCTGACTTGTCGCCGTACTCTTCAAGGCGTTGTCTTAGGAGATTGTAGAGTTTGATATTGCGCTCCTTATCGACCAGATTTTCCAGTTGAGACAGCTTAAGTGATTTAAGTTTTACCCGCTGGATAACTTTTCCATCCGATTTGCGGATACTGCGAATTGTTTCTTCATGCGCTGCGCCCGTTATTTTTCGCACCGGCATTCGAGAGACAAATATGCCGTCTATTGCTTCTAAAACATCATCCCTGAATGTGGCCCACGGTTTGGGTGGCATTAGCCGCTGCGTCGGATTTTTCTTGCGAGCTTCGTATTTATTCCAGTTTGAAAACTTCTGCACCATGCTTTGGGTTGAGCAAGCAAGGATAATGGCATCTTGCGCATGGTGTCGGTCATTTTCGCGGTTTTTCTTTCCCAATCCCCATGAATGTCGAAGGTTTGAGGTCAGAGCACCGTTTCGTGTTTGCACCTTTACATCGAGGCTATCCGCAAGATGGCTTCGTAAAAGCTTTGCGATATAGCGCGTATCGTTCAATGCACGGTCTTTCCAACCTTGCTCTCTATCTTCAAAGTTTTCAATCAAAAAATTCTCAACCTTTTTGAGTGGCAATTTTGCTCTTTCAGTGATAATGCCATTCCACTGCTTTGTTCCTCCCAGCCATTCATAGGGCGTCCTGTTCCCTTTTTCCTGATTGCAATCGCTGTGGCACAGGGTCTTGTTCATGTAAGAGTTATTCCACGAACGGCTATAGGGAATGATGTGGTCTATTTGTACCGCTGTGCCGTCCTGAAACTGTTCAGGCGTGATTTTAGAGCCGCAGTAAAAGCAGAAATGTTGCTGTTCCTGAAGTAATCGGTATTTGAGAATATCTTCACCCGTCACGTTATCGGGGATGATGCCAAGGATCTCCGCGGCGTGCTGTTTGGCTTCATTTTTATATGCTTCGTTTTTCTTTTGCTCGCGTTCTATATCTTTTCTATCTTTAAAATTTCTTCCTACATCTCGCGCCAGTTCCACAATAATAGTATCCGGCTTGCCGTATTGACGTATGCAGGCATTAATGACTTTGCGGGTTTGCGCCAAGGCACGATTAACGACCGGGTTTCGAATGTCATCAAAAGGCGGAACGAGAGCATGAGATTTGCATTCGCTTAGACCGTGATGCCCCCAAACCTGCTTGCAGGCCTCATCGTATCTCAGCCCATTTTGCAAATGAGGCAAAATTTTATAAATAGCTTTCAGGGATAAATCGACTGTTTTGCTGAAATTCGTGATAGATGAAAGTTTTTTCTTTTCTTCTTCTCTTAAACCATGAACGGAAAGCAAGTCATCCACCTCTTTTCGATCCTCATAAAAGGACAAAACATGCGCTATATCATCCAGTGCGGTGCGGCGGTTGTTGATCCAGTTTTGCCAATCTGTTTGACCTCCAGTATCCAAAGCATCTTTAAGGGCGTGATAACCTGTAAATTTAAGGAATACAGACTTTTCAGTATTGTCACGGATTTTCTCCCACGAATTATCATCATCCTTGAGCTTACGATACCCGATATTGAACCGTTCATCATCAATCAACCTCAATTCCTTACGGGCCTGCTTATAGGTCACACCACTTTTATTCTTATGCGCAAGATCAGACAGCCTGTTCTTCTCATCTTGCGTCAAAGTCCGTTCATTGCTTTTGACATCCTTAATGCGGGTATTGTTCAATTTTGACCAAATAACAAATAATTCCGCCGTATAGGAACATTTGGGAGCTCGCCTTTCCCCTTCTTCAAAAGTGCAAAACCCGACCAGATGCTCTGAAGATTGTAAGGATCGTTGATAAAAAGCTATTCCATCGCCTTGACATGTATTGCGTTCTTCTTTTTTTCCACTTCCCGCATAGTCATATAAAAGCTCTGGGGTAGCTTTGATGTTTCCAAACTTCTTCTGTGCCTCAAAAATCATTTTGACTTCCTCGCGAAGAGCGTCACGCTTGATGGAGTTTGTATAATCCCCATCGCCATTGCGTTGTTTTTCCTGAGAGGCCAAATAAGAAGCAATTGTCTTTGCGCCGGATTGGATGGCTTTTTCTTCTAACTCGATTGCGCCGCTTAAGACTTTTTTACCTTCCATATCATTCTGATCTGTCCCGCCTTTTTTATTGGACTGAAAACCTCTACGCTTGGCGATGTGAAATAAAATGCGGACAAACTCACTATCTGTTAGCAGCCGCTCTAGCGCCTCTTTCCTTAAAAGCCAAGGAGATGTGCAAGCTTTTGTCTTGGATTGGTCAATCAGATCTATATCTTTCAAGCCATGCTTTGCCAATAAAGCGCGTATTTGTTTTTTACGCTGTCTGCGGCGGCTGATTACACGCCTCATGCCACGTTTTTCTCGGCGGGGAGAGGCTAACGAGGCTCCATCTTTAGGATTTTCGGCAGCCTCAAAAATATGAGTGCCGCAAAAAACTATTTTTCCCTGATCCTGATTAACACCTGCAAAGCCAATGGACGCAATGCCGACATCTATGCCTAATGTGTATGTCATTGTAAAAATCCAGCGCTCTTGTCTTGAGTTAAGTAAATTCCTAACATATCTAATTAAAATTTTCCACTATGAATTGTCCAGCTTTTCTTTTTGTTATTGACCTGATTTTACGAATCTGCTTTTGTGCCTATATATAGCATAACCGTGTCGGACGCGTTGCTATGGTAAGGTGTCTAAGACACCGCATAGTTTCTGCCCCTGTTTGGCTTGCCATGCAGGGGCATCTAGCTGCAGCGTTAGTTTTTTTACCGCTCTTTAAGTTCCCCATTTCATCATAATTTTTAATTCTTTTAGAATCTGAGCTTCCTTTGGTAGATTCTTGCATCAAATGCAACACCCGTTAGTAATATGGATGGTAGTGTTTCAATTTATTTGTGTCATTTATTGCCAAGGCTATTAGCGTATGTGTTATGCTATATTTATCTGAATTGAAGTAACAAAATGACTTCTTCAAAGTTAGAACAAGTAGTTTATTTTTGCTGCCAACTCGCAGACAAGCACAGAAGGTTACGGATTCATCTTGCAGTATTTAGTGGTAATGTTGGTAATGTTAAGAAACTTATTGCGCTTGGTGCTGATCCTAATATTAAAAATAAATCAGGCCGGACACCTAAAGAAATGGCATTTTATTTAAATAAATCTAGTGCTAATCAAAATTTTGAAATTGCCATCAAGAAAAGAGAGCGAAGACAAGAAATAATAGAGTATTTAACATCAATAGAAAATAGATAATAGATAATAGAAATTATTTCCATAAGTAATATTATCAAATATGATGTATTGCTATCAAATAATATTTAATGCTATAATACCCTTGTAACAAGGAGCTTTATAATGACATCAATGAGTGTTTCTTTATCCGATCAACTTCGTGGCTTTATTAAAAGCCGTGTGGAATCTGGTGATTATCATAATGAAAGTGAATATATTCGCGATCTAGTAAGAAAAGATCGAGAAAGACTATCAGACGAGCAGCAGCTTCTTAATCTCCTGCGACAATCTGAACAAAGTGGTGTAAGTAATAACACTATCCCTGATATAATGAGCAGTGTTAAAGAGAGACTAAAGCAAAATGGCCGTTTATAAATTATCTGATGCCGCCTCTGAAAAACTAACAAGCATATATGAATACTCGATCTTAAACTTTGGTGAACAAAAAGCTGATGAATATTATCTATCCATTCATAAGACTTTTGAGCTTTTAGCTGAGCAGCCAAAGCTTGGGCGTAAGTTCCATGAATTTCGAAGACATGAGCATGGGTATCATATCTTCTTTTATAAAATAACTGAGTACGGAATACTAGTTCTTTACATTTTGCATCAACAAGAGGATATAGAAGAAAAATTACGATAAAACCAAGTAATGGAAATTATTTCCCATAAGAAACATTATCACATCGCGCGGCCAGAGATGGGTGGAATCTAAAATGAAGTGCGACTTTCGTTAATTTATGCCCTATTCAAAATGAGCCTTTAAAATCTTATCGCCACAGGGGGAGGTTTGCGTCCGCTGATCCTGTAACATTCAGGTAAATGGTCTCTCCAATTTTCTGGTATCTCAATATTCCAGCTTATTTCTAATTTGCCTATAAACCTGCCATTTTTAAACATTTTATCTTCTTTTATTTTAACTAATACTATGATATATATAGGATAATATAGAATTTTAACCAGACATAAAACCTGCCATATAAGATGACCAAAGAGACAAAAGATCGTGGTGAATCCTTGGGATTGATGGAGCCGTTATTGATTTCCGGTAGCTCACGCTTTCGCGGTGAATTGATAGATATGGCCGTTGAGCTAGCTCAAAAATCGTCCGGTTTTCGCTGCAGCTTACCAGACGGTATCTACACTGCCCTTTCCAAGCTGGTACGAACCATGAATTGCTACTACAGCAACCTGATCGAAGATCATAATACACACCCTACTGATATTGAGCGGTCTATGAAAGAGGATTACAGTGATGATCCTGAAAAACGCGACTTACAGCTTGAAGCTAAAGCTCATATTGTTTGTCAGCAATGGATTGATGATGGCGGATTATCAGGCCGTGTTTATACCAAAGACGGCCTGATGGAAACGCACAAACGCTTTTGCGCCTTGTTACCTGATGACTTGCTTTGGACTGAAAACAAAGAAACAGGTGAAAAAATTAGAATTGTACCGGGTGAGTTAAGAACGCATGACGTTAAAATAGGAGATCATATCGCTCCTAGCCCCGGCGCTCTACCCCGCTTTATAGAACGTTTTGAAGATGTTTTTACCCATTTGGGGAAATCGGAGGCCATACTTGCATCTGCATCGGCGCATCACCGCTTTGCATGGATCCACCCCTTTGCGGATGGAAATGGTCGTGTAGGGAGGCTTATGTCTCATGCGTCCATGCTGGAAACACTGGATACAGGCGGGGTCTGGTCTGTAACACGGGGATTGGCGCGTACCGTTAAGGATTATAAGGCGCACTTGAAAAAATGTGATTTACCGCGCCGGAATGATCTGGATGGACGCGGCACTTTAAGTGAAGAAGCCCTAGCCGAGTTTACCAGATATTTTCTTGAAATCTGTCTTGACCAAGTGAAATTTATGGAAGGATTGGTGCAGCCGGAACGCTTGCGCTATCGTATATTATCCTGGGCGAAAGAAGAAGTTGCAATGGGCGATCTGCCCGACAAAGCTGCCCTGATATTGGACGCTCTTCTCTATCGTGGTTCTTTACCACGCGGCGAAGTGAAGGACATTACCGGAACCAGTGACAGGCAAGCGGCCAGAATTTCTGCTAGCCTTATCAATTTTGGTGCTATTTCTTCTGAAACGCACCGCGCCCCGCTTGCCCTCGCTTTTCCGGCTAAACTTGCGGATAGATGGATGCCAAATTTATTCCCAGATAAAATAGATCAGACCGGTTAAGATTGAGCATAAGAAAGATTATAGAGGTTACGAAGCATTCGAAGAAAGTAAAGGATGGGCTGCGTTAAACTGGAAATTCTCATTCGCGGCTTTCAGATTTAGGAATACTTTCTTGCTAATTATATTATCACTCCAAAAGTTTCTTGAAAACCGTGAAGTAATGCTTTATGGTTAATGTATGGATTATAGCCCTCTTACAGACAAAAGACTTCAAATTGACAAGTTCAGACCGTTACCTCCTGTGCTAGTAAAAAACCTGGAAGAATGGTTTTTGATTGAGCTAACCTATACCAGCAACGCCATTGAAGGTAACACTCTGACGCGTAAAGAAACAGCGGCAGTCGTAGAAAAAGGTATAACGATTGGCGGAAAATCGCTTATTGAACATTTGGAAGCCACGAACCACGCAAAAGCTTTGCAGGATATTATGGCCTTGGCCGGATCAAAAACAACAGATCTGACAGAAAACGACATACTGACGATACATAATACAATTTTGCGTGGTATTGATGACGAGAATGCCGGGCATTACCGTTCTATTCCAGTGCGTATATTCGGCTCACAAATCATATTACCCAATCCTGCACGTGTACCCGATCATATGGAGGAATTTATTGCAAACCTCACTACAGAAACAGGTATACACCCTGTTGAACTTGCCGCCAAAGCGCATTATCAGCTTGTGACTATTCATCCCTTTGTTGATGGAAATGGCCGTACAGCACGGTTATTGATGAATCTGATTTTGATGCAACACGGATACCCCCCTGCCCTGATCCGCAAGCGGGATCGGATGAAATATATCTCTAGCCTGGAAAAAGCACAGCTTGGCGGCTCTAGCGATGACTACCACAAAGTCATATATGATGCGGCGAATAGATCGCTTGATATTTATTTGAATGCTCTAACTGGCAAAGAAGGAAAACAAATAGCTAGAAATTCTACAATAAGTCTCCTACGCATTGGTCAGCTTGCCAAACGAACTGGTGAGAGCAATGCTACAATCCGATACTGGACGAAAGAAGGGCTTTTGCAAATTGCCGACACAACCGAAGTGGGCTATCAGCTTTATGATCCATCAATGATAGAGCGCATCAAAACAATTCGAAATCTCCAAGGACAAAGATTTACGCTCTCTGAAATCAAAGAAAAGCTATTATAAAACATGATAAGTGTCCAAACGGTTACCGGATATCACAAGTGTGGGGGTCTCCGAGAAATAGAGGAGTTTTTGCGATGAAGAGATTCACGCAAACGTTGGCAATATTGGTCTGTGGATTTGTACTCACATCCTGTGATTATATCTTTCCATCTAGTTGGAATTATCGGATCACCGTAGAGATCGAAACACCGGAGGGCGTGAAAAGTGGTAGTGCGGTGCGGGAGGTGCAGGCAGTTCTTCAACCAAAAATTACACCGGAAACACATCCTATATCTTATGGCACGTTAGGTGAAGCTGTAGTGGTGGATTTGGGTGAAAGGGGTGTTGTATTCGCGTTGATCAGTTCGGAGTCATATAACGAGGTTTATAAAGCATTTCCTTCTAGTGTTAGGACAAACAAAGAGCGGATTCAATATTATAGTTCTTTAACTAAAGGCAAGAAAACAGAGTTAAAGACGAGTTTACCGTGGCTTGCAACTTTTACTGATCGAACTAATCCCTTGAGTCTGACAGGGGTTGATAGGCTCAACATGGATAAAACATTTGGTGAAGGTGTGAAGTTCAAGCGCATTACTATTGAGATGACGGATGATCCTGTTACATGGGGCGTAGTGGACAAATATTTACCCAAAAGCTTTAAATCAGTCCTCGTTGATGGATGGATGAATTTAGAAAAAGAACAGAAAAATAGATTGTATTTACTTATGGGCTTCAAAAAAGGAGAAAAGTAATGGACTTCAAATTATTTAACGCGATCTTGTCGATGGACTCGTATAACCGAGGGTATGGTGCTTCCATAGATTTACGCCCACGAGATGCACAAGGTAATTTTATTCTTGATCCCGAGAATAATAATCAGCCAACAGCATCAGATAAAAACGGTACAAAAATTGGTGTGGCAACTATTTCAAATAATTCTTCATCTGAGTTTGGCGGTGGAGTTGATGCTGCATCAGGTTTTTATGCTTTATCGTATGATGTTCAAGGAACAGGTACAATTATATCTTATCGTGGAACGGATAATCCAGTAGGTAGCATTCCCTATATTTATACTGCTGATAGTGGTTGTGATATCCGGTAACCGTTTGGACACTTATCATGTTTCATAATAGTTTTTCTTTCAGGATTTCATAGGGTGTTTTTCCTTTGTGTGCGCTGTGTGGTCTTGAGAAGTTGTAAAACTTCTCCCATTCGTCGAGTTTTTCTTGTAGATCGACGTCATCTTTATAGGTTAGTAACTGGTAAAACTCCTCCTGATCGGAGCGATGTGATCGTTCAACTTTTCCATTGAGTTGAGGTGATCTCGGTTTGATATATTTGTGTTCTATACCAAGGTCCTCGACATGCCAGTGAAATTTGGCCTGAAACTCATGGCCATTATCGGTTCTGATCTGCTGTATCCGAAACGGAAACCTTTGGATAATGTGGTTTACAAAGTCTATGGCATTTGCCTGTGTATGGCGCTTGTAAACTTTTAAGGCCCTAATGCGCGTTGCATCATCAATAGCGGTATATTGATAACGCTTTATTTTATGTCCCTTCTTATCCTTGAAGATCAAGAATTTCACATCCATCTGTATGTGATGTCCTGGCACCTGTTTATTGTAGCGTTTGGTATGAACGGTTCTTTTTCTTGCTTGTCGTGGAAGGCAATTCAAGCCATGGTGCTTTAATATTCGATATATTGTTGCATCGGATATTTTTATGTCGTGATAACGTGCCATATACCACATAATCCTGTGTGGGCCTAGGTGGTATGTGCGCCTTAGATGCAGGATTTTCTCGGCGATATGCTCCGGTGTTTTATTGGGCTGGTGCTTTGGAATGGGCTTTGAAGGGAGGAGAGCGCGCTCTCCTCCCTTTAGCCATAAACTGCGCCAATAATAAAAAGTTGAACGCGGGATGCCAAAATAGCGACAAGTCTTTGCTGCATTACCGCTTTGTTGTGCATGTTCAAGTACGCGAAGCTTGCGCTTCAATTCTCTTTCTTCTGATTTTGTCATAGTGGACCTCCATGTGTTTAGGTTTTACACGAAGTGTCCAAGAGGTCCCTACATTCCTACAATCTGTAACTCTTAAGCTGTGATCAGATTACCGCTTACTTCCAACGCTTCTTCATCGGTCAGACCGATATAATTAACAATCGTAGCAATCTGTACGAAGTTATTAGCACCGCCATCAATATCAACGGCCAGATAGCTA
>Ga0224501_10004602_pt1 | contig 10877 bp, 8 predicted proteins | sample SF_Oct11_sed_USG_4_FD_169105 | JGI IMG/M metagenome (GOLD analysis project Ga0224501, IMG submission 169105) | Sediment microbial communities from San Francisco Bay, California, United States - SF_Oct11_sed_USGS_8_1 | ecosystem: Environmental > Aquatic > Marine > Sediment | place: USA...
CCCCGAGATACTTCCCAGCGTAACGTGGGTCATCCTTGGACAAGGTCCTTAGCCCGTAAGTGCCCCACAGCCGCCTCCAAACACTCTCAACAACACTTTTGCTCTCAGCCTTCCCAACCATAGAAAAGTCCAACGCCACAGCAACTATCTGGTTAGGCCTCAGCGAGGAGTCTCTCTTCTCTCCGTGTATCACGTCAAACAGGCAGCCTTCTTGTGGATTCCAAAACTCCTTCACGAAGGATTCTCTAGCCCTTTCAGCCAGTCTAAAATACTTCTCCACATCTTCTTCATGGCGAAAGCGTGTTGCAAGGAGTTCCATTATTTTTAGGGTGTTGTACCACAAAGCCTGAATCTCCACGGCTTTCCCCGCTCTAGGAGTCACGAATCTGCCATCTGTCGTAGCATCCATCCAAGTCAGTTGTGGACCGTGTGCAATCAAGCCGTCATCTTCTATACGTATGTCATACAAGGTTCCTTGTACGTGATGATGAATAATCGACTTCAGCGTATCCCACAATTCCTCACGAACAAAATCGAAGTCTCTAGTGTACTTGAGGAACTGAAACACTGCATTGACATACCATAACGTGGCGTCAACAGTGTTATAGTCTGGCTTGTCTCCAGCTCGGTCTGGAAATCGATTCGGGATTACACCTTCACTGCAATAGTGCTTGAAGGTCAGAAGAATCTCCTTCGCGTCCTCGAATCTGCCCGTCACAAGCGTTAGTCCTGGCAGCGAGATCAGCGAATCTCTACCCCAATCTTCAAACCAGTGATAACCGGCGATCACCGACTTCTTTCTGGTTGACTCTCTGTTGACGATGAAGGAGTCCGTTGCCAGAAGAAGCCACTTCAACCAATCTTTCATTTCAACAGCTTTGTAGCGCTCTTGGAACATTCTCATCAAATCCCTTCGGCGACTAAATTCCCGATCGTATAGTGCGTCGATATCTTCCAGTCTTCCGGGAATGGATGAAACAACAGTTTCGGCGTCCTTCTCATCCCTACCCGCCACCGCGAGAACAAAGAATCGCTTCCTCTCTTGAGAAGCGACTCTAATCTCAAAATACCCAGGCTGGAAACTGTCGTCCAAGCACGCTTCTCCCCGCGAATCATCCACTCGAAAGTAAATCTCTTCAACCCAGTCGCCTTTCCCTGCTAAATACTGCCCATCGCTTGAGCAAATAGTCAGAGTTGAAAGTTGGTTGGAAGGCTGAAGAGTCACTTTTTGTGGAGAGGTTTTTTGGTTGAACCCCCAGGTCAACTCATCTCTGTCAGTCACGGAGTAGAAATGCCTTGAGTTGACTAGGGGTGAGATGCAAATTGATGTTGGGTTTTTGTGAGGATTAAATATCTCATAGATTACTAAGGTGGCGTTTTTCCCTTGCGGCATGAATATTGTCTTTTGGAGTTCTGCTCCATTTATTGAGTATCTGAAGGTTGGGAAGGGAGCCAACGAGAACCCCAAGAGGAAACTATGTCCCTCAGGTTGGATGCCATGCTTAAACTCGTTGGATCCGAGGGGATAAGCCTTCTTTCCGATTTTCAGTTCTTCATCTAGCTTTGTGAGAATCACCCTTCGGTCTGTCGGCGGTTTAAAAGCAGCTATTAGGAGACCGTGAAACTTGCGGGTGTTTACACCCAAAGCAGTAGATGAAGCGTAACCACCAAGCCCATTTGTTACAATCCATTCTTTCTGAATCGCCCTGTCAAAATCTGAGAGAATCTCTGGTCCGATACTGATTTTTGGTAAGCTAACTTCCATTCTGTCATCCAACCTTAATATGAAACCCTACTTTCGCTAGCTTATGCCCATTTCCACCAGATGCTGGAACCTTATTACGTTTCCTACTTCAACACCCAAGGAAATTTTATTTTTCTATCGAGCATATTCTTAAGGGAAGTGGAAAATATGGCAATCGACTATAGTAAAAAGAAGGTTTTGGTCACTGGTGGAGGAGGTTTCATCGGTGCAAGACTTGTTCACGCATTGTTAGAAAAAGGGACCAAAGTAAAAGTTCTTGACGTTCGAGCAGGACTTCTAAAGGAAGGGACTAACCAAAATTTAGAGTTTATAGGTATAGGAAGCGATGAGCTGAGTGGAGGTATAGCGGATAAAGACCTCGTTGAGCAGGCTGTTAAAGACGTAGACGTGATCTACCATTTGGCAATTAATTGGGATGCACTTACTTGGAGACACATGCTTCCTCTGGCAGATTTATTCGACGCTAACATTAGAGGCACGCTTAACCTCCTAGAAGCGGCGAAATCCCATGGGGTGAGCCATTTTCTCTTTTCGAGCAGCGAAGCCGTATATGGAAAGGCGAATTCCTTTACTATAGACGAGGAGGCTGTGTGTAAACCTGAGTTGTGGAGGGGGGACCCTGGACCTGCATATGGCATACTGAAGCTCACCACTGAGAAGCTTTGTCTCATGTATTCTCACCTATATGGATTACCAGTCACGGTCTTTCGGATAGAGGTTGTGTTTAACGATGACGAAGCGTTGCTCTTGAGTAGAACGGGTGTTGACAGAGTGGTCAAAGGAGAGGTTGTCGGACTAATAGAGGGTGAGGGGCGCGCAAGCATCCATGTCGATGAAGTAGCCGAGGCTTTTTTGTTGGCTACTTTAAATGAAAAAGCATATGGTCAAGTTTTTAATCTTGCGAATCCAGCCACTTATATGTCCCATCGCGAACTGTATCACCTCATCATTCAACTGACCAAATCAGAGAGCAAGATCAAGTTAATCACGGACCCCATGCGTATAAGCTCTGCACCAGAATCCATAAACAAGATACAAAGGATACTCGGTTGGAAGCCTCAAAAGACCAAAGAAGATCTTAAGAAAGCAATAGCCCAGAGTATTCGATCATTGCTAGCACATCGTAAGACACAAAGCGGCAATCATAGGGGCTAAGATGCGTTAGACTATAAGGATATGATTACCCTGGAAAACCAGAGGATTGGAAGTAAGCCAAGTTTATGACGTTGCGTAACCTTATGGCTTAGCATGATTTAAACCATCAATAATCAACGATCCAAGAATCCTGCGCCCACCTGTTCTCACAGATAAAATTAAAAGACAGCGTCTTATCACTAAACATCGAATAAGATTTGGCGGTCTACGATCAGGATTCTGAAGGAGTTTTCTCCCTTTGACAGAGTCAGAGAAAATTGAGTATAGGCCGGTCTCTGTTCGGGAAGTACTCACCGAGATGAAAGATCTGTCGGAGATAATGATCGATCTAGCGTATTCTGCAGCGCTGTTCCATAATCGTGAGCTCGCTGAAGAAGTCTTGGAACTGGAAAAGCGTGTGGATTACCTCGCTTATATATTGGACATGAACACGATGCTCGCGGCAAGAGACGCGGAAGATGCGGAATCACTCATTGGAGCAACGAAAGTGGCTGCTGCAACTGACAAGATTTCAGATGCAGCTGCCGACATCGCAGCCATCGTCCTTCAAGAGATCGGTGTTCATCCGATAGTTCGTGAGGCTTTTCAAAAAGTTGAGGAACAGTTAGCCCGAGCCGAAGTTAAACCCGGCTCAATCTTTGTCAAGAAGAAGCTAGGAGAATTGGAACTTGCAGCTGAAATCGGAGTTGACGTAATTGCCATTCGCCGTGGAAAGGAGTGGATTATTAACCCTGAGGAAGAAGAAACGATTAGCGAGGGCGATGTTCTCTTCGCCAGAGGAGCCCCTCACGGCATCGACAAGATAAAGAAACTTGCCGAAGGACCGACTAGAAACGCCACAAAGGAGGGCTAGAGTCTGGCGCAGATCAAAAAACCGTTCAAGGAAATTGCGAGCAAGCTCGCCTCCCTAAAGGACACCTCAGAGCTTATGATAGACCTGTCATACTCCTCACTGCTTCTTAACAGCCGAGAACTTGCAGAAGAGGTGCAGGCCCTCGAAGAACACGTCGATAGACTACACACAGAATTTGAACTGCTTGTTCTATCAAGCGGCTTCAAACCAGAGGAATCCAGAGATTTTCTCGGTTTGATACGTTTAGGAATAGTCACCGAGGAAATCGCCGACGCCGCTGCGGAGATTGCCGATGTTGTTCTGAGGGGTCTGGAACCACACCCTATTTTGAAACAGGTGATAAAAGAGGCTGAAGAAACCGTGGCTCGGGTGCAAGTTTCACGGAACTCTTCGCTTCGAGGGAAAAAACTGCGAGATGCCCAAATTCCAGAAGAAACAGGGATGTGGGTGTTGCTTATTCGAAGAGGAAAGAAATGGTTAAGGCCTCGCCCGCACACGACGATTAAAGCAGGCGATATCTTGGTTGCGTCTGGTTACGCTGAAGGCGTGGAAGACTTGAAACATCTAGTTTCTGGTAATGATGCACCTAAGTAAGCCATACCATAGAGATTATGCAATAGCGATCAACGCTGTAAGAAGAGCCATTGTCGTTACGCTGTCCGCCAACGAACTTTCAATTGGGATCACGAAATTATCAGGATCCCACCCTCTCTTGTATGTGGCGATAGCCACAAGGTAGGAGACGGCTATCATAACGGAAACAGCTAAGCCGTTCGTAATTAAGAGCCTCGCCGTCATCGCTAAGAGATTGTTCAAAGTGGCTGTTCCGCAAGCAAACAATGATGTTATCGAGTATAATGCAAACATCAATACCGAAGCTATCCAAGCGCCCCCTATCTCTGTTTTATGTTGCTTGATTGAAGAAAAAGACGGTTGAGTAATACCTAAAGCGAGCTTAGTGGTCGCAGTTGAGCCTACAATAGAGCCTACGTCTCCGGTAGTATCGATTAATGCTGGGTACACAATGTATGTTTCTGGTCTAACACCGATGATACTTCTTATTTGGTTAAGAAAAGAGCCAGTAACGTTGACTATGAAAACGACAAATGTAAGAGTGAAGAGGAACTCTCTAATTGTTTTAGCAAATTCTTTTTGTGCGGCGTTTTCAACCAGAATGTAGAGGACAACGGATAAGAAGACGAAATCGAGCACTCCAATTAAGTAGTATCCAAATGATGTCAACAAAAAAATGGTAAGACACAAAATATAACAAGCTGTAACAATGATGTCAGCTACAGTTGACATCACTGGATATACGATGATATCGGGATCTAAACCACGCCTGAAAGAAAAGACTGAAACCACTATCGTTAGGGGAGATACGAATAGGATAGATAAACCCATGGTACCAATGATCACACTCAATATGCTTACGAAATCTACGAGAGTTGCTTTCCAGAGAAACAGACCGAATACCCAGGTTATCAATCCTATAGCAATGCCGCTCAAAAATGTCAACGTCACAACAGCGTTTAGAAGCAAGTAGAAATATCTAGTGTTTTTAGTATAGCTGTACTTTACTGTTCCTAGATGGAGACCCGTACCCAGTCGACCGCTAAAGAGACCGCCTATCGCTCCTCTCACACTAAGTATGCCCGGAAACAGAACAAAGGTCCATGGAGCAAGAGAGAATACATCGAAGAATAGGGCGAGCAGTGTCCCAGCCAACATCCCCCCTAGATTGAAGGACAGCGAGAATATGGACTGGCCTAGGCTTGCGACAAATTTCGTTGCCGGGGTCTCCTTCATCGCAATCACCTTCATCCATCAGGTATCGCCTCCAATCTTCGGACACTACACCCTCAATGCATCGTTGGAGCGCATGAATGATCATGCCCGTTCTTTGATCCATTTCTGGACCAATGCACTCCGCTGAAGCTAACACAGCGTTCTATAGCTCCTTAACTTGGAAGTTCACACAATCCTTTCTTAAAGGCTTTTTGTCATCAAATTCTGCTAGCTCTCCGAGACGAAAAAGCGGAAGCCGTTGTGAACCACATGGCAAACTAATCTGCAAGATCACACATCATCCTGACAGGAAGACGCCAGCAGAAAAACAAGCTTATCTTAACTCATTACGAAAATAATGGTAAAATCCTAAGGAAAGTGTAAAAAAAAAGGAGTTAAAGAAAAGGATACTAAGGCAACTCTAATCTATTCTGTTTCATTCTTTCTCTTTCTTCTTTTTTGGCTTCTTTTTCTTCTTTGCCATTATTCTACCGCTCCTCGTCGTTCCCGTCGTCCTCTTCCCAGTCTTCTTCCTCTTCTTCCCATTCTTCCTCTGAACGTCTAAAGCACATGTCTTTACCCCCGAGAGGATTCCTAAGCGCAACAACTCACATATATGCGTTTTATTCCAAAAAGAAGACAGGATCATCCTTTTCGGGGGATAATGAGCGTCAATAGCTCTCCTCTTTTCCTTTATAAACAAAAAACGGATAGGTTTCTGGTTAATTAGCAGCAGGATCAAAGCATTAACTTGGCGACGTTCTTTCCTCTTTCGATTTCAAGAAAGTTAGCGACTGGCTGACATTTGGTTCTTAACAATAAAGCGTGGGGAAAGGCCAAATCAAGCTCCGTCAACGTCTCAACGTATCCCATACCCTTCGCCAAAACCAAATCCACTGAACCATAAACATTCAAAAATTCACGGGAACACTGCTCAGGCATCAGCCCAACCGCGTCTGTGCCCGTCGTAATTACATCATCCGCAATTTTCTCCATCCCAACATACTTGGCGTCTTCCATGGTGGCGTCATTGATTACCGGTCCGCCTTTTACCGCCACTATGACCTGAGCTCCAACCGTTTTCAATTCGCCCACCAACAACTTGTCGAGTGCTATCTCCCCGGCGTTATCTGTGAGATAGAGAATTCTCCTCGCCTTCTTAACGGCGTCAAAGATTTCTGCGACCTCATCAATAGCCAAGTCATCCTCGGCTCTCTGAACCAGCCCTCCAATGTCCTCACATCTGAAAGTATGACCCGGGATGTCAAATTCCATGACGTTGCCCACAATTGAGCATAGACAAGCCTTCCTGAATCTGAGCTCCGGAGACGATTCATTCAAAACCAATTCCCTCGCAAATGGGAGAAATTCTAGAGCTTTCCGGTTACTTCTCCGCTTTATCTCTGCATACGGGTCCGCGTTATCAGTCATCCGTTTTATCAGCCGGTCTCTTTCGGTGCCGACGTAGGCAGGAACAGCTGTTGGCTTGAACTCCTTTGCCAATAGCCCCAGTAAGGCTGATGCGATTTCAAACTGAAGAGAAGAATCATTTGTTGCCTCTGTAATCTCGAATACGCCCCGATGAAGCAGACATCTAGCACACTCAACCTCAACCTTCAATTTACTCCCTCACGTTTTAGTCACAGCCTCAGCAAACTCCAACAAAACCGTATACGGGTCCTTTGCCTTCACAATTGCACTCGCCACCAGAACACCCTCCGTGCCAAGCTTCAGAGCAGCACGCACATCTTCGCCCTTACTTATGCCAGCCCCGCAGAGAACCACCACATCAGAGTTTATCTCCTTCACGAGCTTAACCGTTCCTGAAACAACCTTAGGTTTGGCCTTAGACACCGAAATTCCAGTTCCAATAAGTTCAGGGGGCTCCACAGCTAGCATCTGTGGTTTGAGCGCAGCTACGGCCGCGCTAACATCTGGGTTGTTGGCACAAACCACAGAGATCAAGCCAGCCTCGCGAGCTCTCCTTATCGCAGTGTCAATGTCAGCAAGTCTCAAACGCCTCTCAGAATGATTAATCAAAGTTCCCGTGGCGCCAGCCTCTTTCACAGATTCCGGAAGTACATGGCCCGTGAAGCTTCCAGCGGTGATAGGGTCAATATGTTGCGCAAAGACTGGAAGAGCTACAAGACGAGCTACTGATGCAAGGTCCGTCAATTGAGGGGCTAAACCGATGCAGATATCAGTTTCCAAACTCACGTTCGCGGCTGTCTCGGCTAGCTTTAGCGCCTTCTTCCCGGTAGCCTCCGCATAAGTTTTGAAATTAATGAGGATTATAGGAGTGCGTAGCTTTGTCAAGCCGATCACGGGTTATAGCATGGTCTAAACTGTTAAAAACAATTTTGGACGTTTCTGGCGCCTAACGTGTACATATCCAAATGCAAATCCTATATCTATTTTCCATTTAGGCGATGAATCAGCGCGTTTTTCCCGAGAGAGGCACGTAGTAGTATTCCCCGATCTTTTTCTGATGTCTGTCGAGTTTTGAATCTTCTTTATTCACTCTTGGCCTTTTTGTTACTGGGTCTCTCCTGAAGGTTATCGCCATATCCTTGAGAAATGTGTTCATACCTCTACGCAGATCAGTCGGCGGATTTGCAGCACCATAGACCCCGGGCGCGCCCATGAATATCATAAGGCGATCGGCTATGAAATCCTGAGTCACCACATCGTGCTCAACTACGAACGCCGTCACGTTCCGGCTCTCAACAACCCGCCTTATTGTGCGAGCCATAGACAAGCGCTCTTCCACATCTAGATAGGCGCTGGGCTCGTCTAGAAGATAAAGCTGAGCCTTTCTGGACAGGCAGGCGGCGATGGCGACCTTCTGAAGCTCGCCGCCGCTGAGCTCGGCCACGTTACGATCTAGAATCAGATGCACATTCAGGGGCTGTAAAATCTCGCTTGTATACCAGCTTGTCGCAAAGTCTTCTTTTGCAACGTTTTTCAGCAGATCCCCAACTGTGCCCTCGTACTCCGCCGAGATATACTGTGGCTTGTAGCTTACTGCGAGTTCAGATTGTGCTACACGCGCGCTGTCGGGTTTCTCGATTCCAGCAAGTAATCTCACAAATGTTGTCTTCCCGATCCCATTAGGCCCCAGAATCCCGACAACCTCACCTTGTCTTGCATCTCCAGGCACCACGGAAAGCTCAAATCCGTCAAAGGACTTCTTCATTCCGTCCCACCTCAACAAAGTCTCACCTGCTTCATGGCTTGCTGCAGGGGGCTTTACGTGGAAGATGATCGGGGCATCCCTGAAACGAACGTTTTCATCGGGGATGAAACCTTGCAGGTAGATGTTGATTCCAACTCTCACGCCCTGAACGTGGGATACGATGCCATAAACTCTTGGGCTACCATAGAAAACGCAGATGCTGTCAGACAAATAGTCTAGGATCGCCAGGTCATGTTCCGCGACAACCACCGTTTTTTCCTCTTTCTTTAGGCTTCGTATCGCTCTAGCCGCTTGGAGACGCTGCTTGACGTCCAAGTAGCTGGAAGGTTCGTCGAAGAGATAGACATCTGCCTCATGGCAGATCGTAGCGGCGATGGAAACTCTCTGTAGCTCACCGCCGCTCAGAACATCCAAAGTCCTATCCCACACAGTTCTGAGCTGAAGCTGTTCTGCAAGAATATCCAATTTGCCTCGTTCATCGACGTTTTCCAGAAGCTCTCCAACCTCACCCGACACCGCGCGTGGGATCTTATCTACGTATTGAGGCTTGTGCACGACAGTGAGCTCATTGTCGCTTAATCTCTGAAAGTATTCTTGAAGAATTGAACCTCGAAAGTGCTGGATTATCTCTGGCCAATCCGGAGGTTCTTCGTATTTTCCAAGATTTAGCTTCGTCTCCCCTGAAAGGATGTTTAGAACGGTGGTTTTTCCAATCCCGTTTTGCCCTAGGAGACCTAGCACGACGCCTGATGAGGGTATGGGCAGCCGGAAGAGTTTGAAGGCGTTTGCACCGAACCGGTAGCTGCACTCCTCCTCAAGCTCGTCTGGGAGGTTAACGATTGATAAAGCGTTGAAGGGGCACTTTTTGACGCAGATGCCGCAGCCCACGCACAGGGCCTCGACAACAAGGGGTCTATCGTCTTCAAATCGAATTGCCTCTACATTGCTTCTTACCTTTGGACAAAAGCGATAGCATGCCCTGTCACAGCGTTTTGGTCTACAGCGATCCTCATCAAGAACAGCTACTCGAACCATATCTCTTCAGTTCACTTTCAGTGTAAGGTGGAAAGGTGAGTAATAAACTTGAGTCTCTATGAACTAAGAAAAGCTATAAAAAGAAAAAAGTAAAGTTGAAGCGTTTCATGCATCGGCTACCATTCTTCTTCTTCCCATTCCTCTTCTTCCTCTTCTTCCTCCTCTTCCTTCTCTTCCTCCTCTTCCTCCACTTCCTCCACGGATTTTCACCTCCTTTACTGCCATAGTTCCTTTAATCGAATTTAGTTAGAAACATATAGTTACCTTTTAAGCGTTTCTACACCTACTCATTATACGACAACTGGAAAAGCAGAAAAGCTTTAAGCGGATTCTCTTATGATGGTTGCCTTCAAAGCAGCCTTCGGATGAACAGTCTTTGTTGTCATGTACGCCCAGCAGAGGTTCGGAGAGTTGTGAGCTGCACCGATTCTGCCCAACATATCAACTGTGATCAAACCCATAAACCGCCCCGGCATTCTCCGATTCACAAGCCTTATCGAACTCTCAGCAGCTTCCAGCGCGATTTTTCCATTCCGCATGAGATCACATGCGCTCTTTGCCAAGACAAGTTTCACTGCTACTTCGCCTATTCCAGTTGTCGAGCAAGCGCCTGCTTCGTTATCCGCATATGTGCCGCATCCAATGAGGGGAGAGTCCCCGATTCTGCCAGGAAGCTTTAAGGAGAAACCCCCAGTTGATGTCGCTGCTGCCACGCTTCTATCTTTGTCCAGAGCCACCGCACCCACAGTTCCTAGGTCGAAGAGTTGTGGATTCGATTTGATGAGTTCATGTAGTTTGGGCAAGTAATCTAGTTCTCCGTGTATGAGTTTTTCCTTGAGTTCCTGCCAATATCGCATTCTCAGTTCTGTGAATGGGTCAGCGGTCTCTAAATTGAAGATCTCGGCTAGTTTTTCGGCGCCTTCTCCAGTGACGAATACGTGGTCGGTCGCTTCCATGATAATCCTTGCCAAGCGAACCGGGTTCTTGATATTTTTTAAGAGCCCTACGGCTCCGGCGTTGAGGGTCTTTCCATCCATTATAGATGCCTCCATTTCTATACGCTTGTCGATTGTTAGGGTTGAGCC
>Ga0224501_10004603_pt1 | contig 10876 bp, 7 predicted proteins | sample SF_Oct11_sed_USG_4_FD_169105 | JGI IMG/M metagenome (GOLD analysis project Ga0224501, IMG submission 169105) | Sediment microbial communities from San Francisco Bay, California, United States - SF_Oct11_sed_USGS_8_1 | ecosystem: Environmental > Aquatic > Marine > Sediment | place: USA...
ACGGACACAAAATCACCGGTGAGTTTTAAACAATCTCGGCGCGGATGTGTGCAGGTTATAAAACCTCCGTAATGGATGTTGAGATGTTGTTAGTACTCTGTATATCCTAGAAAAGGGGATACAGATAGAGCTGTTTGTAGGCATTAATATGAACTGGCTCCTCAATTGGAAGGATACCTCAGGCCCAAGAAATGAAAAAAAGAATGCTTTCATAAATTCTATAGAAAAGATTCTCAAGGTTTGAGGAGTCTGTGGAAACCTCTCCGGGTAGGGTCTCCTAATAGCAGGTTTACACTAGATTTTATTGGATACCGATTCTAAATTGATACCATAATAGAGAATACCCATGCCTTATATAGCCAGACAGAGAGCGGATGGTGCTTTTCAACTGGCTCCAGACACGGTGCGGAATGTTTAATAAAATGAGAAACCCGGGACTGTCTCTAACAGAGCTTTGCCAGTGCGGACAAGAACCACATACCACGGCCCACATCATGGAACAATGCCCCTTCTTTTGTCCACCGGAGGGGATAATCCTCCATAATGTGGAGCGAGATCCTGAGCTGGAGGACTGGCTCCACCTTCTGTTGATGCATGGGATTGGTGTACAAGCATCATAAGAGAGAAGAATAAGATGTCGTCATAGATCATTTCGCAAACATTGCCCTTTGCTTTTGAAAACTCTACCCATGTACTGAGACGTAATCAATATGTTACTTTAACAACTTTGGCTAGTTGTTGGTAGAACTATATTCTATTCCAGTAAATATCACATCAACTGACCAGACGGATGTGGTGTTGGAGTCTGTGTGTGGCGCCGTTTCATTGGCTGATGATTATGTGTATTACTTTGGTATCTATCTTGTGAAGAAGGAAGAAAATGGAGACAACGCAAGTAAGTCAAGCCACTATCAATGATAGTTACTGGGAGTTATGAGCGGAAGACAGTCTGCACAAGAATCCGGCTTGGTTTGGGACTAGCAGTTGTGAAAACCTTAATTCGAATTAAGTTCACGGTGGGCCATCGCTGTGAGTATGAGCTCCTCTCATTTATCCTAGCTCCTACCGCTCCAACTAGCCTAAGGCTGAAGGATGAAACTCACCTAGCCGCGTATGTGCGCATATTTGTCTGCTACGCGTATTTTTCAATCATGTGACTGTGAGTCTTCGTAATATGGCAAATAAGCATTAGATTCAACCGATTGAACTTTGGCCGCGACACACGTACAGGTTATTGGAGACCGTTTTATGGGTTATCTAGCGAAGCCAGCTTTCGCCATTGAATTTGGGCAAAATTCAGCAATCGATGTCAAGTTTTACTTTTACCCATTGCAATGTCGCCGAGAGAGTTATTAATTGAGAAAACCTGTGGTCGGCCAATGCCCCTGACATTGCCTGCGAAATTATACAGCAATACTAACGATTTGACAAACAACTGATGACTTAGTCATAAAGAGCTGCAAAAGTGAGGGGTTTCCGCAACAACTGAACAAGTACTTATTAGCTCATTAGTTTGCGATCAATTCATTTCAATTTAGTATCAAACTAAATTTTCCTATGGAGCCTGCTCAGTCTCTCATATCCCGCAATCTTTATTCATTCTGACTGTCTCCGATCCCCCACTCGCGTGTACGGGTATCAGATTGAGTCTCTCTTTGTGGGAATTTGGAGTTGCGCACCCTCATAACTACATTTCTATCGCGTTTAGTGAGTTAAGCGTGAGAGCGCCAAACTCCTCATGTGTATATATGCATCGTGCACATACCCGCTGGGCGAGTTTCATCCTTTACGGGGTCCTTTAAATAGGATGGCCAACTGCCAGATTAGGAATTTTCTTTTTCGACTTGCATCATATTATCTGACAGAGCCCTTAAAAGGCATGTAAATTGGGACCTATTATCTCCTGGTAGTGTAGGTCATAAATCCCTTAGCTAGCTTAATTCACAGATATCTATTATCCATTGGTGTTTGATGATATTTTATTGCGCCAATGGAAATAGATGCAGATTATAAAAATAGGGAACGTGGCCGGGCAAAGGTGCAACCCTATAGCCAGTGGCCTGAGGCTAGAGTGGTGGCTGCTCAGTATTGCATATCATAAATCCCCTCTAGCTGAAATCGCAACATCCAAGCAGGATAACTGTCAGAAATGGTAGACTAGCGAGTTAATGAGTTACGCATTGGTAATTAGCTTGGCACCCGTCCCAGAAGAAGCGAGGAACCCAAGCGTTGTTTATGATTTTATGGTGTCTATGGTCGTTGCCATGGCAATTGTGTTCAGCGTCAAGACATTCCAACGATAACAATTCTGATATTAATGTAGCGGAGTGATGAACCAATAATTTCCGGTCCTATGATTTGAGATCACAATATAAACTGACAGTCTTCCCGTAGAACCATCAACTCTGTTGGCACACCATCTTAAGTAAAAACTGAAGAACAGTTTCAGTAGACCAATGCCTGCATTTCAGTGCGTGGATGTCGGAAAATGTGGGTTTATTTTATGAGAGTGCAAGAGCAGTTCTGGCCTTAGAAGGTGGGCATTTCAAAGGCTGAAGTACCTGGCTACCTTGGTCATAAGATCCGAAGCTAATGCGGACCCTTGTTATGCTAACCTCTGATTGTGAGTGTAATTTCATTATGTTATATATGAATTTCACGGCTCCAAAGCATGCTTTGGGTTTACAAAAGTGAAAACTATGGTAAAGGAACTACAACGTATGTTTTCAGTGTACCTTTGTAGTTGTCTTCTCTCGTAAAGATGATTTGTAGTTGCAGAAGATGTTTGCGGTAAACTTAAGGAATTATTATCTTTTAGTTGTGAGAAAACTTCAGGACTTTGAATCGCCATATTTATCATTACGAGCGGCTAGCACTGTCAGTGTACACAGACTAGTCTTACGGAAAGCGTGAGTAAAGTTTACACCTGTTATTTTCTTTCTGTTTATACGCCATTGTTGATATTTTAGGGCAAACCAATGTACCCCTTGTGTGTTTGATAATCGAGGGCTCTATGATTATTTAGCTTAGGGAGGCATCCGCGTTAGCCAAATGGTGCGAAGAAGAAAAAACAATCGCATTTACCATTGAATAAAAGTTGAGAGTCCAATGGTGTGTATGGACAAACTCGGCCGCGAGTCAATGCGTTTTCTGTGCGGGATCATTGGGTTATAAATTGATATTGTATTGGCGCTGAATGAAACCCCATAGACCAACCCTCTATATAATGTCAAGCCAGTTTAACCCCCCTCTCTACAGTTAACAGAACGGTGTATTCTGTTAAATATAAGTCTACAATTTAAACACCTGTCTGTCATTCAGGTACTGGGATCCCACTTTTGACGATGATTTAATCGAGGATCGAGTGGCAATGAACCTTTTATATGTGCAAGCAGTGAGCGACATAGACAGGGGTTGGGTACAGGCAGACAAGGATCAGCATAAACGCCTCGCCGCTCTCCAGCAGAAAAACTCAAAGAAAGAGGTGAGGGGTGAACTCCTAGATCTTTCCGTAAATGCCCTTGAGTTTGCTGTGCGGTGGTGGTCTACAGGGGCTGAACAACAGTGGTAAAGTCTTGGCGGATAGATTTAGCCAACTTAAAGATGCCAGAACTTCTTGGTTTGGCGAATAATACCAAGAAAGTTCTTGCCATCTTTAAACTTTCCTGACTAAAGTAATACAGGTTGTTTTTACAAAAATCTTTGTTACTCTGAATACATTCTCTGACTGTGATACCCACTTTCCCCTCTCCACTGCCAGTTTTAGTATCTGTGATCTGGAATACATACAGCTCTCTTACCAATGCGTGCCTAAGCACTCTACATAGTCATCAAACACCTTGGAAAACTGGACGTTTACTGCTAGAAGTTTAACTTTTGCAGTCATCTGACTGAAACCACCACTGTTCCTTCCGTTTTAGTATCTGCGTATGGCTAGAACGCTGAAATATTATGGTTGCATGCAGTTTAAGCCTTGTACCACCGACTACCCATCCGAGAACACTAGAGTGGTGGTGTACGCGGGAAACAAAATGCTTCATTTTATCATCTCAGATGGAGAGGTAAGCTGTACCCACAACCTCTAATGGCCACCTCAAATGATAGAATCTTGCTGAGAGGCACTGAACTTCAAAGACTCCGTTCGATTTTGAAGCCTGCACTGAGCCCATGTTTGAATGAATTCCCGGTCTCTTCACTGGCAAAGAATGACAACTCCGCATTTGAACTCATGACTGGCCAGAAAACGGTTCTTCCAATATCTAAAACAGATCAACAATCATATTCCAAAGTTTCATCGCATTTTATGCCTAGTACACTATCCGCTAAATCACCAGTTCGCCACATTTGTAATGTTGAACACGGCACAACCGGATGGCATGTAGCACACGCATGCACATTATTTTTAGAACAAAAACAAGGAAGGAATATTCCAAGTGACAAGAATGCGGTGCTGGAAGATCACCTCCTCCAGTGCTGATAAGGGTGCTGGCACCAGCAGCAGTAAGTCAGTTATAAAGCCTTCCTCCCATCTCGTTGATCCAGACATTCTAGTCCCACTGATTGACTTGATTTTGTCTTTATAAAACTTTTCGGACACTAAGCCATCCTATTTAATGGACCTCCTAAGCCTGAGATTTGCTGTAACGGTGAGAGCTAGGATAAATTTGAAGAGCTCGCACTCACAACAGTGGCCCACCGTGACCTGGATTTGAAGCAAGGTTATCATGACTGCAAGCTCAGTGCTTTCATCGCTCACCTATCCCGTTATCCTCTTGATCCTGACTGGCAGAAATCTTACTGCGGAGTTGATCACCTTGCCGCGTGACTAAATGACACAATAAAGACTGAGATTCACTAGAAAGATATCGATGAGAGAATATTCAGGCTTCACCACTGCGGTATAGTTGTTTGGTATCGCCTTCAGAATGGCAACCCATTACTTAAACGTGCTAGAGTTTTTCGCTGGTTTTTCTTATCGTGTTCATACCGTTTCAGACAGGAGAATGGAGATAGGCATAGAATACCTCATTGCTAAGGACACATTGAAATGGATAACTCTATTCACTGAGCAGGCTATACTCATCAGCATGTGTTTACAGGTGGGTAGTATATACAGTGAAACTCGGTTAACTCGACCTCGGATAACTCGAAAACTTGCTTAACCCAAACCAGAATTCATGGTCCCTGCCTGGGTAATGATAATTTGCTGGGCATATCTCGAACCTTTAGTCATAATTCGAACTGACAACTGCGGTTTGTGCCATCAAATTACTTTTTATGTGGCTGGATGTGTTAACATTCTTGTGTAACAGGCTTAATTTCATTGTTTTCTTTTCACATGAGAAGAAAAGCTCACAAATTTTAGAAAGTTTAGCCAGGAAATGGAATACACTAGAGCGAAATGGACTCGCTATGGTGGCCACATGGCTAAAGCAAAGGGAGAGCATAACTCATAACTCAAACTTTTCATAACTCAAACTTTTTTGTGGAGCCCTGCAGTTCGAGTTATCCAAGTTTCACTGTATTCGTATGAAACCATAGCGGCTCAGTGCCGGAGAAAGTCGTACATACAGCAATCATTGTCTACCGCTGATACATCACATAGTGATGTCTTTTCTGCTAATGAGAAATGAAGACCTTTCTCATAGATTTTGACCAAGCACATGACTCGTACAGTAATGTGATCTTAGAGCCCTCTCGACGGTAGTTGTTATGGGGTTGTTCTCTCGTGTGCAAGGTGACTGATAATAATTATTACTCAATGGCAGGGCATGGTGGATGAATTGATGATGAAAAAAGCGGGTAGAAGAATGAGGCGACCTCAGGATAAAGATAAATCTGCCAGCTCAGTGTTTATGAAACGAGACGGGACAGTGGTCGGTGAGGTCGAGTCTGAAAGTGTCAGTCAGATGGCCAAGGAGGGAGTGAAACGGTTATCGGTAAGTGTCAATGGGACCCACTCATCACTGAGTATGGGTGTTATCAGGCAAGCCAAATAACAGCTAGGAGCATGGGGAGTTTACATTGTGATCTAACCTGCCCCAATGCAGTTCACACTATACCAGGGCAACCGTTGATTTGGTGTGAAGCACAAGCTACAATACTGAGCAGATGGGAGGGGGTGGGGAGGGAGGTGCCGGCAAGGTGGGGAGGGGTGGAGGGAACTGATCTAATAGGGCATAGGCTATATACTAAGCACATTATACTAAAAGTGCACTATCGAGGTAGCTAAATATAAAAACATTAGCTTGATTAGATACGATTCATACTCACCTGAAGTATTATATAATTATTTGAATTATTGCTCGTATTAATTTTTTATTTGAAGTGAACACTTTGTCATGCTATTAAGCCAACCTAAGCCGATATGTGCTTGATTGAAGGCGACAAGCTGCACTCGCAAAACGGGAGCTCAGCTTGACTTAGTTTGAATCAAGGATATAGCGGTATTTCCACTGAGCAATTTTTGATACGGGTTTAAAAGAGCACACTTTGTCTAGAAAACCAGATTTCAGTGAGTTTCTGGCGAGTTGCCCGAGATCTCCTCCGAGTCATGGCCTGTATAAAACCGGTTTATGTCCCCTCCTACAAGCACTTTTTTTCATCGATTCAACATTTTTTATTGGGGTTTTCTCACAAGTATATTGAAATTACTTTATAACCCCATGATATAAAAGAAAAAGCACAAATATAAACATATAAACCACACAAAAACTGCACAAAATACTACAAATTAATATATTTCGAAAAGAAAATTTACCAAAATTTGTATGGAATCGCAGTCTACTGACTCTTCGGCGTGATCTTAAATTCTTGATAGGTCTTGCGTAATTGCTTTTTTGTGTGGCTGAACCCATTTTCTGTTCAACTGATCACAAACTCGACTGAAAATTGCGATTTAAAAGATCTCAGTTCCCACCTCCGTAGGCTGAAACCAAAAGTGATTTGGATTACGTGAACAGAATTTTGCGACAAAGTTGACGCTGGTACGTTATTTTAAACATTATCGAGGTAACCAATGTCAAGGCCGCATGGAGATTGAGTTATTGCGTTGGAATAACATCACCAACGATTGCATTTGTTCAGCTCTAAGCAATGAGTTGATCTGTGAGAAGACAACTTCGATGCGATTGAAAACCCTCCCGAACTCATTGGATTTTCCGACTGCAAGTGTAATTTCGCGCGACTGTGACTGAAATTTTTTTTGCGATTGAAATCACGCAAATGGGCCTGTTATGATTGATTGGTCACCTATAGTCTATAGCACTCTCACAGATCCTCTTTTGATCTATTTCAGGAGAAGATAACTAGTCTGAATATAATGGGAAAGGCGAGAACACGGTCAGACTCCGTCCCCAAACCGGCAGAGAGTGCTGCCAGCTCAAGCTTCAGTCGCATCGGAGATGATGACCTCTGAGGGTCACCATGAACAGATTTCAGGCCTTAATTTTATTAATAATTTTGTTATTATTTGTCATAATATTATCAATAAAGCTATCGCATTCCAGAACGTTTGTTGATCAACCGCAATAATGAGGTATTCTGCCCGAAAGCAGGTTTCTCATGGCCTGCTGTCTCATCGTGTCGTGGGATGGTACTGTGTTCGTTTCCTATCGCCTTCGTCAGGTCCCTGTTTGGTGGTCGGTCAATCCAAGGCACGCATTCAAACTCAGCTACTCTTAATGAGAAGGGAGAGGTGGATCTTTCGCAACCATGGGGAGATCTTGACCCTTATCCAATCTTGCTTTGACCTTGCCCGAGGCTTAATTCACTCTACCAGGGAGCCAACTGATTCATGCAGTGTGAACCGCAGTGGTACAAGGCCGAGTGGGTTGACTAGGAAATTTGGGGGTCACTCAGTCAATCGAATTCTAAACCTGTTTTTTATGTATCACACCTTACATAGAAATTGACCTGCTGAATCCTCAGCTTGAGTTGAAGATTCAGTAGGTCAATTTCTGCATTTCCTAGAAGTTAGTCACTTTATGCTTACTCCCATATGGCATAGAGACTAGATAACTCCATGAGGGAACACCTTCACGATCGGAAACTGACGGGGATGTTCTGAAAGACAGTTTCGCCTGAGCCGGCTACCACTTCACCCCAAGAGGTGTCCATCAATATATTGGATGCTCTTTTGGTTAATGAATACTGACATTTATATGATCCCTAGTACTGTAGGAGGCAACTTTGAGAACTTACAACGCATTCCTATCCCCATTCTCGCAAATAACATCGTTACTGGGCCTTAGCTTGGTTTTGATATCTCAGTCGGCTTGTGGACAGCAGCTCAGCTTTTTACTATGGACAGACCCAGTAATTTTTTTCAAGGAAGACCGAGAGGTGAGTTGTGTTTGAATGTGGTTAAATACACTAAATTTTCTTTGCCCCTCCATAGCCGATGGGAGATTTGTTGCTTGCACCCGCATACCCCATTAGAGAAGCTGAGAGGCCCTCCGTTATTTAAAGTCGGGATCCGAAACCGACGACCGTGTTGTGAAAAACAAAGTTTTTTGCCCAAACTGGGAATGTAACCCGGGACAAGGCCCGATATGCTACCTACTCAGCTATCACTTCATCCTTATACTACTCTACAATGTCTTCAGTCGCAGTCAGTTTGAGTTTCAGATCCTGATTGTAAATAAAGTTAGAGTTATCTTGAAGTTATCAGGTGGGAGCAGAGAGTCTGTTAATCGCTCACCCCAGGAAACACTGAGTCAAAGACTCAGTATAGGCCAATTTCTGCAAAACTCCTCACAGCTGCTCTGTCATGCAGACAAGAAGATCACAAGTCCGCTGTTAGTAAATGTTTCAACCACTGGTCACTCACTTACATGTACTGTATTACCGTGCTTCAAATCTGGGGGATGAAATCCCAAATATTATTTGACAGGAGGATGCTGGTTGGTATCCCTTACGCTATCACATCTCTCTTGGAAGCTTTTAATTCCTTATTTTCATGCCAGTAATACTTTTCTTTAATTCAATCGACAGAGCGTAACTACACTTCTGTACTCAAACATTTTTGCAGCGACTTTACTTAGCTAAAAAAGCCGCCCAACTCAATACCCCATTGCCTCATACTCAATACTTAACTTACACGTAGTCATGTACAGCAGGCACCCAACATTAAGAGACAGGAGTCAGAGGTGTGCAGAAACTAACGTACTCAGTACCCACTCTTTAGCATCAGTGTTTTGTTTTCAAAGGCGCATTTCATCTGCGCTAGTGGATGGATGACCCGTAGAGGCGGATACTCTTTGCACGGATCTTCGTTATTTATCTTTGTGACCCGTACCTGACAGTGAAGAAGCTGGCAACCGAGTCAGGAATTAAACCAGTGGCTTCTGGTCCTATACCAGTTGTGTTATCAACTAAGCCAATTATTTGTTTAAAATCTTTTTTTTCAGACAACTTGGACGATTCTAATGTACCAATTGTTGACTACATTCCCGATCACCTGAGAGTGCCAGCTGAGCTTGCTCCTCTTAACCCTGAAGATTGCCCTCCTAACATGCTGCTCGTAAGGGTCAAGGTGAGATGTGCTTCAGTACAGAAAGATAACTCTGTCATGCTACTGGGTGGGCTACGACTGTGCAACTTATTCATATGAGCGCATGGATCGACAATCAGTCCACAGTAGATCTATGGGGCTGAGCCCATGGACAGTCTCATTATAATTACAACATTATTTCAAGGGAACAGTTTCGTTGGATTCACTGGAGGTTTTTTGAAAAATATGGCTAACAACTCCATGAATTGAATGGACACTAATGCGGTGTTGGTTGTTCTTCAAAATAAAGGACAGACAACTCAGGATATGATTCTAAGGATTCCTGCATAATTTCAGCCTAGTTTTTATGTCATCAACCAATGAGTTTGTTTAACCTTGAGATGAGTGATTGCTGATCCATCGATGATGTGACTGCCACAATTTAGACCAGGAATGACTACGATATGTTTAAGATAACCTTAGTTTTATGGATAATGAAGCTTTGTAGATAAGATACTCTGTGAGTCAAATCATAGTATTATTTTATAAATTTGCAAGTCAGGAAAATGATAGTACATCTGTCAGGTTAGGTAGTCCTGACAATAAACGAGAATGTTTTGACTATAATTTTGGTGAATTCGTGATGCTTATAGAATTTATCTTACGGACCGTTTTGTAAACAAGACTGGCAAACGTGTAAAGAAAGTTATTCTATATCCTAAGCAATCACATCGTATGCACCCTGCAACCATGTGATGGGGCAACATCAAACATTATCGTTCGAGTGACCAAAACGTCTATGCCTTACTGTCAGCACACTAGACTTTAAGATCAGTCATTGGTAATTTGGCATCCACATGGCCGTCTCTGTGACTGCCAAAATACTGAACTCGATCTGTTTTCTGCCTTTCGCTTTTGAGAAAAATCATGAACCTTACCGTAGAAACGGCCTCACTTCAGTTACTCATATCAAACCAAATTGTAAGATCAAATTCAAATATCGCCAATTTGCGCAAATTTATGTTATTCCTTATGAAATCGTTTTAAGGTGAAGAAGGGCACAACCATGCCCAAGTTAGTAGGAGCTAATGAACCCAAACAACTTCAACTGGCCTCAGCATCATTGGAGAGAGTTGCTGAAGATGATCAGCAGAGTCACCACTCAGCAAAATCGAAAGAGCAGCAACCTAGTCACCACTCGGTAAAATCGAAAGAGCAGGCTAGCCGCCACTCGGCAAAATCGGAAGAGCTACAACCCAATCACCACTCAACAAAAGCAAATGAGCAACAACCCACTCATCAATCTGCCAAATCGAATGAGCAACCTAGTCATCACTCTGGAAAATCGAAAGAGCAATCCAGTCATAACTCAAAAGGATCGAG